>Ga0114950_10002640_pt1 | contig 13764 bp, 11 predicted proteins | sample N075metaG_FD_83503 | JGI IMG/M metagenome (GOLD analysis project Ga0114950, IMG submission 83503) | Deep subsurface microbial communities from Kermadec Trench to uncover new lineages of life (NeLLi) - N075 metaG | ecosystem: Environmental > Aquatic > Marine > Ocean trench > Sediment | place...
CAATACCACCCCAATAAGCGGTGCGTTACAAGTAACGCACCTACGGTCAATGCCACCCCAACAAACGGTGCGTTACGAGCTATGTGTCTCTCTGGCAGTGATCTGTGATTACCTGGGCGACGCAGGTGGTGAGCTTGCGTGCAAACGGGATGTGCAAGACTTCATTTGGGCCGTGGGCGTTGGATTGGGGTCCCAATACACCGGTGATCATGAATTGTGCCTTGGGGAACGAGTCACCGAGCATCGCCATGAAAGGTATTGTGCCGCCCTCGCCCATATACATGACGCGTCGACCGTAGCTTTGCTGCGATGCCTTTTCCAGTGATTCGTGCAGCCACGGTGCAATATCCGGCGCGTTCCAACCTGACGCCGACTGATCGGGTTCAAAGCTGACAGTAGCGCCGGATGGCGGATTCGCTTCAAGCGTTTCCTTCATTGCCTTCGAGGCTGCCTCGCCATCCACCGTGGCGGGCAGGCGCATCGAGAGTTTCATCGCCGTGTAGGGTCGCAATACGTTGCCGGCTGAATCCAGAGAGGGCAGGCCCTCGATACCGGTGAATGAAAGCGCCGGTCGCCAGGTACGGTTGAGGATGCGTTCTACATTGTCTTCGGCCATTGGTTCGGTATCACCGATGAACGGGTAGGCTTCCCAGACCTCATCTCCAAGGGCTTCCGCCACGGCCCTGGTCTGTTCCATGCGTTGCTCGGGAATCGGTGCATACAGGTATTCCGGCAATACTTTTCCGGTGGTCTCGTCTTCGAGCCGGCTGATCAGTTGCCTGAATATACGAAAACTGGAGGGCACGATGCCGGACGCATAACCGGAGTGCACGCCTTCGGTCAAAACATCCGTCCGCAGCGTGCCTGCAGCCATGCCCCGCAACGACACTGTTAACCACAATTGTTCATAGTTACCAGCGCCCGAATCAAGACAGATGACCAGGGAAGGCTCGCCAATCCTGTCGCTGAGGTGCTCAATATAATGTGGCAGGTCATAGCTGCCGGATTCTTCACAGGCTTCAATAATGACTACGCAACGCGCGTGCGGCAGGCCCTGTCTCTGTACCGCCATGATGGCAGTTAATGAGCTGAATGCAGCGTAGCCATCGTCTGCTCCACCACGCCCATAGAGCTTGTCGTCCTTTATGACCGGAATCCACGGCCCGAGGCCCTCTGCCCAACCGGTCATTTCAGGTTGCTTGTCCAGGTGGCCGTATAACAAAATCGTGTCATCGGGATCTGCATCGCCATGTGCAGGGATCTCCATGAAGATCAATGGGGTGCGGCCTTCCATCCTGACGATTTCCAGTGTCATGCCTTTTACGTCTTGTGCTTTGCACCACGCAAATATCTGTTGAACGGCCTGCTCCATATAGCCATGTTCTTCCCAATCCGCATCAAAGTGTGGTGACTTATTCGGAATTTTGATGTATTCAATCAGTTCCGGAACGATGGAATCCGTCCATACGGAATCGATAAAAGTCTGCGCTGTTTTCTGATCCATGACCTTGGCCTTTATGAGAGTTTGGGTATAAGGCTGATTATCGCACGACCGCCAGCAACGATGAATAGTCTAGAACCTGCTGGCAATGGTATGCTTGCCGTACTTTTTGCCATGGGATTTCCCGTGGCGACCTAAAAACAATCACTTAAATCAGATTTGGAGCCTCAAACGTGACCAATCAAACCAATGGTGCTAATGAAAGAATGCCGGGACTGCCGGCAGGCGAGATTATGGGACACCCCAAAGCCTTGTGGCAGTTATTCAATATCGAGATGTGGGAACGCTTTGCGTTTTACGGTATGCGCGCTGTATTGGCGGTCTATGTTGCGACAACGTTTTTCAAACATATGGGTGCCGCTGCAAACGCTGAAGCCAGCCTGGTATACGGCGGTTACACCGCGCTTGTCTATGGTACCGGTATCGCCGGCGGCTACATTGCTGACCGGATACTGGGTTACCAGCGTTCCATCCTGCTGGGAGCAATCATTATGGCAGCCGGCTTGTTTGTGTTGCTGATCGAGGATCTGAACTGGTTCCTGGTTGGTCTGGCACTGATCGTATCGGGTAACGGCCTGTTCAAGCCGAATATCTCCACCATGGTCGGCAAACTGTATGCGCCAGGAGATGTCAGGCGGGATTCCGGTTTTACGATTTTCTATATGGGTATCAACCTTGGTGCGATGATCGCACCACTGGTCACGGCTTCCTGGATCGGCGCAACATGGGGCTTGAAATGGGGCTTTTTCGCGGCCGGTATTGGTATGATTTTTTCAACCTTCTTTCTCGAGTTTGCCAAGAAATCACTGGGCCATATTGGCCTGCCGGAGGCAGGCAAAGAAGGCTGGGGGCGGTTTTTTGCGGTAGGTGCGGGTGCGATCCTGCTGTCCGCCGTGGTGTATTTCCTGTTGTCGGAAAGCACGATACTCGGCTATGTGCTGGTTACGATGATGTTTGGCCTGGTGGGCTATTTTATCGTGGCGGGCATAAGGTCAAAAGACAGGGTTCAACTGGATCGCTACATCGCCATGATAATTCTGTTCATTGCCAATGCCTGTTTTTGGGCACTGTTTGAACAAGCAGGCAGTTCGTTGAATTTCTTCGCACGGGAATTTGTAACGCCGATGTACGGCGGCATGGAAACCTGGCAGGCCGGTGGTTTTGGGATATTTCAGTCCCTGAATCCGCTATATATTCTGCTGTTCGCGCCGGCTTTTGCAATGCTTTGGCCGAAACTGGACAAAATGGGTATGAACCCTTCCATTCCGCGCAAATTTGCACTCGGGTTGATCCAGGTCGCCCTGGGCTTCCTGGTGCTGGTATTTGCAATTGGCAGCATGCAAAATGCCGCCGGATTGGTGCCGTGGATATTCCTGGCCTTGTGCTACCTGTTACACACCAGCGGTGAGCTTTGCCTGTCACCGATCGGTCTTTCGATGGTGACCAAGCTTGCTGATGACAAAGAGGTGGGTTTGGCGATGGGTGGTTGGTTCCTGTCAATTGCAATGGCCCAGTATGTGGCCGGCCTGATCGCCGCGATTGCATCGGGTGGCAGCAGTGAAGGACATGGTGAAATGGTTGCCGCGACCATCGACCAGTATTCAGGTGTCTATATGAATTTGTTCTGGCTTGGCCTGGCATTTGGCATTGCCTACCTGGTGCTCGCACCGGTGATCAATAAGCTGATGCATGGCGTCAAGTAGTTAAATTTATCCACTAAAAAAGCCCCGGTATTTGCCGGGGCTTTTATTATTTAAGACCCGCACAACAGCGGATAAGGGCAATACGTAATTTCGCCGGGTAATTAGAATATGCTATGAATGTTGACAATACGGCTAATTCGGTTTGAAGAGTGGGTCACTATGGTCAGAAAGGTCTTTCGCCATCCATGTACCGCAACTTGTGTGACCGGTGTTACCCATCGGCTGATCCAGGTAATCAAACCCGAAACGCCGGTACAGTGCGCGGGCCTTGGTCATGTTTTCCAGGGTTTCAAGATAACAACGCTAAAAACTGCCTTGCCGGCTTCATCCAGACACAACTGCATGAGTTGCATACCGGTGCCACTGCCGCGTAACTCGGGCAGGAAATACATTTTTCTTAATTCACAGGTGTCTTTGTCTCCGCCACTCAGGGGTGCAAAGCCTCCGCAACCGAGTACCCGGCCTTGGTTTTCTACAACATAAAATGCAGCGTCCGGTATAGCATATGCGGTATACATATCATCGACTTCAGGGTCGTTGATTGAATAGCCCTGACCGACGGCCTGGAATTCTGTCATCACCGTACGAATGATGTCGGCAACCACTGCATTATCATGGTGTTCCATACGCCTGATAAGTATCTCCGGGCTATTTTGATCTTGATTCATTAATCTGTCTGCCGCCATTTATATCGATAGTTGCATCCTGTTATTGCCTGTATTTCTTTTTGGATTATTTATTGGATGTTTAAACCAGTTTGACACCACCTGCATCATACTCACTACTATTAATTGAATTGTGCGTGTTCAGGAGAGAAATCATGATGTCCAAATCGATTGTTTTTGCCGTTGCTATGCTGGCAAGCAGCAGCGTTTTTGCAAGTGTTACAGAACAAGAAACATTTTCATTTCCGCTCAATGATGGTGGCCGCCTCAGTGTTTCCAACGTCAACGGTTCAATCACCATCGTTGGTGGCAGCGGGGACACCGTGGAGATCATCGCAACCAAGAAAGGTGACGACCAGGAATACCTGGACGCGATTGAAATCAATATTTCCAGCTCAGCGGATTCAATCATTATTGAAACCGAGCTTCCGGAATCAGGCAGTTGGTTTTCATGGGGCGACAAGAACGGTCAGGTGAAGTACGAAATCACTGTGCCGGCAGGTACCAATCTGGATGCAATAGAAACCGTCAATGGTGGTTTGGAGATCAGCGGCGTAAGCGGTGATGTTAAAGCTGAAACCGTGAATGGCGGTATAAATGCTACAGACCTGGAAGGTGATGCTGAATTCAGCACTGTCAATGGCCGCATCAATGGCGAGTTCACACGGCTCTCTGGTCAGCAAAGGGTCAAGGCAGCAACGGTCAATGGCCGTGTCACCATCATTCTTTCTGGTGATGTCGATGTTGAGATCAGTGCGGATACGCTTAATGGCAGCATCAATGCCAAGGACTTTGGCCTGGAAACAGACAAAGGCTTTGTGGGCAGCGATTTGAACGGAAAAATCGGAAGTGGCAGCGCCAGGCTGAATATCGACACGGTCAATGGCTCCATCAAGATCCGCAGCAAGTAAGTTATCTGACTCTGTAAACCCCGGCAGCCTTGCGCTTGCCGGGGTTTTTTTATATTATATCTGATATATCAGACGTATATTATATATTGGAATTTGGAAAAATTAATGAATACAAATAGATGGAGTGGCGTATATCCGGCACTTACAACGAAATTCATGGCCGATTACAGCCTGGATTTTGATGCAATGGCTGAGCATCTGGAATTTCAACTGGATGCGGGTGTGGATGGCTTGATCATTCTTGGATCATTGGGCGAGAATTCCACGCTTAATTTTGAAGAGAAAGTGCAATTAACCCGGTTTTTCTACGAAAAGGTGGATCAACGTGTTCCTTTGCTGGCCTGCATTGCCGAGTCTGATACCCGGGATGCCTGCCGGTTCGCTGCGCGCGCACAGGAAATTGGAATCGACGGGTTTATGCTTTTGCCGCCAATGCGCTACCCCAGTGATCAGGCTGAAACACACGCCTACTTGAATGAGGTTGCTGCTGCGTCCGATTTGCCGGTGATGTTGTACAACAACCCGGTTGCCTATGGCACTGATCTCGGTCCGGCTGATTTTCAGTTACTGGCGGCTAACCCGAAATTTGTAGCCATTAAGGAGTCATCGGCAAACACCCGGCGTATACCGGATATCCGAAAAGCGGTGGGTGACCGTTACGCGATTTTTTGTGGCGTCGATGATTTGGCCTATGAATGCTTTTCACTGGGCGCCACCGGCTGGGTAGCCGGCCTGGTGGTGGCCTTCCCGAAAGAAACGGTTCGTCTTTATGACTTGATGCGCGCGCAAAAGTGGGCAGAAGCAAGAGTGCTTTACGAATGGTTCCTGCCATTATTGCACCTGGATATCGGGCCCAAATTTGTGCAGCAAATAAAGCTGGTTGAAGAAATCATTGGTGTTGGCACAGCGCGGGTCAGGTCGCCGCGACTGGAATTGAGTGATGCCGAATCACGCCACGTTCACCATGTGGTACAGACCGCACTGGCGGATCGTCCTGCTTTGTGAGCGCGATTGTGAAACAGGGCCGTGACAGCACGAGCATGGCCAGGCAGGCATATCGTTTGCTGGAAGAACAACTTGTCACGCTCCAATTGCCGCCGGGTGTGCTGATTGGTGAAAGAGACCTGATGGACAGAGCCGGTATTGGCCGGACGCCGGTCCGTGAAGCCATCCAGAAATTGTCCGCCGAGGGATTGTTGCAGATACTGCCGCGTAAAGGGCTGATGGTCTCACCGCTGAGACGTTCTGATTTGAGACAGATCATCGAGGCTCGTCGCGTACTGGAGCGCTTGATGGTGATCAAGGCCGCCGAGCGTGCCACCAGCGATCAACGGCAGGCGCTGCGGGTGCTGGCCGCACACCTGGAAACGGCCGACGATAATCTGAATGGTTTCTTTCGTCTGGACCGCAGGCTGGATGAGTTGTTGGCCGAGGCCTGCAATAACCGCTACCTGGTCAATGCGCTGGCAGCCATGCACAGCCAGTGCAGACGGCTCTGGTACCTGCATCGACATTCATTGAACCTGCCCCTTTCAGCACAGCTTCATGGTGGCCTCGCACGTGCGGTAGCCGATGGTGATGCTAGCGGTGCGATCCGCGCGCTGGATGAAATCATCGTTATCCTGGAAAAGCTGATTGATGGTCTTGATGTACTAAGTTAAGTTCAACGGCTATTATCAACGCTGACCCTGCCTGACGAAGCGGCCATGAAAAACACCAACCGGGAACAAACGCACTATTTTGCATGCAACTTGTGCGAGGCGATCTGCGGACTGGAGATAAAGCTCGAAGGTGGCCGCATTAAATCAATCAGGGGCGACAAGCAGGATCCAATCAGCAAGGGTCATATTTGTCCGAAAGCAGTTGCCCTGCAGGATATTTATTATGACCCTGACCGGCTCCGGGTTCCGGTCAGAAAAACTGCGGACGGCTGGCAGAAAATCTCGTGGAAACAGGCTTTTGATGAAGTCGCCACACAACTTAAACACATCCAGCGCAAGCACGGCAAAGACGCAGTGGCGGTCTATCTTGGCAACCCGACCGTGCACAATCTTGATGCCATGCTGTTCGGACCGGCGTTTTTCAGAACCCTGAAGACCAGAAACCGCTATTCAGCGACATCGGTTGATCAACTTCCGGAACAACTGGTGTCATTGCTGATGTTTGGGCACGACCTGTTGATCCCGTTGCCCGATCTTGACCGCACCGACTTCCTGATTGTGTTTGGTGCTAACCCGGTGGTTTCCAATGGCAGCCTGATGACCGCACCCGGGGTGGCCAGGCGACTGAAGGCGATCCGCGCGCGTGGCGGTAAAATCGTCGTGGTTGATCCGCGCAGGACAGAAACCGCCGCCATCGCGGATCAGCATATTTTTATCCAGCCCGGCAGTGATGTTTTGATGCTGCTGGGGATGTTGAACGTGCTTTTCAGGCAGCGACTACACACGCTGGGAAACGTTGCCGCTTTTACCAACGGCCTGCAACAAATTGAAGCCCTGGTGCAGGACTACACGCCTGAAAGCGTTGCCAAATACACCGGTATTGAAGCGCAACAGCTAATAAGGCTGGTGGAAAAATTTTGTGCAGCAGAAACCGCATGCTGTTATGGCCGCATCGGCGTATCCACGCAGGAATACGGAACCCTGGCGCAGTGGTTGATCACTGTCTTCAATATTTGTACCGGCAACCTGGATATCGCGGGCGGCACCATGTTCAGTAAACCGGCCCTGGATATTTTAGCAAAGACCGCCGCCAGGGGCGGGCCAGGGAAAAAACGAAAAGGCTTTGGCGACAAATTCAGCCGGCTCAGAAAACTGCCGGACTTCCGCGGCGAGTTTCCTGTGGCAGTGCTCGCGGAGGAGATCAGCACCGAAGGTGAAGGGCAGATCAGGGCGCTGGTAACAAGTGCCGGTAACCCGGTGTTGAGCACACCCAATGGCAGACAACTGGATGCAGCAATGGAAGGGCTGGATTTCATGGTTTCCATCGACTTTTATATCAATGAGACCACCCGCCACGCGGATATTATCTTGCCGCCGCTGTCATCGCTTGAAAGATCGCACTACGACATCGCCTTTCAGGCATTGGCGATACGCAACGGTTCCCGCTATTCGAGGGCCATTTTCAAGCGCGGCAAACAGCAAAGATCGGATGCACAGATCTTTATGGAACTGGGCTGGCGTATGCAAACGACCGGGTGGTTAGGGAAAGCCACCGGTTGGCTAAAAAAGGAAGTTCTGCCACGGCTTGGCAATGCCTGGATCATCAATAAACAACTCAAACAGGGTCCTTATTACAAGTCTGATGGCCTGGATATGAAAAAGCTGAAACAAAACCCGCACGGGATTGACCTGGGCCCGCTGCAACCCTGTCTGCCAAACAGACTTTTCAGCGTTGATAAAACCATCGATCTGGCACCGCAGGCGTGTGTGGACGACCTGCAAAGACTGAAGGCGGATATGCTCGATAAACAGGCACACCATACAAAAACTGAACTCGATATGCTGTTGATCGGACGCAGAGATCCGCGCACAAACAATTCCTGGTTCCACAACAGCCACAGGATGGTCAAAGGCAAGCCGCGTTGTCTGGCCCTGATTCATCCGCAGGACGCCATCAATCGAAACATTCTGGATGGCGAAACAGTGCGTGTTAAGTCACGTGTGGGAGCAATTGAGATTCTGGTATCCATTACCGACGACATGATGCCTGGTGTCATCAGCATCCCGCATGGTTGGGGGCATGATATGAACGGAGTGCAGATGAGCGTGGCCACGGCGCACGCAGGTGTGAACACCAATATCCTCACCGACGATTATTTTATTGATGCATTGTCCGGAAATGCCGCGCTGAACGGCGTCAGGGTTTCTGTTTCAAAAATGTCGTAAGCAGGGCAACACGGATTTGCCTGGTTGGTGACTGTTGGGTGGTGTCTCTTGCTCAACCATCAAAACTAAAACCACGGTTTTTTTGCAATAGCTCTATCCTGACGATGCCTTCGCAATACAAGCCGGCCAGTTGCGCACCGTAGACGGCCAGGGAGCGACGGCTTCCGCTGTTCGGACCGTTGGGCCATGGCGATACATGTGAGCCGTCTTTCAGGGCCTTGATTTCCAACCGCAACTCCGCTATCAGCCCGTTGGCAGCAGCCTCGTCAGTGGTCGCCTCCAGCGCAGCAAGCTGATTGCTAAGTATTTGTATAAATTCATTACGCGCCCGTGGACTGATGGTCGCTTCTTCCATTTCTGCGTAGGCTGAACCCGGCGTATTGGCAAGCTGTTCACCATAGGCGGTCAGGTAAATGTTCAGGTATTCCCCAAGCCCCATATCCTCTGCAAGCAGAGCGGTGTTGCGGGTGTTTGAAAAATCCATCATGGTGGAACCGGCCGTGAATATGCTCTTGATGTCTGCAAATTCCAGGGAGCCTGTGTCGGAAGCCTCGTCGGAAGTGGCATTCACTGGCGATACTTGTTCACCTGTATCAAGGCGTTCAATTTTGATGATGTTATCGAGAATCACCTGATAGGCCTTGCACTGAGGCTGCACGGCTTCGCGTACCCGTATAAATGCCTCGAGGCGCTGTGCAGGAATACTGCCATCGGCTGATGGCGTATATTTCTCAGTCCAGCCAAAACGATCAATCAGGGTTTGTTCCAGTTGTTTTGCTTCGCGCACCGACGCGGTCAGGAAATAAAACCCCGATGCGATAATGAACAGCAGAATCAACAGTAGCCACAAACAGCCACGCCGCCCGCCCCTGCTGTTTTTGTTGAACGTTTTTGCCATTCTATTACCTGTGAATCGGCAAATTTGACATCGGGCAGGTGCTTTTCACACGGGTCTCCTTAACAGTGCTATGGACGAGACCAATAGCATACTTGATAATCATGTCTGCGCATTAAACCTACTTCGTCAGAAAATTGGCCTGGGTGTTCATGGATCAAAGCAAAACACACTGTGTCGTCATCGGTGCGGGTATCGTAGGTGCCAGTTGTGCCTGGCATTTGCAGCGCAAGGGTCTGCAAGTCACGCTGGTAGACTTCGAGCTTCCAGGCCAGTCTACAAGCTCAGGAAATGCCGCCTGTCTTGCGACATCGAGTGTGATCCCGTTTTCCTATCCGGGGATGATCAAAAAAATCCCTGGATGGATGTTGGATCCACTGGGCCCGATGCGTATACGACCACTGGATTTTCCAGCCTTGCTACCATGGTTCTGGAAATTCTGGCGCGCCGGCAATATGCAAAAAGTGGAGAGCATCTCCGAAGCACAAAGCTTGTTGATGAAATCCGTGTCTGCAGATTATGACGAAATTCTCAATGCTACCGACTCAGCCCATTTACGGCGTTCCCGTGGAGCCATACACATTTACGACACGGAGAAAGAGTACCGTGCCGACAACTGGCAGGTCGAACTGCGCAAGCGCCTGGGTTTTGAGCAACAACGCCTCAGCGAAACAGAGTTGAAAGCCATGGCACCGTGTTTGAAACTGGGCAAAGGCGTGGCAATACTGATGCCCGGTTGGCATCACCTGCTGGACCCCGCCGAGGTCACCGCGCGCATCGCAGAAGATGGTTTTGCCAATGGCAACGAATGGATTCAGGATCGGGTTACCACTGTTGCGGCCGATAAAACAGGTGTGCGCCTACAGACAGAATCAGGCCGGAGCATCGAGGCCGATAAACTGGTGGTGGCCGCCGGTGCCTGGTCCAATAGCATTGCTGAACAGCTCGACTGCAAAGTTCCGATGATCGCTAAACGCGGCTATCACAGCATGATCGCCAATCCGGGTATTGATCTGCACTACCCGATCATGTCACTGAGTCGCGTATTTGTAATGACGCCATTACGCGATGGTTTGCGGGTCGCCGGCACCGCTGAGTTTGCAGCGCTGGACGCCGCGCCGGATTACAGGCGGGCAAAAGTTTTGCTTAAACACGCCAGTCATTACCTCGATGGACTGCAACTTGACGGTGTTACAGAATGGATGGGCCAGCGCCCGATGATGGCCGATTCAATGCCGGTAATCTCAGCCTCGCCGCAACATGACAATGTGTTTTACGCCTTTGGCCATGGCCATTATGGTATAACCCAGGGGCCCACCACCGGGCGCATCATTGCAGACATGGTAATTGGCAATAAGCCATCGATCGATGTTTCACCGTTCCGGTTTGAGCGCTTTTCGTGACATGAAAACACCTTCAAAGCACACCTTCCACTGTATTGACGGGCATACCTGCGGCAACCCGGTACGTGTGGTCGTCGACGGCGCACCTGAGCTTGAAGGCGCAACCATGCTGGACAAGCGCGAGCATTTTTTGAATGACTACGACTGGATGCGCAAGGCATTGATGTTTGAGCCACGCGGACACGCGATGATGTCAGGCACAATGCTTTACCCCAGCGCCCGTGACGACTGTGATATTGGTGTTTTGTATATTGAAACCTCGGGTTGCCTCGCGATGTGTGGCCACGGCACGATTGGAACGGTCACGATTGTGATCGAAAAAGGACTGGTGCAACCGCGGGTTGCCGGTGAACTGCACCTTGAAACCCCGGCGGGCAGGGTGGTGGCCAGTTATACCGAGCAAGGAGGAAAGGTGAAGTCGGTCAGGTTTGTAAACGTTCCCTCGTATCTCCATGCGCAGGGTTTAAGCGTGGATTGCCCTGAGCTGGGTGGCGAGATCACGGTGGATGTAGGCTACGGCGGAGCATTTTACGCAATCGTGGATCCACAGGCGCACTATCGTGACCTTGAAGACCTTTCAGCCGGTGATATTTTACGTATCAGCCCGCTGCTGCGTGAACGCTTGAACGACAAGTACAGCTTTGTACACCCCGAAGACCCGCGTATCTCCACGCTGACACACTTGCTGTGGACCGGAAAACCCCGCCAGCCTGAGTCCGATGGCCGCAACGCAGTTTTTTATGGCGATCAGGCGATTGACCGATCACCCTGCGGCACCGGAACATCGGCTCGCATGGCACAGCTTGTCGCGCTCGGCTTGCTTGCCGAAGGCGACCGGTTTGTACACGAGAGTTTTATCGGCAGCCAGTTTACCGGCCGGGTCGAAGCACTGACGCAGGTCGGTGACTTTCCTGCGATAATCCCTTCGATCGAGGGTTGGGCGCGGATATATGGTGAAAACACTATCAGTGTTGACCCGGATGATGATCCTTACTGGCAAGGCTTCGTGGTTTCGTGAATTTTCTATAGGTATTTGAATATGAAAAAGTTTCGTTTCTGTGCGGCCCCCGTGTTGCTGCTTTCTCTCGCGGGCCTGCTTTCAACAGGTTTGTATGCAGGCGATGACAGCGAAGCGTTTCGTTCCCTGTACGAAAAGGAATGGGATTTCCGCATCAGCGAGTACCCGTCACTGGCGCGCTCCAATGGCGTGGATAAATACAACCACAAAATTGCCCACGTCAGTGCCAGGGACGAGCAACGGCGGTATGAATTCTGGAAGCAGATCCAGCTTGAAATGAAGGCAATCTCCTGCGAAAAACTGGAGCGTGAGGAATGTATCAATTACCGCATGTTCGACCGCCAGATGCACCAGTTTGTGGCGGATTATGAGACCCGCGCCTACCTGATCACGTTCAACAGTGACTGGGCGTTTTGGCTGTCCTGGAACCGCTGGGGTTCAGGATCGAGCTACCAATCGGTCGATGATTACCGCGATTACATTGCGCGCCTGCGGATGCTGCCCGAAGTGATGGATGAATACATCGAATTGATGCGCGAGAGTATCCGCATCGGCATGACCCAACCGCGTGTGATCCTGACCGGGCGCGAAGTGCCGATCAGAAAGCAAATCGTTGAAGATGTGGATCAAAGCTCGTTTTATCAGCCGTTTTTGAAAATGAATGAGTCGATCGAGGGTCAGCAGCGTGAAGATTTGCTGACCGATGCGCGCGCCGCCGTAATGGGTGGTGTGGTGCCGGCTTACCAGCGTTTGCTCGATTTTTTTGTGGATGAATATATACCGAACGCCCGCACCACCCTGGCTGCGACCAGTTTGCCTGGCGGTGAGCGTTATTACCGCGAGCAGATTTACCGTTATGCCACGGTGGACATGACCGCGGATGAAATTCATCAACTGGGATTGCGTGAGGTCGCGCGTATCCGTACCGAAATGGATGAGATCATCCGCGATCTGGAGTTCAAGGGTAGTTTCAGTGAGTTTCTGGAATTCCTGCGCACTGATCCGCAGTTTTACGCAAAAACAGCGCACGAGTTACTTGCCGAGGCCTCCTATATTGCTAAAAAGGCCGACGGCCGTCTGCCGCAGTTATTCGGGCGATTGCCGCGCCAACCGTATGGTGTGGCTCCGGTGCCGGAAGAGATTGCGCCTTTCTATACTGCCGGCCGATATGTTGGTGCGTCGCTGGATTCGCGTCGTGGCGGATATTACTGGGTCAACACCTATAACCTGGAAAGCCGGACCCTGTACACGCTGCCGGCACTGACCCTGCACGAAGCTGCACCGGGTCACCACCTTCAGGGTGCGCTCGCGCTGGAACAGGGTGAGCAACCACCGTTCCGCAGAAACGATTATATTTCTGCCTATGGTGAAGGCTGGGCTCTATACGCTGAGAAACTCGGTGTGGAGATGGACATCTATGAAACGCCGTATGAAGATTTTGGCCGGCTGACCTATGAAATGTGGCGCGCCTGTCGGCTGGTCATCGATACCGGTATTCATTCCAGCGGCTGGTCAAGGGAGAAGGCGCAGGACTACCTGGCCGACAACACGGCCTTGTCCATCCACGAGATTACAACCGAAATAGACCGCTACATTTCATGGCCCGCCCAGGCCTTGAGCTACAAATTGGGTGAGTACACCATCTGGCAACTCCGGCATGAGGCCGAAAACACACTGGGTGCAGATTTTGACCTGCGCGCCTTCCACGATTTTATCCTGTCACTGGGCTCGGTGCCGTTGGATATACTCAAAGACGAGGTTAGCCGGTGGATCGCCGAGAC
>Ga0114950_10002641_pt1 | contig 13759 bp, 10 predicted proteins | sample N075metaG_FD_83503 | JGI IMG/M metagenome (GOLD analysis project Ga0114950, IMG submission 83503) | Deep subsurface microbial communities from Kermadec Trench to uncover new lineages of life (NeLLi) - N075 metaG | ecosystem: Environmental > Aquatic > Marine > Ocean trench > Sediment | place...
CGAATTACCTTCCCATCCCGAAGTTCTATCACTCGCCTGGCATATTCGATCACGTCGTGTTCGTGCGTCACGACCAGGATGGTAATCCCCTGCTCGTTCAACTCCTGGAAAAGTGTAAAAATTTCGTAGGTCGTACGCGTATCCAGATTTCCCGTCGGCTCATCGGCAAGAAGGAGCGAAGGCGAAGTTACCAAGGCGCGAGCAATCGCCACACGCTGCTGCTGCCCCCCCGATAACTCGTTCGGATGGTGATCCATGCGATCGCCGAGCCCGACGCGACCCAACGCCTCGGAGGCAAGTTTCTTTGGATTTATTTTCTTACCCGATCGGTCGTAAAGAAGAGGCAACTCAACATTTTCCTGCGCCGACGTTCTTGCCAGCAAATTAAAACCCTGAAAGATGAATCCAATTTTTTGATTACGGATATCCGCCAACGCGTTTTTACTCAGCTTGTTGACCTCTATGCCGTCCAGGAAATATGTACCGGAACTGGGATAGTCAAGCCCACCGATGATGTTCATCAATGTAGATTTACCAGATCCGGAGACACCCTTAATGGCTACAAACTCTCCTGGATGTACGGTAATACTGACACCGTCGAGGGCGTGCACTTTTGTGCCACCCATCTGGTAGACCTTCGTGATGTCATTCGTTTGAATGACCGCGTGTTTTTCGGGGCTCATAGTCGAACTTAAGAGTAATGAAATGGCCGATTGCCGCCGGGTTTCCTAAAAACCGCCACGGCGCCGTCCCTGCTGCTGATTATTCTGGAAGGGGTTGGAGAACCCGCCCTCTGCCTCAACCTGAGATACTCCGGCGATCACATCAAGGCCAGCTTCCAGATCACGGCCCATTATTTCAGTGGTCGTGCCATCGGTAATCCCTGTCCGCACACGTTTCATCGCTGGCTGGCCTGTCTCGTCTAGGTACCACAAAACAGCGGAATTCCTGCCCGGTGGGCCACCTTGTCCTGTACCCGGTGGCCTCAACGACGCACTTGCATTCCCGGGACCGGGTCGCTGTCCACTCTGACCGGATGTTGCACGGGTCGATGAATTGCCCTCCTGGCCGTCGGTCCGTTGATTCTCAAAACGCGCCCTGACGGCTGCCATCATTTCCTCGGTTGGCCGGAATCGTAATGCAGCATTGGCCACTTTCGTAACATCCGTTGCTGTCTCTATTAAGAAATCGACGGTTGCCGTCATACCAGGCAACAAGCGGCCATCGGAGTTGTCAACATCAACAACAACGGTGTATGTCACAACATTTTCCTGAACCGTGGATTGGAGCCTTACCTGGCGCACGACTGCTTCGAAAACTGCTTCGTCGTGGGCCTGAACCGTAAACCTCACACGCATTCCGTCCTTGATCTTTCCAATATCGCTTTCATCGACGGAGGCTAGAATTTGCAATTTATCCAGTGTGTTCGCCACTAAAAATAGCTGGGGCGCTGAAAGGCTGGCGGCAACGGTTTGTCCAACATCCACACTACGCTCGATCACAACTCCATCAATCGGTGATGTAATGGTAGCGTAACTCAGATTGCGTTCGCTCCGCTGTAGATTTAACTCGGCCGAAATGAATGACGAATTCGCCATCTGCAGGTCGTATCTCGCCCTGTTCATTTCAACCTCAGTTGAAAATTGCTTCAGAAATAAGGCTTCAACCCTGTCATATTCTGATTGCGAGTAGACTTGCTGTGCTCGGGCGCGCTGTAAACCAGCTCTGGACTCTTGAATCGCTGTCATCAGTAGCGTCGTATCAATTTTTGCAACAACCTGTCCTTTGCGAACGCGATCATTAAAATCGACGAAAATCTCATCGATTATTCCTGACACTTGCGTCCCGACCTTTACCATGATTACAGCCCTGATATTTCCGGTACTGGATACGATGGCTTCAAGATCGCCTCGCTCAACTGTTACGAACCGATATGTCGTTCCGCTTGCTTCCTCACCCTGGCTCGTATACCAGATGGCCCCGATGGAAAGCATGAGAAATATCAATATGAATATTCCTTTCTTCATTGTAGTTCTCCCTCAGAACAATATTGGCAATTTAATTTTAATTGGTTTCTGTGGAATCGCTTCGGCTGCTGGACCGGGATCCCCTCCGGTTCCGTTCCAACCAGTGTTCCACTTTTTTCTGCTGAACAGGACTCAGAAATCTGCCCAGGCGAGCGCCCAGCGAATCTGATTCTGCCCGGCGACGCCGGCCCATTTCCCGGTATACTTCAGACATTTTGTTCTGATATTCAGACACAGCCTCTTCAACCATGCCTTTCTGGGCATCATCAACCGGTTCGACAACACCCAGAACAATGTCAGAAAGCGTACGATGCTCTCGAAGGGATCGGATTTTCTCCATCTGCCGGGTATGTATGGTTGACCATAACATAGCTCCGAGAGCGAGGCCGATGGCCAACGTGCCCAGAAGTACCATGGCAGATTTTACCCGGGACGTCATATTAATATTCATCTTGAGTATGATTCATATCCAGATCGTAAGCCACGGCCAGAGTTACCGGATGCATTCCAAACAGCCTCTCAGTCGTAGACATATCCTGGGTTTCGTCTGCGTACGAGATGTTGTATGCCGCGAGTAACAGGACCAGAAACGTTCCTATGAGTGCGACCGGCCTGAACCACGACAGAAGAGCACCGGACCACACATCCTCGATATTCCAGGTGTTCCCATGAGAACGCCGGATAGCCCTCACGATTTTATTGGTCATCACATCAGCATGGATGTGACTCGTTTCGAAATCAACGAGCGCGGACAAGTCCCGCTGCAGGTCCTTTTCTGATTTATTCAACTCGTTATTCATTTTCGTAGCCTTCTTTTTCAAGTGCTTGCTTCAAACTGGCGAGTGCTCTTTTGAATCGGGATAAAACGGTGCCGTACGGAACACCCAGAACGTCGGCTGTTTCTGAAGCAGACATCCCGTCTATGAGGCGCAGAACCACAACAGCCCTGTGTTTAGGGACCAGCCGGTCCAACGCTCGACGGATCTGATTTTGCCGATCTGCCAAAAACAGATTGTCTTCAGGCCCCGCAGATGTCGACTCAACTTCTTCAACCTCACCGGCCTCCCACGGCACAAAAAACGATCTCTTTCTTTTCCGCAGAATATCAAGACTTCTGTTTACTGCAATTCGCGTTACGTATGTCTTAATCTTGGCTTCCCCCCTGTACTTATCGAGGGACCCGTAAAGCCTTACGAAGACGTCCTGGACGCAGTCATCCACCTCCTGGGTTTTTCCCAGCATCCCGGTCACAGTCCTCGCCACGTGAGACTGATATCTTTCAACCAGGTGGCGAAAAGCCCCGTCATCTCCGCCAAGAACCGCGTCAATAACGGCTTCATCCTCTGAATCAGCCGCGACAGCTTCACGCGTCACGCCGACAGGTGTCGCCTGAGTACTTACCAGGCGCGTCCTGATTTGCGACAAACTTGGCTCCAGAAGTATTCCTGGATATGAAAGAGTGAGTGTTTTCACGTACTGGTTTTGTTCATCAGCTGTTAGGGCGCTGCCGATTCCGGCCTTGTTCCCTTCGTTCTGCTAAAATGGAATTATACTCTTCCAATTGACTTTCTGTGAGGACACTGGACAATGCTTCTGTAGTGGTAGAATTCAGGGCCATCATTTTTTCTCTCATCGAAGACCGATCACCTCCGTTACGCATATCTTCAAGAAGCTTCATTCTATCCGCGTTCGATGCATCCATGATGTCCATGAAAAGAGGCTTCTGCTCGTCCGTCAGCTCAAGCGCCACGATCATCTCGTTCGTCGCCGCGTCGAACCTGTTCTGGATTTCTTCCGGAGTCCTCTGCTGCCGTGGACTCTGCGCAAGCACGCTGGTGCCAGAAACTCCGACCAGTATTAACAGCACCCAAAATGTTCTCAGAATAGTAACCGCTGATCTTGTGCTGTGAAATCGATTCATTAAATTCCCTCTTCTCGTTTGATATTCGCGATCGCTAATCCTAGCCTTTTTACAACAGTTTCAAATAAAAATCTGCAGATTGTCATATTCTTTGACGCCTCAGCTTGCAGTCCATTCCAGAACGACGGAATTTCCTTCCGATCCGATCTGGCTAACTTGGCGTGGTCCACTTCCGCATCAATCGGACTGAATCGGCCCGACGAAATAGTCATCTGCACTCAATAGACGAACAACTTGGCATTCACATTCCGCCTGTATAATACCAGAACTCGAGCAGTCGAGCCGGTCTCCGTTCTCGAAGAAGGTAAACTAAAGTTTTATTCTTGTGGCCCAACGGTATATTCGTATGCACACATCGGAAACTTCAGATCGTTTATCACAGCAGATTTGATTGTCCGGACGGCAAAGACGCTCGGATTGGACGTGACCTACGTTACAAACGTCACCGATGTGGGTCATCTTACAGAAGATGACTTGACAGATCCCGCCGGCGAAGACCGCATGGTGAAGGCTCTCCATTCTAAAGAAGGCGAACAGTTCGCCAGTATCTGGGATCTGGCGCGATACTATACGGGAGTCTTGATACAAGATTGGCAATATTTGAATTTGCTCGAGCCATCGGTGCGCCCCCGAGCAACAGAGCATATGCGAGAACAAATCCAAGCTGTTGAAGCGCTGTTGGAATCTGGAAAAGCCTACGAAACCAAGAAAGGTGTTTATTTTGATGTTAACAGTTTTCCGGCTTATGGAGCATTGTCTGGCAATACAGAGGCGAATGAATTAGAACAGTCCGTTCGCGAAGTTGTGACAGATGCCGATAAAAAGGATCCGAGAGATTTTGCCCTCTGGAAAAAAGATGACGCCCATCTTATGCAGTGGCACAGCCCATGGGGATGGGGATTTCCAGGTTGGCATATCGAATGTTCTGTCATGTCCATGTCGTATCTGGGTGACCAGATTGACATACATGCAGGTGGTGAAGATCTGATCTTCCCCCATCACGAATGCGAAATTGCACAGTCAGAATCAATTACGGGGAAAACTTTTGCACGGCACTGGGTACACACCCGTTTCCTGCAGGTCGAGGGGGAAAAGATGTCCAAAAGCGCTGGCAATTTCTTTACGGTCCGCGACCTGATTGCGCCGATAGATCAAGGCGGAAAAGGAGTTGATCCGCTGGCAGTCCGAATGACGCTTCTTTCCGGACACTATCGAAAACCATTCAACTTTACGTTTGAGACACTCAAGGCGAATATCCGACACGTTGAACGGTTTCAGGAAGTAACAAAAGTCGTAGCTGATGCACTTGAAGAGAATCGAGCCGGCGATGATGTGATTCATGAACAGCTGGCGGTTCTGCAGAATCGAGTATTAGCTGCCATGGCGGACGACTTGAATACACCGGAGGCTATCGCCGCAACAATCGAGGGCGTGAAGTTTATTCTTTTTACATCAGAATTGAGCGCGAAAAGTGCTCGTTCTGCAGCCAACTGGCTGGAATATGTCAATGCCCTTCTGGGAATTATTTCATCCGACTATGACCATGCAAAATCGTCGGATGATGGATCTCTTGAAGATGCAGTAGACGCATTGATCGTCCAGCGAACCGAAGCACGAGCTGCCAAAGATTTCGCGCGTGCAGACGCTATTCGGGACGAACTTATGGAGATGGGCATTGAAATCATGGACACACCCGCAGGCGTCCAGTGGAAGAAGCGGACCGAACTGAACTAATTGTAAAACAAGAAAATAATGAAGGCCAATCAACCCCCCGCTACTTTACTGGACTACGGAACGCTGCAAGGCGGCCTGGTGCGAATGATGGAACGATTTCGCGAAGAGGGTACCATGACCGGAGATGTGAGCGCTGATCAATTTGTCAGAACGTATCCAGCTGCTGTTTTGCTGGGCATGTTATACGATCAACGTGTTCGAGCAGAATACGCGTTCACAGGCCCGCAGAGACTCCATGAAAGAGTCGGCACACTGGATATGGCCGTCCTCGCTGAGATGGATGGCGAAAAACGCCGGGAGATTTTTGCTGTAAAACCCGCGGTACATCGGTTCACGAATAAGATGTCTGACATGACGGGGGCTCTGGCACAAACAATCGTGGACGAATACGGCGGAGACCCTTCAAAACTCTGGAATGATGGAGCCGAGTATGCTGTGATTGAAAAAAGGCTCAGAGCATTGCCTGGTTTTGGTCCTCAGAAGTCCTACAAGATGAAGTTCGCCCTGCACTACTTCGGGTATCGCGACTTCAGCTGAGCCGCTTTTTTACGTCGAAGATCTCTACTCCTGAGATGTCTGAGCCCGAGATGTCTGAGCCCGAGATCTCTAAGCCGCCTGATTCAGAAACTGTGGTACGACATCTGAGCGAAGCGAGAAGACGATAAAACTTCCACTGCGCCGAATCACAAGATCTGTCTTCGCAAAACGTGTGCGTTTGTTTTCCCGTCTTATCGAAGATTCAGCATCCGAGTAAAGCGTTTCCCACGCGATATCAACTGCTTTGTCGATCAACTCCGTGGTATCCCATTTGCGGCATTCCTCGAATATCGACCTTCTCCAGGCGATTGCACCACCGGGAACGGTACGCATACAATTATATAAATATTCTATCGACTCCATCTCTTCGTGTTGTCTGTTGTGAGCGTTGTGGCCTACACTCTGACAGCTTTCAAATCATGTGCCAAGAGGCCAAAACGGGCCTGACGCAAGGTTATTAACGCGCACGAGATGGAAATAACGACCATTCTTTCCGTCCGATAAGAAAGATTTACCGGATCTAAGCGCAGGCATCGCGCCACATCTACCAATTACCGCCTCCAGAAAGCGGGCAGGAACAGGATTACAAGGGTGAAAATCTCGAGTCGCCCCGCAAGCATTAGAAAAGACAACGTCCATTTCCCGATCGAAGATATACTTGCGTAATTGTCTGCCGGTCCGAGGTCTCCGAATGCAGGACCCACGTTTCCAACGCTCGAAAGAGCAGCCCCGAAAGCGGAAGGTATGTCGAGACCCATCGCAGCCATGGCAAAAGTGCCTAAACCGACCAGGCCCAGGTAGAGCACCATAAATGACAGGACATTTCGCATCACCTCTTGTGATACAACCCGATTCCCGAGCCGGATATGCATCACTGCGTGCGGATGAATGAGTTGATGTACTTCTTTGAACGAGTTCTTGAACAGTAACACATGCCGAATCACTTTTACTCCGCCACTGGTTGAACCGCCCATGCCTCCGATATAAAAACACAAAAAGATGATCCCCACTGCAAGCGGCGGCCACAATAGATAGTCGGTCGTGGCGAACCCCGTTGTAGTGATAATACTGGCAGCCTGGAAGGCACCCAGTCGGAGCGCGTCCAGAAAATTTTCATATCCGATAAAATCAACTCCTGGGCCATAAACTGGTATAAAAACTCGAGCGGGCTGCCACAAAGCCAGTGTAATTAGTAGCGCTGCGATAGAAAGAATTCCGATATAAACACGAAATTCGGTGTCTTTGAAAACGGTGATTGTTTTTCCGCGTAAGAGCCTGTAGTGCATCGCGAAATTGGTCCCGGCCAGGACCATAAAGAGGGTAATAACCCACTCCACGTAAGCCGATCCATAAGCCCCGACAGACTCATTTCGAATTGAGAAACCTCCGGTCGCCATCGTGGCAAAGGCATGATTGAGTGAATCGAACAGATTCATCGCAGGTAACAGCGCCAGCACTTCGATAAACGTTATTCCGACATAGATCATCCAGAGTCGTTTGGCGGTCTCTTGTACGCGGGGTGTAAGTTTATCAGCCGACGGTCCCGGAACCTCAGCTTTGTAAAGCTGCATCCCCCCAACTCCCAGAAGCGGAAGAATGGCGAGCGTGAGAACGATAATTCCCATTCCTCCAATCCATTGGGTCAGACTTCGCCAGAATAAAACCGTGTTGGAAACGTCTTCGATCGCAGGGATGCGGCCGCCACCCAGAATTGTTGCTCCGGTTGTTGTAAACCCGGACATCGTTTCAAAAAACGCATCAGTAAATGAGCTGAGGGTGCCGGTTGCAATAAATGGAATTGACCCGAAGAGCGACAGAGCGATCCATGCAAAAGCCACGATGGCAAAGCCTTCTCGGATCTGAAGCTCAGAGGCGTTGCGTCTCAGGTACTTCCAACTCGCACCTCCCAGTACCATACAGAATACAGCAACCGCCAGAAACGGTAACCAATCTGCTTCACCATAATACAGGCCAACCGGGATGGGTAACAGGAGTGCAATTCCGAGAAAAAACACGAGCACTCCGATGGTGCCAAAAACGGCCTTGAGGTCGAGTACCATTTACGGTTTCGAAAAAAGTCTTTCGGCTTCGTTGATAGCGTCCCTGAGGACGAATACGAACGAACGTGATCCCGGCTCAATCCGTGTATCTCCTGTGGCGATTTCAATGTCGTGCCCGTGCATGACAGCGCCTATCAATATGCCTTTCGGAAGATTCAGATCCTTTATCCGCTTCAGAGAGACGGGCGACCTGGGCTGGGCTTCAATTTCCAGTATTTCGGCGTCCATACCATTCACCGTCGCGACGCTGAGCACGTGCCTGCCCCGCAGAAACCGCATGATCTCCCGCGAGATGGCGAGTTTCTTGTTTACTGCCGCGTCCAATCCAATGGATCGCGATATCGGGATGTATGCGGACTGCGAAAGTAGCGCTACCGTTTTTCTAACCTGAAGATGTTTGGCAAGAAGGCAGATCACAAGATTCGACTCCTCATCGTCCGTTACGGCAACGAACGCATCCATATCACTCAGACCCTCTGTGATCAGGACATCGATATCCGTTGCAGCCGAATTTATTACGAGAACATTTTTTAGTTTTTCAGCGATTCTTTCTGCTCGCTGCCGGTCCGCCTCGACCAACTTGATATGCATGTGTTTGTTGGCGCTGAGCTGCGTCGCCAATCGCTCCCCGATTTCCGAGCCGCCCAGAATCATCACGTTTTCGATTTTCCGGTCGGTCTTCCCCATCATTTCGATAACGAGAGGAATTGACTTCGGATACGTCAGTACAAATACCTGATCATCCCGGTGAAAAACATCCTGCCCTCGGGGAAGAAAGGTTCTGATCCCTCGAGAAATTGCAGCTATTCTGAACTTAAGGTCAGGATTTTCTGCCTGAACCTTCATGATCGTTTTCCCGATTAGCGGTGCATCTCTCTCAAGTCTGATGCCAACCAGATGCAGGCGTCCATCAGCCATTTCAAGGACGTCTGTAGCACTGGCTCTACGCAACAGCTGCGCAATCTCTTTGGCGGCTGAGTCCTCAGGATGGATAATCTGCTTGATACCCAGTTCAGCCGCCTGGAGCACCGAATCCGAGTCCGACAACTCGTCTGAGCGGACCCGGGCGACCGTTGTTTCGACTCCCATTTTATCCGCGAGCATACAGGCGATAATATTTACCTCGTCCACGGTCGTAACTGCGACCAATATCTCGGCGTTCTTAACCCCCGCAGCATCAAGAACTCTGGCTGAAGTTCCGGTGCCTTGAATCGTCATCACGTCCAACTTCTCAGAAACCCGTTCCAATGCTTCCTGATTCACGTCGATGACAATTACATCGTGGTCTTCTTGGGATAACATCTTCGCTACCTCAAATCCAACTTGACCTGCACCGATTACGACTGCTTTCATTCTATGGCCGCCTCCGCACGGACTTCATCAGGCCAGGTTTGTCCGGTCCACGCTTGATCCCAGAACAGGTGCTCATAACGCGCACTCAGACAAAAAAGCTCAACAGCGCGTTCTTTCTCGTCTTCGTCCGAAGAGTTGTCCGCGTACGACTGCATATACGCGAGTAGCTGATTCGTATACTCGACGAAAATCGGATCAGCATACTCATCAATCCAGTCCTTGAACGGGTGTGAATCTGACGGAGCCGATCCGCTCGAAATAATCTCTTGCCCGATATCAGCATATAGCCAGGGACATGGTGCAAGAGCAGCCAGTGCCTCGAGAACGGTGCCGTGATTTGCGGCAGCGAGCATATGATTCTGGTACGCTCGATTGTTTGGAGACAACTTAAGCCCAGCAATATCATCTGCTGAGTATCCGAATTTTTTTCCATAATTCTCGTGCAAAGCGCGCTCAACAATAATCGCCATTCTCGCCCCCTCAATGAACCACAACTTCTCAGACGGGTCTACAACCCGCGTGGAAATAATTGAACACACATCGGCGTATGCTTCCAGATATCTCGCGTCCTGCATCTGGTAAAATCTGAACTTCTGCGGATCAAGGGAGCCGTCGATAAGACCTTTTACAAAGGGATGTTCGAACGAATCGCGCCACACGCTCTCAGCCGATGACAGGCATCGTGCGGCAAACGGGGGCACTTGAAACGTGGGAGCGGGTGATAAACTTGCTGCGTCGGTCAGGGTCATGCAGAGTATCCTGGGATGTAAAAAGGCACTGCGAAGATACCGCGGTCATAAACTTGATCCAAGATTCCTTATTGGCCTTTAACGGGATCATCGGCGGGGCTCGCGCACATCAGTCGAATCCAGAATGTCGTTCCGGTGCCTTGCTCGGTATCGAAGCCAATTTCACCGCCATGATCTTCGATGGTTTTCCGGGCGATCGCAAGTCCGAGCCCTGTGCCACTGGTCTTGGTCGAAAAACTGGGTACGAATATTTTTGTCCACAGTGGTCGCGGGATACCATGACCGTTATCGATGACGCGCGCAATCGCCACACAGGAGCCATCTTCAGACAACTTCGTTTCTGTTTCTACCCTGATATCTCCGACATGCTCGTTATCAATAGCCTGGAAAGCATTTTTAAGGAGATTGATTAGAATTCGTCTAATTGCCTCAACGTCCACATGAACCATAAGCGGTCCGATCGTCAGGTTTGTTTCGATAACAGCGCGGCTCTCGTTGCGCATCAGGCTGACTGCAGCGAGAACGATCTCGTTCAGGTCGGTATCTGAACGGGTTTGCTCTGGCAACCTGCCGAACGAAGAAAACTCGTCCGCGATATTGGCCAAAGCGTCGATTTGCTCTACCAGCGTTTCGGTCGTCCGTTTAAATCGTTCGGCAAATTGATCATTCCCGAACATTCGTCCGGTTGTGGAAGAGGCGGGAGATGTTTCGTCCCCTGAATTCTCAGAACTATCGTCCTGCCTGATTTTAAAAAATTCTCTCCGGAGATATTGGACCGCTAATTTCATAGGTGTCAACGGATTTCGAATCTCGTGAGCCACTTGCCGGGCCATTTCCTGCCAGGCTAAATCCCTCTCCTGATTCGCCAGCAAGGTCTGGCTGTCTTCAAGCTGACTTTGCATCGTATTGAATGTGTTTACAAGATCCGCGATTTCATCCCGAGAATCAGCCGGGCCAATCCGTTCGAAACGCCCTTCACTCACAGCCTCAAGCCCCGCTCGCAATACCGCGATGGGCCTTGCGAGGGTGTTGGCCAAAAGGACGGCCGTTACCATCACGACAAATACCAGCACGAGGAGAGCACCGAACAAATACGCCATCGTACGGGCACGATCCTCTTCGATTTGCTGCTGCTCCGGAAGTGTCGGAAGCGAAAGGACGTATCTGGGATCACCGGATTCATCCAATAACGCCCTGTAGCCGGCCGTAAACTCGTAGGAGCCGAGCGACTGATTGACGGTGACGTCCCGAAATCCGTCAAAAAACAATGCTTCGTAAGCTTCGATCGGAATTCGAGCGCTGATGAGTCGCTCCCTCACCAGTTGAGGACGGGATGATCTCTCCAGTTCCGCAAGTTTGTAGACGTTCAAGTCCAGCCCGACGCGAGCCGATAAGGAATCCAGATTGGACCGTTCAAGTACCTGATACGGGAGTTCTTCATTGCCTGCATCGCTCAACAATGTCGCCTCGACCCGTTCGAGATGCTGTCGCAATGGCGCTTCAACAGCCCGGTTATTTTCATTGGTTAAAAGCTGCATACCAACCACGCCGGTCGCAGCAATAGTTAATGTGCCGGCCACAAAAAAGGCATTCAAAACCTTGTCTCGAAATCGGACGCGACGGGCTGGCAACAGCCCACGGGATATCCGCCACCAGATCCCGATGAGATACACGGGTAAACCGAGCATCAAGCCCACCAGTGTAATGCGCAACATGTAATACAGATGATCAAAAATACCGGCTTCAGGTCTTCGGACCGCTATCGTGCGCACTTTTGAGCCGAGGAATGGATCTGCACGTAACGATTTGCCATCAATTAAATCAGGACGTACATAGAGCTCAATGTGTTCTTGTCCCCTGATGGTACTGGTGCGCCATATAACCGGAGTCTGATTCAGCGCAGAATCAATTTCGAAGTCCAGAATCGTCTGTCCGAATGTAGGTCCGATGCGTTTACTTAAAACGCCATTCTGGTATTCGACGACAGATATATCCACCATGCGGTTCCCATAAAACCCGGCCGGCGTCAATACACGCGGAAATGCGCGCGCGCTGGCGCGGAGGTTGGCCTCAGGTATCGCCCTCACCATCAGCCATCCGGTGCGCACGTCATTGTTCACGATCGGCCTGAACCCGACGAACGTGAACTGGTCCGAACCCTGGTCTCCGGTCATTCGTTCGATAAGACGACCGCGATCCCCCGCAGCCACGTACATCGAAAATATCAGATCAAACGCATCCAGATCGGCGGTGTCAGAGTCCGCCCGACTTCGGGGTCGACCGGTTTCCACACTTCGACCGAGCGGGTGACCAGTAGAATCGAAAATGGTAATCGTAATGTCGTGCGAACCTAATGCATCTATCAATTCACCTTGCGTCACCAAACGAGCAACGGAGTCGAAATAAACGGCATCGACCGTGACTGCCAGTCGCGGGTCAGAAGCAATCTCGATTTCGTCAGCCCGGTTCAAGACCTGCCCAATAGCAAATTCAATCCGAGCATCAACATCTTCCTGAAAAGATTCGGCTGCTGCCCGCATCATCAGTTGCCGCTCTGCGGTCATCCCATTCTCGAAGACTGGATACAGCAGGACCGAAACCAGAACAATCGAGGGAACAATGGACCGCAAATGCAACCAGTCAGAAACTCGATCGGAGCCCAGGGGACTGTATACGGCGACCATCCAGGACGTCAGAATAAAAATGGCTACAAGCGGCGCTTCGATTTGTTCATGGAGGCCGAAGAGGACGAAAAAGACAGATAACAAAACAGATGCGGCGGCGACCGCACTAATTCCCATCGGCAGTCTGAAAATCGTAGTGAAGCGATTCAGCCCGACAAGTTCGATAGAAATCCAGACCGATCTGGAGGAGAAAAAGATGACTGCGAATGTCCAGAGAAGCAGCGCCGTGAAAATAGTTATCACCAGAGGGCCGGGTAACAATCCGGATCTCTCGAAATAGTCCAGCGTGCTGTCCAGTACAGACCGCCTTGCAGCTTCTGATAGTATCAATACGAGGCCGATCGTAACGACACCCTGCATGAATAAGGCCGCTGACAGCCGCATGGACATTGGGACTGCATTGGGCTCTGAATTTCGATCAGTTCGTTGCCACAAAATACTGACGTGATCCAGAGCTTTTCGCCGCAATGGTTCTGTAACACGTACGAAAACCATCGCCAGGACCACCAGACACAACGATGTAACTAAAAGATCACCGGTACTTTGCATCATTCCCCAACCGAAATCGGATGCAAAATGCCGCGGGTCAAAGAGCGGAGACAATGGCGCTTTCCCAGTTTGCCAACGGCCCGGAATACCAGTCCACAACAGGAGAAAGCGAACCACCACCATAACAAATGCGAAAAGAGCAAAC
>Ga0114950_10002642_pt1 | contig 13759 bp, 10 predicted proteins | sample N075metaG_FD_83503 | JGI IMG/M metagenome (GOLD analysis project Ga0114950, IMG submission 83503) | Deep subsurface microbial communities from Kermadec Trench to uncover new lineages of life (NeLLi) - N075 metaG | ecosystem: Environmental > Aquatic > Marine > Ocean trench > Sediment | place...
AGCCTTGTACTGGCGCCCATGATGGCGGCCTGCGGTGCATACATCCCGATGATTTCAGGTCGTGGACTCGGGCACACCGGCGGTACAGTGGATAAGCTGGAAAGTATCCCCGATTTTAATGTCAACCCTTCAAACCGTTTATTCGAACAAACTGTTCGAACCACAGGTCTGGCAATGACTGCGCAGGGCGCGGATCTGGCCCCGGCAGATGCAATCATGTATGCCGTGCGTGATGTCACCGCGACAGTGGATTCCGTGCCATTGATCGTGGCATCTATTTTGTCCAAAAAACTGGCGGAGGGATTGAGCGGCCTGGTGTTGGATATCAAGACCGGCAACGGCGCCATCATTTGTGAACGCAACCGTTCCAGCGACCTTGCTGCCAACCTGGTAAAGGTTTCGGAGTTGGCGGGACTGCCCTGTAGTGCACTGATCACGGATATGAACCAGCCGTTGGCGCACAGTGGTGGCAATGCGCTTGAAATGCTCGAATCGATCGCGTTTCTGAAGGCCGAGGGTCACGAGTCGAGGCTAGAAGATGTTGTCTTGTCGCTGGGCGTGGAAATGCTGTTGCTCGGTGGTCTCGCTGATAAGCCGGCGGAAGCCAGACGCAAGCTGGTTGGCACGCTGGACTCAGGAACAGCCGTTGAACGCTTTGCCCGTATGGTGGCCATGCAGGGTGGTCCGGCTGATCTGATCGAAGAGCCTGAAAAGTATTTAAAACTCCCGCCGGTTAACCGGGTTCTTGCAGCATCCCGCGATGGATACATTGAGTACATTGACACCAGGGCTTTCGGGCTTTGTATCATGGCCATGGGTGGCGGTCGTTCCCATGCCCTCGACATCATTGACCATCGGGTTGGCTTGTCACAGCTTTGTACGGTTGGAGCCAAAGTGAAGGAAGGGGAGCCTTTGTTAACCATTCATGCTGCCGATGAAGCTTCATGGCAGGAGGCTGCTGATGCACTTGCCCAGGCGATAACAATTGGCCGTAAAACGGATACCTTGCCCGCTGTCTACGAATGGTTTAATTGAGTTACTGATTGCAGCGATGCGCGTGACCACTGTTCCACAACGTTTTTTTGTCAGGCGACCTGGTCTGGAAAGGAGAAAAAATGACGGGTACACCACATATTGAAGCTGCCAAAGGTGATTTTGCAGAGACCGTGTTGATGCCAGGTGACCCGTTACGGGCAAAAGCACTGGCAGAAAATCACCTCGACGATGTCAGGCAGGTCAACAGTGTCCGCAACATGCTTGGTTTTACCGGCAGTTTCCGGGGCAAACCGGTTTCAATCATGGGCTCCGGGATGGGGATGCCGTCAATCAGTATCTATGCGCACGAATTGTTTGATTATTACGGCGTGAAACAAATCATACGGGTTGGAACCTGTGGTGCTTTATCGGCGGAAATGCAACTGGGCGACCTGATACTGGCTGCGACCGCCAGTACGGATTCAGCCATGAACCGGCAACGGTTCAATGCTTGGGATTTTGCCGCCAGTGCCGATTTTGAGTTGTTGAGCCGGGTGCATGCACGGGCGCTTCAAAGTGGTTTGAAAATAAGCACAGGCAGTGTATTTGCAACGGACTGGTTTTATCACCCCGATGAGCTGTTTATTGAAAAACTACAGAAAATGGGCGTCCTCGCGCTGGACATGGAATCGGCTGCACTGTATGCATTGGCACAGCAACACGGTACCCGGGCACTGACCATATTATCTGTGAGTGATGTCATACCCACCGGCGAGAAGGCCTCTCATGACGCCCGCCAGAATGCTTTTGGTGAGGTCATTGATGTCGTTTTAGACGCCTTGCTCGGCGGCGACGATCAGCCATGAACGTGGTGAAGAAAGCCATTGAACAACTGTACGCCGGCGCACGCCTGGCCAGTGACAATGCATATTCGCCGTACAGCGGCGCCCGTGTTGGTGCCTGCGTAATTGATGACAACGGAAATATGTATTCCGGTTGCAATGTTGAAAACGCTTCCTATGGCCTGACACAGTGTGCGGAACGCAATGCCCTGGCCGCCGCCGTCAGCGCAGGAATGAAACCGGGTGCGGCGCACACATTGTTGATCGTGGCGACCGGATCTGAAGTTTTAGCACCCTGTGGTGCCTGCCGGCAGGTGATGAGTGAATTAATGGCGGCGGACGCATTGATCATTTCCTGCCACAGCGACACGGACTACCAGAGTTGGTCGATTGAGGAATTGCTGCCTGCACCGTTTGTGCTTGGTTAAGCCGAAACAATTATTACAAAAACAATAATGACAAAAAGTACAAGCAAGTCAAACGCAGGCAAGTCCCGCCGTAATTTTCTGAAGTCCAGCGGGTCCTTAATGGGTATTGCCCTGCTGGCCACAAACACACCGCTGGTTCTTGCGGCCAGCCAGACCGCGCAAACAAACATGAACAGCGGTGCAGTGTACGCAAATATCAGCGACCCGGAGGCAATTGAACTGGGCGCAATCGTTGACCAGATTATCCCTGCAGACGAGACGCCGGGAGCCACGCAGATCGGGGTTGTATATTTTATTGACGCAGCACTGGGCGGTTTCGCATCAGCAGATACCACTGTGCTAAGGCAAGGATTGGCAGAATTACAATCAAGCGTACATTCAGCCTATCCTGAAACCGGGCTTTTTTCTGAACTGCAATCAGAGCAGCAAATCGCCGTATTGAAAAGTATTGAAGGCACTGCCTTTTTCAAAAAACTACATTCCCTGACCCTGTACGGCATGTTTTCTTTGCCCGGCTACGGCGGCAACCGGGAATATGCCGGCTGGCAATTGCTGGGGTTTGATCATCGACACGCCTGGCAGTCACCATTTGGTTATTACGATGCGCTGGTAAATGATTCCAGTCGCGACACGGAAGACTAGCCCGCATATTTCACCAGTCGGTATCAGGCCTAATCTTAACAACATAAATCAATTGAATTAAATGACATATATACCTAAAAGCTCCATGGCACACTTTGTACACGGCCCGCTACCTATCCCGGCCCTGGCTTGTCCATATGCGACTGGACTTGAGCTTCCTTCAGCCCATAGCTACGGCTATGGTCTTCAGTCCAGCCCGGCGTCCAGTCACATCTGTCCGGCGCCATCATCCGGGATACTGGTGAAATATGCGGGCTAAAGACATGCCTGGCGACCATCGGCGTTTCAAAACCCGTGAAGCGGTGGATTTTGTCATTATCGGTTCCGGTGCCGCCGGCGGTGTGCTGGCAAAGGAGCTGTCGACCAATGGTTTTGATGTTGTCGTATTGGAGCAGGGGGAGTACCGCACGGCAGCGGATTTCAACCATGACGAGTTGAATGTCATGATTCAGCACGAATTGCTGGACCACCCGCTTTGGAATGACCCACAGACCTTCCGTAATGATGAAAAAAGCACGGCGAAGGTGCCAAAGGGGGGTCCTCCTCCGGCATTCTATGCCAGGGGTGTTGGTGGCAGCAGTGTTCATTTCACCGCAAACTACTGGCGTTTCCATGCAAGCGACTTCAAAGAGCGCAGCCTGTTCGGCCCGATGGAGGGTACCGGTTTCGCAGACTGGCCAATCAGCTACCAGGAACTTGAACCGTATTATACCAAGGTAGATTGGGAGTGTGGCATTTCCGGTCAGCCAGGGCCTTTTGATGCACCGCGCTCCAGACCCTATCCGCTGCCGCCCCTGCCGGTAAAATCATCTGGCGTATTGTTCGAACAAGGCGCGAAAGCCATCGGCTTACACCCACAGCCCGCACCACTGGCGATATTGTCACAGCCATATAACGGGCGCCCGGCGTGTGTTCACTGTGGTTTTTGCATGGGTTTTGGCTGTGAAATGAACGCCAAGTCTTCAACCCTGGCAACCATGATTCCGCTGGCGGAAGCGAGTGGGCGCTGCGAAATTCGACCGTTGTCAACGGTATTCAGGATCAACACCAATAACCAGGGACGTGTGACAGAAGTTGTGTACCTGGATGCGGATGGGCAAGAACAGGCACAAAAAGCCAAGGCAGTGATATTGTCGGCCAATGGTGCTGAAACACCAAGATTGCTGTTTTTGTCAGAATCCAGTCAGTTTCCTGACGGCCTGGCGAATTCATCCGGCATGGTTGGCAAATACCTGATGGGCAACGGGCACAGCATCACCCAGGCCGCATTTGAGCACCCTCTGAATGAATTCAAGAGTGTTCAGGTCACGCGTATTGTCCATGATTTCTACGAAAATGATCCGGGCCGCGGGTTTTACGGTGGTGGCGGTATGGACGCCAGGCCATTTCTGGATTCAACACCCATCTTTCATGCGAAGATGGGGCTGCCGCCCGGCACCGCGGACTGGGGGGCTGAATTCAAGCAGGCTTTGCGACATTATTTTACCCGCAAGATGACCATTCTTGGCAGCACCACATCCGTGCCACTTGCGCGCAATAACATCACACTTGATCCAGACCTCAAAGACGACAAGGGCCGACCGGCGATACGCATGACCTATATGGATCACGATGACGACCTGGCGATGGCGAAATTCTTACAGGACCGGGCGGTAGAAATCCTGGAAGCCTCGGGTGCGCGGGAAATCTGGCGGAACCCGATTGATGGCGGGACCATCCAGGCACATTTGCTCGGAACCTGTCGCATGGGCAATGACCCGACGACATCGGTGGTGGACAAATATCACCGCAGTCATGAAGTGTCAAACCTGTTTATTTGCGATGGTTCCAGCTTTGTCAGCTCAGGCCGGGGCCAGCCGACCATGACGATCCAGGCACTGGCCTTTCGCGCGGCCGAGCAAATCGGCGGGTTTGCGCGGCGAGGGGAAATTTAACTGTTTAAATGGAGAGTTACAATATGAAAACCAGTTTGAAATTACTGTGTGGAACTATGCTGTTACTGGTTTCGACATGTTTTGCGAGTGAAGTTGAAATTGAGTACTACGCCTTGTCAGGGGAGATGAAATTACCATTTTCTGATGCCGTCCGAGTAGGAAATATGCTTTATTTATCCGGAAAACTGGGCAATATTCCCGGCACTTCACAACTTGTCGAAGGCGGAATAGCAGCAGAAACACGGCAGACGATGCAGAATATCAAGACCACGCTCGAAAAATACGGGTCCTCAATGGCGGAAGTGGTGAAATGCACGATATTTCTGGCCGATATCAAAGAATGGGGGGCAATGAATGAGGTTTACCTTACGTTTTTCCCGGAAAATCCGCCTGCGCGCAGCGCATTGGGCGTAAATGGCCTGGCACTGGGTGCTCGTACCGAAATCGAGTGCCTTGCAACCGCCAATCCCTGATTCGCCGAAAATTTCACAATCCAGTTCAGCTGATTCATAAACATGCAGTGGGGACCGGTGCCGACCGGTGAATATGCCGGTCAAGGTGAAACCTGACTAAATTTGGTTTAGTATGGTTGACGAAGGGAGTTACACAAGCGTTTATCCGCCGGTTACACCGGTTACATGGAAGTACATCAAAGGGAATAAACCCAGGAGGGGTTCATATGTTTAATCAGCTCAGGCGAGCAAGCCTGCTTTGTGCTGTTCTGTTTTTTGCAACCACGGTTTCGGCCGCACCACCACCCGGCAAAGGCAAGCCGGATAAGGGCGGCGGTGGTGATGGTAAAACACCAACTTTAAGCACCGTCCACCAAAAGAATTGGGATGAGTCGCATGTTCAGCGGGTGTTGAATACGTTTGCCTTTGGGGGGCTTGCGACACAAGCGCAGGTCGAAACCTGGGGCGAAATGAAGCCCGCGCAGGCGGTTGCGGAAATCCTTACATTTGGTGCCAGCAATGACAAGCTGTCACCGTCAGAAGCAGGCGACACCAACGATCTTCACTGCGGAACCCTGGGAGAGCTACAGGATTTCTGGAGTGGCAATGATGCCGGCAATATCATGAAATATGCTGATCGTTACCGTTACGCAGTGCTTACCACTTCCCTTAACTTGAGCACCAGCAATTTACAACGTACATGGACCAAGGCCATCAGCACACGCGGGTGCAATCCGTTCTTACACAAAATGGCCCTGTATATTACCAATTACCATGCGTCCATTTCGGTGCACAAAACCCGCGCCGGTCTGATCCGTGATTACTATGACGCGATCATGGTGGGCCTGCAAAATGGCGATGACTTCATACAGCTAATGACCACCGCTGCCAAAGACGCAGCATTGTCGAAGGCCTATGGCCACCAGTACAGTGTTTACAATGACGCGCAAGGCGTTTTCTACGGCACCGACGATTTTGCGCGTGAGTTTCATCAGTTGGTGTTCCGTATTCAGGGTGTTACAGAGGACCCTGCTTATCATGAGGATACCACAATTGAGCATTCCGCCTGGATGCTGGCCGGTATGGGTATCGACCGCGACCAGGACACCTATGGCAGCGTGAACGCGGGTGATTGGTATCGTGGCCCGATTGATTTTTCTGACCACTACGACAACTACACCAACCCGAGAAACATCAAGAACACCACCAACCACTATGCGGCAGATTTGGGTCCGGATAGTTGTCTGGAAATCTATCATCAGCAAATTTGCGGTGCCAATGCGGGTGAAAAGATTGAAGCACTGGCACAGATTGCGGGCAGGCATGAGGAAAGCATGGCCAATGTTCCCGTTACGATCATTGACTTTTTCGCGGATGACAATCTCAGCCAGGCCAAGATTGATGCAATCCGTGGGTCCTGGGCGGCAGCAAATTTTGATTTGCTCGCATTTATGCGTGCCTATGCCGCTTCAAAGGAGTTCCATGATGCCAGCACTTACAAGTATAAAACTGCCTTCGACCGCAACCTGACCATCCAGAATGCAAACACACTGGATAACGAGGAGGTGTTTGGAAGGCAGTATTACGACTCTCCAAAGACCCGCATGGCAACTCAGGGTGCTGAAATCTTTGAGCCTGCACATGATGTTTTTGGCGGTCAAACGGGGTTTCAAGCGGCCAATAATCGTTACATATTCAAGTACGCGTACGCTTCAAATGTAGACAGTACGAGCTTCCTCTATGACGTCAGTGATGATTACACACTGGTCGAAGGTGAGGGCGCACCGGTTTATACGTGGACAAAGGAATGGGATGAAGTTATACCGGCCGATGGCGCCGGCGAATATGTCGTTGCTGATGTTGCGAACTGGTTGTGGAACCGGTTTATTGGCGATGGTGGAAAGAATTTTGATGCCATTGCCCGCGCCCAGGTGCATGCATTGCTCGCAGATGACAGGGATTTTGCCTATACGGTTGATTCTTCCAATCCCGATGCGGTTTACTCATCGGACGATATTACCAATGGCGCGGTCAGTGCCGTTGATCAGGCCAATGCAGCTGAGCTAATGGATTTTTCAGGCACAGCGGCCAATATCAGGGTGGGTATGGCGATCAACTTCATCACCATGACACCTTACGCATTTGCCATGGAGGGTAAATAACATGAAACGCAGAGACTTCATGAAAAAGACGATGCTCGCATCGCTTGCCACAACTGCTGGTGCCGGAATCGGGTTTCCACTGACTTCGATGGCGGCAGATTGCACTTTACAAAACCGGCCACGGACATTGGTCAACGTAATGTTGTATGGAGGCATGGATTCGAGATTCATCTTTATGCCTTCACCCAACCACGTCAGCACCAACTATGTGGATAAAATCTGGGCGGCACGGAATGTTTTGTACGCCAACAATTATCCGGACTATGCAACCATGTTTCTCAACGAGTACCTGCCGGTAACGGATGCTAATGGCTTTGAATTCGGAATCTATAATCGCTGCGGTTGGCTGAAATCACAGTTTGACCAGAATAACGTTGCGATTATCGCCAATGCCTTTTGCTCCACCAATCGCCGCCATGACCAATCACAGTTGAACGCCAATGTGGGTGAGCCCGGCTATGGTCTGCTGCACTATGATCGTGATGGTTGGGGCGGCAGGTTGCAGGAGCAGATATCAGCTAATTCGAGCGTGGTTGAATTGAGCCATGAAATTTCGCTGTTTGGCAGCGGCAGTGTTGAAGGCGAGAGACTGGCGCAAGTTATCCACGCCAGGAACATGCGTGATATAGCCCTGCCAAATGTTGATGGCGGTAGTGCGACTTCCCGCCGCAATATCATGGCGCGCGCACTCAAGTCCTACTATGATGCCAGGGGCATTGAGGTGGTTAATCAGACAGGCTCGCCATTCAATATTTTCTTCCAGCACAGTGACGCGTTCAGGGCGTTTGGTGACACCGTTGATACCCGCCTGAACTCCTGCGGTGCCGTGCCAGCAGAAATTTTGGGACTTGATCTGTACTCCGGTCATTTTGAGCAGCAATGCAAAAACCTGTATGACATGGCTTTGCTGGACAGCAACAGCATTGACACGCAAATTTTGTCAATGCGCTACGACGGTTGGGACACGCATAATGTGCAAATCGGCCGCATCGGAAACAACCTGGATGATTTGTTTGGCAGTACCGGCGGTCTGGCGATCACGATGGCAGCCATGGAACAATTGGCATCTGACCCTGGAAACAATACTGACGCTGCAGACAAGATGGTGTTTAATTTCTCGTCTGATTTCGGTCGCCAGATCATGGCCAACGGTAACGCTGGCACGGATCATGGCCGGGGTCTGTACAACATCATCGTGGGCAACGAAGTGAACGGCGGTGTCTATGGGGAAATGTTCCCGGAACGTGAAGCCGTGGAAGACGGCAATGGTCGTATTCCATTGCAGACTTCGGGTGCTGATGTGCTGGGTCTGACCTCCACCGAGCGTACCCAGGCTGCCTTGTGCGACTGGGTCAAGCCGGGCTCGGCGAGCGCTGTTTTCCCGAACGCGGGCAACGCCGCCATAGAGACGCCGGGATTACTGGATGGGCTTCTTCCGGCCTGATTCAATTGTGATATTGGTATTCAGGGCGCCTCAGGGCGCCCTTTTTTTGCTGGTTTCTTTTTCACCACGCTCAATTGGGTTAACGTAGGCACCTGTGCGCAGGAGTATGTAATGAAAAGACGGTTTCTTGGCGGGGTATTGGCGGTTGTTGTCTTCAGCCAGGCGGGTTTCCTGATTGCCGACTCCGGGACCGACCCCGGGGCAGAAATTGAGCGCTTTGCGAACCTTGCCCTGGATTGCGTTCACCAGCAATACCCCAACAAGATCTCTCACGTGATGTCCGGTGATCAGGATGTCGCATCTCCGCGCGAACTTACGCCGGTATTTTATGGTTGTTTTGACTGGCATTCGTCGGTGCATGGTCACTGGTTATTAACCCGTCTTCTGCGTCTTTATCCGGATGCGGATTTCGCAGCGGTGGTCGAAGCCGCCCTGGAAGAGAGTTTCAGCGCAGACAAAGTTGCGGTTGAGGTCACTTATGTGACTGCTGATCACCGCGACTCTTTTGAGCGACCTTATGGCGTTGCCTGGTTATTGCAACTCACCATGGAGTTGCGAGAGTGGGACGACCCGCGTGCAAAGCGCTGGCTGGCCCTGCTGGAACCGCTTGAAACGGCCCTGGTGGCCAAAATGGAGAGTTGGTTACGCAAACTGGCTTACCCAATTCGAATCGGCGAGCACGCACAAACTGCGTTTGCATTCGGCTTGTTCCTCGACTGGGCAACGGTTGCAAGACGGCAGGGGTTTTATGACCTTGTTGCAGACAGGTCGCGGGATTTTTACTTGCAGGATCGCAATTGCCCGTTGGATTATGAACCCGGTGGGCAGGATTTTCTGTCACCCTGTCTGGCAGAGGCGGATCTGATGCGCCGGATTATGAACAGGCAGGCATACGCGTACTGGTTGTCGAATTTTATGCCCGTCATACCGGTCTTCGACAGCGGGGAATGGTTGCCGCTGGCAGTGGTCACCGACCCCACGGACGGAAAGCTCGCGCACCTGGATGGCTTAAATATTTCAAGGGCATGGATGCTGGAGGGGATTGCCACCGGCTTGCCGTCCAACGACCCCCGACGTGCGTCATTGCGCCAGGCGGCTAATGCGCATCAACGCTCAGGCCTGGCTGCGGTGACCGGCGCACATTACGAGGGTGGCCACTGGTTGGGCAGTTTTGCGACTTATCTGACCACGGCGCGCGGCCTCGGAGAGAAATCCCCGTATCTCGATTCAGTTACGGGCGCCGATGATTCTGCGGCGCTGGAAAATGATGACCAAACGGCATTATCACGGTTGCGCCTGGCGCAGCTTCGCATATCCCGCCGGGAACAGCAGTTGAATGCCATCATCCTGCAAAACCCGGATGCTGAGTCGATTGCAATGCAATTGGACGCTGATGCCGCCGAGGGGGTGTCAAGGGGACCGCTATATGGTTTTCCGGTACTACTCAAGGACAACATCGAAACGCTGGATATGCCTACCACAGCCGGCTCTCTGGCACTCAAGGACAACCACACAGAACGTGACGCAGAGCTGGTTCGCCGCTTGCGCGAATCCGGTCTGGTGATTGCCGGTAAGACCAACCTCTCTGAGTGGGCCAATTTTCGTGACCGGAATTCCAGCAGTGGCTGGAGTGCGGTTGGGGGCCTGACTGTCAATGCCTGGGATATCAGCCGCACAGCCTGTGGATCAAGTTCAGGCTCTGCGGTCGCTGTTGCGGCCGGTTATGTGCCATTTGCAGTTGGCACTGAAACCAATGGTTCGGTGATCTGCCCGGCATCTGTAAATGGTGTGGTTGGAATCAAGCCAACGCTGGGGCTGGTCAGCCGACGGGGAATTGTTCCCGTTGCGCACAGCCAGGATACGGCGGGGCCAATCGCTTTCAACGTGACGGCAGCCACTTTACTGCTGTCGGCAATGGAGGGCGTAGACCTCGAAGATCCTTTGACGTTGCGTAGTGGCAAATACCATGGCCGTGATTACACCAAACAACTGCTGGACGACGGTTTGCGTGGCATGCGGGTTGGTGTGGTCCGCTCCCAGGATTTTCACATGCAGAGCTCTGCCCTGTTTGACGATGCGATCGCTGATCTCGTTGCCGCGGGGGCCATTGTTGTGGATGACCTGATATTTCCATCCTGGCCGGAAAAGTTTTGGGATGATTCACTGAATGTATTGCAGTTTGAATTCAAACACGATCTGAACGCATATTTTGCCACGTTGCCAGGTGAATTGCAGACCCTGACACTGGACAAGCTGATAGCATTCAATCAGCAGCACACAGATGAGGAAATGCCGTGGTTTGGTCAGAGCCTGCTGATCGCGTCTCAAGCCAAGGGAGGATTGGACGACAGTGGCTACAAACAGTCCCTGTATTCTGTACAGACATTCACGCGATCATCCATCGATGGTTTGTTGCAGGCATATCAGGTCGATGTCCTTATCATGCGCAGCAACGCGCCGGCTTTTTCGATCGACATGGTTTATGGCGATAACTTCCAGGGTGGCGGCAGTTCCATGGCCGCGATTGCGGGATACCCCCATATCACGGTTCCGATGGGGCAATGGAAGGGGCTGCCGGTAGGTCTTTCGTTTGTCGGCACGGCATTTTCAGAACCGCTGCTGATCCGCGCTGCATACTCCTATGAACAGCACAGCGGGCATGGTTTAACATTGGCTGGAAAGTATCCGTGGAATATCCAGCTGAATGCACCGGAATAAACCTGTGATCTGGATTTTTCGTTCTCAGAACAAACCCATTACCCATTCAGTCAATGGCATTTATTTGATTTCGATCAATATGTGGTTTGTCAGGCTTAGTAAGATATCCATAAACTAGTGGAGGAAATTATGGCTAGCTATCAGAAATTACTTGTCGCCATCGACCTCAGCAGTGAATCTGGGTTGGTGGTTGAAAAGGCCCGCTCGATTGCCGGCGAAGGTTCTGAATTACACCTGGCCTATGTGCAGGAGCCAATGGAAAGTGTTTATGTTGGCATTGTTCCGCAAAGTGCGGCATTTAGCGGCCTGGGTAGTCTTGAAGCCGAGTTGAGTAAAGAAATTCAAAGCAAGATGGAAAACATAGGTGCTCAATTCGGTATTCCGGACAAGCAACTTCACATCCTCAATGGATCACCTGCCCACGAGATTCACAGATTTGTGGAGCGGGAGTCAGTTGATTTGATCGTCATTGGCACTCACGGCCAAAAAGGCCTTCAGCTTTTGCTGGGTTCTACGGCCAACGCGGTACTGCATGGCTCAAGTTGTGATGTGCTGGCGATCAGGATTGGCAACTCCGGCTAAAATCGCTGTATTCTGAATAGCGGCAAGTTCAAGCACTGGATTACAAGGTTTTCGCTGTGGCGCATGAGTCTGTAATCAGGGTTATCATGGGGGCTGGATGCCAACGTGGCATGGCTTAGGTCCCGGATTGTTCTGTGCGCTGAGAACTGTTCCAGGTCGGAAGGGCAGGATGCTGAAATTGAAGGTAAAATCATTGCTATGGGTGATGATATTCCTGTCTGTACTGCTGTGGTCTGGTATACGACCTGCCGACAGGGTGACCTGGTGGTTGGAGGTCGTACCTGCGATGGCAGGGTTTGTGATTTTGCTGATGACCCGCCAGCGCTTCCCACTTACACAGCTGGCCTATTTACTGATTCTGATACACGCGGTCATTCTAATGATAGGCGGCCATTACACCTATGCTGAGGTGCCAGCAGGGGAATGGTTAAGTCAACTGACAGGCAGCGACCGAAACGACTACGACAAGCTGGGCCATCTGGCCCAGGGGTTTATCCCGGCGATCATCGCGCGTGAAATCCTGATCCGGAACGGAATCCTGGCGGTTAAATCCTGGCTGAGTTTTCTGGTGGTGTGCATCGTACTCGCAATCAGCGCATTTTATGAGTTGATCGAATGGTGGGCAGCATTGCTGAGCTCTGAAGCAGCTGAATCATTCCTCGGCACACAGGGATACGTCTGGGACACACAATCTGACATGTTCTGGGCCTTGATCGGCGCGATATTGTCGTTGCTGACCCTGTCGCGCATCCATGACCGGCAGATCAGAAGTCGCTAAGACCCGCTGCCGGCAGCGGAACCACTGCCATTGATCGCGGATATCCTGGTATTGATTTGCTGCAGTATTCCGGCTGCGTCGAGTCCTGCGGCAAGCAGGCAATCCTGTCGTGAGCCATGTTCGATAAACAGGTCTGGCAGCCCGATGTTCAGTGAATGAACAACCACACCGGAGGCGGCCAGGATTTCGTTTACGCCGCTGCCCGCACCGCCGGCCACCGCGTTTTCCTCGATGGTAACCACAAGGTTGTGGGTTTGAGCCATTTCCCTGATCATATCGGCATCAAGTGGTTTGATAAAACGCATGTTGATCAGTGTTGCGCCAATACGCGATGCAATCTCAGTCGCGGCTTCAACCGTGCTCCCGAACGCCAGTATCGCGACACCGCTTCCGCGTTTACGCAATTCGGCCTTGCCGATTGGCAGCAAGCTCATATTGCTGTCTACCTTTGTGCCCGGCCCCGTGCCCCTGGGGTACCTGACCGCCGCCGGCCCCTGGTGCCGGAACCCGGTGTATAGCATTTGACGGCATTCGTTTTCGTCGGCTGGCGCCATGATCAGCATATTGGGAATACAGCGCAGGTAACTCAGATCAAAACTTCCTGCATGGGTCGGGCCGTCTGAACCCACCAAACCGGCCCGGTCGATGGCGAACAGCACCGGCAGGTTTTGAACCGCGACATCGTGGATCAACTGATCATAGGCGCGTTGCAGGAAGGTGCTGTAAATCGCGACCACCGGGTGACTGCCCTCACAGGCCATACCCGCCGCGAGCGTGACCGCATGTTGTTCGGCAATTCCGA
>Ga0114950_10002644_pt1 | contig 13758 bp, 9 predicted proteins | sample N075metaG_FD_83503 | JGI IMG/M metagenome (GOLD analysis project Ga0114950, IMG submission 83503) | Deep subsurface microbial communities from Kermadec Trench to uncover new lineages of life (NeLLi) - N075 metaG | ecosystem: Environmental > Aquatic > Marine > Ocean trench > Sediment | place...
CCAAACGCAGCAGCAATGCAACAATAAAACTCAGGATCATTGCAATCACTACTGAAATTACCGTAATGAGAAAAGAACCCTTGCTGTTTTGAAACGTTTCATGAATGGTGGTGGCGTCGTTTTGATAAATAGAGATGTTATCAACGAGTGCCATGTTCCTGCCTCCTCTGAAACCGATTCTTTGCGCCTCCTCAAAATCCCCATTGAACTTTCCTACCTGCCTGTCATCAAGGAACGCTACCACGTGTTCTCCTTCGAAGCGGATTGTCAGTTGATGCCAATTCCCCGCACTGACTCTGGGGATTCTGAGACTCGTTCTTTGTAAGAACTCCCCAATACCTGAGGCAGTGAAATACATACTATCAAAGTGTCGATTTGTGCTGATGCGAATCCCTGAAAAGCCCATTTGATGCTTGTTGAAGATAAAATTTAAATACGCACTCGGGCCGAGCAGAAAATCAAACTCAACCTGCTTTAGATGCAAGGAGTCTTTATATATCACTTCCTGAAATCCGTGCCAAGCTGCGAGATTCAAACGGTTTTTTGCCAAAGCATGCGGTTGCTCTGTAAATGATCGCGCACCCATTACGGACGTGCCAAGGTTCCTTTTACTTGATATCCACGCACCGTTATTGGCAAGCGTATTCTGGTCCAGCAAATAATAGTGCGAGACGATGATGCCAAACGGTATCTGTAACCCAAGGCAGAGCACTGCAAACAGCAGATTTCCTTTAATAGATGGATTTACACTACGCATCATGTTGTACAAAGTATATTTGACAAACAATTTGACCGCTACCGGGGATATTTCATATCAAAAATCCGTAAGTCCTTTATTTCGCCCCCCGTGATTTCTTTCTGTTTTGACAAAAATCCAGCGGGGTTATACAGAGAATCGACCCAGACAAAATAATAATCGATGTTGTGCGCTCTCAAGGTTTGCTGCAGCTTATCATCTGAAAGGTAACTGCCTGTCCTCCCAAAGTAGGTATAATTGTTATGAAATGCCAGGTACAACATTTTCTTCCAGAAGTAATCCGAAGCTACCTTGCCCGAAATGCCATAATTTGAATCGATTTTTTCACTCAATACAAAAACGTCTTGACCTGCTTTCCGGAATTTAGTGAGCCTATACGCCTGCGGTATAAAGCATGACAGACAGAATACAAAGAGCATCGCTGTTGTCGAGGTTTTGCCCAGAACCCCCTTCCTGTTTAAGAGATCGATGTAATAATAACCCACTATTGTGAATAAGGTGAACACGATCCATAGATATCTTGGCATTACAAAAATCAGAATATATCCTGAGGAATAGATGATGGCAGTGACGACGCAAAATAATAATGGATCTGCTTTTCTACTTCTCTTAAATTGTAAACAAAATAACACGGTGAACAAAATGATTGAATTTAAGAACAGGGAATTGGCCATAGCATAAAAGTATGTTCTCCGGATGTTAGTAAGAACACGTTTTGCATAAAATTTGAAAGCGCTCATGGAGGCGAGAGGATTCCAAGTGCCGACGGGTGCTCTTGAGGGCTCTTCCCAAACACTCGTTGCGTTGCTATTTGCCGGGTCTATCAATTGCAAATGAAGCTCAGGCAGACTGGAGTCGCGGGCCATCAAAGCAAGATTATAACTACCCGACGTGCTGATGGTAAAATGATTATATTTACTGCTGATAACGAATATCCAGCTGCCACTGATAAGAAGAAAAATTATCAATCCACTAGCAAGATTTTTTAGAACGACTTGCTTTTCGGATGTTGCCGTACCTTGGTAGTAGTGAATAACGTTGAAAACAATAAAGTGGACGATGAAGAAAGGAAATCCATAGCTTTTGGTCAAGTAGGCCAAAGCACCAAGCACTCCACAAACTCTTCCCTTAGATTTATCACGACGATAATCCATATCAAACATAACCGACAGGTACAATGCAAGTATGCAGAGCATCAACAAATCGGGTGTAATCATTGCCAAGGAGCCATAAAGAATGACTGGTAGCAGACCAATGGTTAGCCCATGTTTAGCCAGAGCACTTAATGAGAATCGCGAAGCGAGCCTTCGAATGGACAAAAGGGTTATGAACCCAATGGCTAAAGACAAAAGCCTGACCGAAATCAGTGGTGATTCCGACAAGGGCAAAAATGGTACCAATAGCCACGAAAACAGAGGTGACCAGTAAGTATTGACAGCCTCGGAGTAGTTACCATTCAGATACTTCTGAGCGATCGAAATATATGATACGCCATCAGCGGTGAGGTCATATTTATAATATGGCATCAGCAAATAACCCAGGCAGAAATATGCCAATAGAATGAAAAGAAGCAAGTAGTCAGGTTTATAAACAGACTTTTTTATCCTGCCCAGCATGGAATCAGCAGTACTCGTGTCGGACTGATGGTCATTGGTGGAATTTGTCATATAAATTGAGTCAAAATAAATGGTGCGGCCAAAGACAAACTGCTTCGGACGCATGGAATCAGCCTATTGCCATCAATTTTATTTGGGGAAAACTGTTACAAGGCCCACCCTGTCTCGGGCATTCCCCGGGTGTCCATCATCATTAAATCAACTTCGCAAATTGACAAGTCGATTATAGATCCAGCCAATCAACCAGCCCACAATACCACCTAAAAGAGCCCCTTAGAAAAGCCGGCGATGCTACCCGCCCAGGTTACGGTGTAGCCTGTGAAGTATTGCCCCAAAAGTTGCAGCTGTTGGCCGACATTTTTCTCTCTCCCACGAATAAGCCACACCACTGCCACTAATTAGCGCAAAAGTAAGTGCCATCATGCCGGCGTGGATTCGTGCGATCGCTCGGCTTACCTTTTCACTATTGAAAGTATTTGCCATGGTTTTACCGTATTTTGTCGAGAAGATTGCGCTCTTCCTTTGCCAGAGCCTGTAGTTTCAGCACTTTGGCATAAGCGCGGATCCCCCAATTTCGTTAGCTTGCAATCATGCTCCCTAACAAAAATCCGCCGATCCTACTCTCAGCCAAACCAAGAGAGGCACCTAATCAGTAACTTTAAAACCCCAGAAATAATAACTAATAAGTGAAAGGTTGGGGCCAATCACCTCTCCCTCTTTCGACAACAAAAGAGCAGTCGCTAAAAACAGCCCAAAACCGCTCACAAGTCCCAAAGTTATACCGAGTGCGACACTATCCAATTCAGCAAATGCTTCTTCAACCTACTTGCTGAGATAGAGACTTCGTCGTGGCAACCGGCTCACTAACTGCAGGAGTCAAACGGTCATTGGGTTTCGTTTCCGGCCCAAACGATTCCTCGTGATACTCTTTCTCGGTATTCACAGCCCAAACGTCATGAAATTCACCGACGATGTTACGAGCAGCATAAACACCGGTTAGCATCGAGTGGTCCTGATTATTATAGCGATGAAGACCGTTTCGTCCAATGGTTTGAAGATTTGAGAAGCGGTTGAGATAAGATTTTATCGTCATCAAGCATTGTTGATAGACTGCGTCATAAATCGGATAAGCCTTTTTTGCGCGAACCACTACTCCGTCTTGCACCTCTTTAGGGTCAATTAACGCTAGCTGAACACACTCCCGTATGCCCAAATCAATCAAGCGCTCATCCGACCAGTTCCATTCATCATCATGCGCCCACAAAAAGTACTCTAGACCTAATGATGTCTGCCTGGGGTTAGGTACCATATCCATACTCCAGTTTTTATAATTCTGGATTCGTCCCATGCGCACCTCAGGAGAATGGATGTAAATCCAATTGTCGGGGAAAACTTCTTGACGATTTAAGATGAGAACCACAGTAAGATAGTCACGGTATCTCAACAGGCTGGCTGCTTTCAGCACATCGTCCGGAGGTGGGGGTTCGAGGGCATGAATTAGATTACGCAGTGGCATTGTTGAAATGAAATGCTCGGCGCTGAATTCGTCCCACGCATCCGATCCACGTTTCACTTTTACGCATTCGACTCGAGCATTGCGGTGGCAAATTTGGTTGACTGAAGCGCACAGCAATGTTTTCTTCCCTTGCTGCGCCAACAACTCTTCACAACGTTCCCACATCATGCCCGGACCCAATCTGGGATATTTAAATTGGTCAATCAAAGTAGTAATTATCTCGCCATTTCCTGTATTCCCATTACCGAATACAGCATTGCGGAGTGCTTCGCCCAGCGAGAGGTTCTTGATTCTTTGCGCAGCCCAGTCAGCGGAAATCTCTGTACATGGCATTCCCCAGACTTTCTCCGTATAGGTCTTAAAGAATATCTCATATAAACGGTATCCAAAGCGGTTAGAAACCCACTGCTCAAAATTGGTCTCATTGGGTTGAGGAAAGATTTTGGCTTTGGCGTAACTCAGGCAGATAAGGAAGGTCTCGACGGGTCCTAAACCAGAGAGAGCATCAAACGCCTTGATTGGATAATCAAAAAAATGTCCCCGGTAGAGAATCCTTGAGAGCCTGGACCGTGAGAGAAAATCCTGACTGAGTATTTCATTCCACAATTCATTAATGTACGCGACTTTGGAGAAAAAACGGTGGCCCCCAATGTCGAACCGAAAGCCTTGGTAATTCACCGTACGCGAAAGACCGCCAACCTGCTCGCCAGCTTCGAGAATCATAGAATGACAGCCAAGCTTCGAAAGCTCATAAGCAGCTGTTAATCCCGCAGGTCCCGCGCCAATAATCAATGTATCATTCAAGTTGTACGCCCCCTGTTTTTTTGAATCGAAAGACTAAGAATCCAAAATTGTTGCGTTTGCCAATTTATAGTACTCTCCCTTTTTTCTCATTAATCCAATTTCCTTTCCCACTTCAGCGACTTTGCCATCCTTTAACACGATAATCTGGTCAGCGCCTCGTATCGTGGAAAGTCTGTGCGCAATAATGATGACAGTCCGGTCCCGGCTTAGATCGGACAAGGCTTTATGAATCAATTCCTCTGTCTCCATATCCAACGAACTGGTCGCTTCATCTAAGATTAGGATTTCGGGATCCCGCAATATGGCTCTGGCGATGGAGATTCTTTGACGCTCACCACCGGACAACCTGACCCCTCTGTCTCCCAAGAAGGTCTCATAACCCTTGGACAAACCCATTATGAAATTGTGTGCACCCGCTTTTTTCGCCGCTTCTGCGATCAGTTCATCCTTCGGCGAATCCAAGGCGCCAAACGCAATATTGTTTTTAGCCGTATCATTAAAGATAAATGTATCCTGGCTGACGAGCCCAATTTTGCACCGATACGAGTCCTTCTTAAATTCTTTCAACGGTTCATTATCGATATAGATGCTCCCTTTCTGTGGATCATAGAATCTCAAGAGCAAGCTGATGATAGTAGATTTTCCAGCCCCCGACTTTCCGACTATGGCTGTCGTTTTGCCTACTGGTATCATGAAACAAAGATTCTCAACAGCAGGTCGGTCTTCATAGGAAAACGTGACTGATTTGAAATAAATGCCTTTTTTCAAGCCAGCATAGATTCTATGCCCGTCCTCGACAATAGGTTTGTTGTCAAGGCGTATAAGATCATGGACCAGATTCAAAAACGGCCATCGGCTCATAATATTTCCCCGGGCCTGGTTGAGCGTTTTCATGACAGGCATGAGCCGGGTGAGGATGTAGATAAAGGGTAGAAGTTGGGCTAACAGCAATTTGTTTTCGAAGTCATACCAAGCCATTGCAATCAAAAAGAGAAGTCCTATGGCGATTATGCCAAACCCTTCTGTGATTAGATGGACCATATAATTGCCAAAGTAAGCTCGGTGCAAATCTTTACCAGCGACGGCAATCTTTTCTTTAAGCATGGTAGATTGCACACGTTCTTTCATAAAAGACTTGATTACCTCCATCCCTGAGATAGTTTCTTGAACTGAACCAGTCAGTTCCCGACTGCTTTTAGCAAATTCACTACCGAATCTGGGTAAACGCTTGAGGTAGAAAGAGACACCAAATCCGATAAAAACTGTGAGTACCAATGTTACTAAAGTCAGCTTCCACGAGAATATTAGTAGTAAAATCATCAGTACACAAACCGCCGCTGAATTGGCAGCAAACTCACAACAGTACCGGATCAAATCATTGATCGTATGTGTATTGTTAACTACTTTTTCTACCAAATGCCCTGCTTTAGTTTTGTTATAGAAACCAATTCCGACTTTCATGAGCGTGTCCACGGCCTGCGACCTGATATCAATAACCATTTTGCATGACAACCAAAAGCCGATATAACCTGATATGGCCAAGAAAATATTTTTAAGCACCACGGCAAGGACCAGATAACCCACGGCAAACAATATTTGCTTTTCAATAGGGTGCTCGCTGACCAGCTTGCAAATAACTTGAAAAACGCGCGGCAGTTCTTCGTAATTCTGGACCTGCTGCAGGCTGCCTAGAAGAGGCACCAACATACCTATTGAAAAACCATCAAAAACGGAAGCACATAGTGAAATAGTCATAAACAAAAGTATGAATTTCGTGTATGGCTTTAGAATGCCGGTTAAGAATTTTCTTTTTTCTTTAGAAAGCTCTTTCATTGTCCTTCTGGTAAACGTTCATGAGGTATTCGGCTATTGCGTCGTATGCTAATTCACTTTTTATTTTTTTTATTGCGATTGATGAGCTATACGTGTCTTCTGTAAAGACCGGTCTTTTTTTCTGATGCCTTTAGCGAAAAAAAACCCTGAAATATTAGCGACCTGGGAAATGAGCACCAATAGTGCCGAAACCAGGGCTTTCCCCGGCTTTAATTTCAAAAAAGGGTAGCGCAAAAGATTTAGATAGAAAGTCAATGGCTCCGGTTTGATAAGTCCTTGTGTACAACGGGACCGTATTTGATGATAGCGATATGCGCCTTGGCCATAATTAAAATGCTGAAGACAAAACTTACCAAAGGTTAGAGCATGAGAGTGCTGAACTATGGCATCAGGGACATATGTCATCTTAAATCCATGATAACGCCAGCGGCTGCTCAGCTCTCTATCCTCAGCGGCTGCCATGTGAAAGCCTGTGTCGAAGCCTTTTATGACTCTGAATAACTCGGCTGGCAAGGCCAGGTTGTTTGAGGTAAAAAAGCGATCGCGGCTAGCATCCTTTTGATAGTATTCATAGAGATACGAGATGAGATATTGGCTTGCCATTGAACATCGATTTTCTTTTAGTGCATTAACAGTCTGACCGCCGAGCATATCGTCAGGTGTTTTTGCAAACTGCTTTGCCAGCACGTTCAGCCAATCTGGAGAGGGAGCACAATCGTCATCAGTAAATGCTAGAAAAGCACCTTTTGACTTAGTGGCGCCGAAATTGCGTGCAGCTGCCGGCCCTGCTTTGGGCTGTCGCAAGAGGGTAATGTTCGATGAAGCACCGAAGGAAGCTACAACAGGCTCTAGAGGTAAAGCGCTGTCATCGTCCACCACGATTACCTCGAAACAATCACTTGGATAGGAAAGCGAGGTGAGGGCGTTTAAGCATTTCGCCAACGTCTCTGGCCGATTATGGGCCGGTACAATTATAGAAAAAGTCGGAAGATCTATTTTCATTATGATTGCAGCAATTTGGAATAACGGCTCTTATATTCTGTTTTCTTGCCAGGATGATAAACTGCAAAAAACAAAGGCGGAAAAGAACTCGCCATTCTCATCGGCAGAGACAAGATTTTTTTCGTAAGACCCTAATTGCAATATTTAAGATTAGCGAATCAGATCAGATCTGTATCCAGGCCGAACTCATCTAAAATTTTCCGGATTTCAGGTTTGTATATTGGGTTCATCACTAGCACTGAACTAGGCTGGTATTCCAGAAGCATCTCCGGCGTTATTATTTTTTGACCTGTACCCGTAATATACATTCCATGTTTGCGAGGATTTAGATCTACGACGTATTCGATTTCATCTTTAATCTGAAGAGTATTTAGAAATGTGACACCTTTGGACCCTGCACCCCAAACGACAATCCTCCCCCCAGCTGCTTGTAATTTAGTGCGACAGTCATCTATCTTACTTTGATACATTTTGGGAAACTTTTCTATGTTCTGACCTATACCTTGCTTCGTCACCACTGTATCCCGCCCTCTCTCATGATCCGCTACATGGTTTGATGTCAAATCATCACCTGGCACCGCTTCGATACCTAAAAACTGGCCTTCAAACTCCTCAGTTATACTCAAAACATTAAATCCGCATTCGCTAAATAGGCGAATGAGAGAGAGTTCGCTGTAATAGGCACAATGTTCATAAATAATATCCCAGATGGAAATATCCCGGATCATAAAGAGTAGATTCGGTACCTCAAAAAAGACTACAGTCTCGGTTCTATTTCCGATCGTACTGCGGAGCGCTCTCAAAAAATCACGCGGATTGTGAATATGCTCTAAGACATGCCGGCAACAAACAAAGTCAGCCTTGCAATGAGCATATCGTTGCGTATAATAGTCCCGAATGAATGTGACCTGACTTTGTGATTCACCATTCTTTTTGACTGGCGTATAGCTTCGATCAAACCCCAACCCTCGATTATGGCCTAACTTGCAAAGGATTTTCAGGAATTCACCCTGACCACAGCCGATCTCAATGATATCTTTGTCATGCAAACGATACTTCTCAACCAAGCGTTTTACGATGGACTCGGCGTAGGTTTGGAACCGAGGTGAAAAGTGCAGAGAGTTTTCATAGTTCGCATCGTAGGCCATTAGCTCAGGCTTGAAGGCCAGATTAAAGACGTGACTACAGATGGAACAGTAGCCTAACTTTACATCTCCAAAAGCAGCATTAAGTGCTTCCATCCGTGTCGAACAGAGCTGGTTACAATGTATTGGCTGCCTGGATAACTCAATAAACATTGTGACGTCGGCCGAATTACAGACCATACACCTTGCTGTAATCATCTTCCCATTTGAATCCTCTAAAATTGTGCCTGCGTCTTCTACCATTACACTGTCATTATCTTAGGGGCAAGAGACATACGGCTGAGTGTTTGCTTTATCTCATTATAATAAACTGGATTCATAACTATCACCGAATCCGGTTTATACTCCTGCAAGAAGTCAGGAGAGACGATCTCCTGTCCCGTGCCTGCCATAAAGGTTCCCTGGCGATTCGGATTTATGTCAACGACGTATTGAATTTCCTCTTTAATGTCTAAAGTGGTTAAAAACCCAACGCTTTTTGAAGACGAGCCCCAAAGCACTACCTTATGACTCTTAGCAAAGTTTGTCTTGATCCTTCTCTTCCATTCATCGATTTTATTAGCGCAATTAGATGCGAAATACCGCGCCTCACGTGAGAGATGCTCCAGATCATTTGCCTCTGCTGGCAGCCCTTGGTGTTTGGCTTTCGCCGGTTTTGCAACCAGCATCAGATACTGGTCATCATAGTCTTGCCACAGGTCAATTATATTAAAACCACAGTGTAGAAAGAGACGTACTAGAGAACCCTTGCTAAAATAAGAGCAGTGCTCATAATAGATATCCCAGAACGCAAGTTCGCGTAGAATACGCTCTACGCTCGGCACCTGGAAAAAAATCAGGCTGTCCAACTGTTTTCCAACAGACCGTCGCACCATGTTTACAAATTCAGCTGTCCTGTCAATGTGTTCGAGCGTCATCTTACAACAAAGAAAGTCGCTTTTCTTATGACTATACTTTTCTGAGTAGAAGTCATTAACAAAAGAAAGGCCATTGGCCAGATCAATCGTTCCATTGCGATAGGTAGGATCAAAACCGAGTCCCCGATTGCCCCCTAAATCACACAATAGAGTCAAGAATTCGCCTTGTCCGCAGCCTATTTCTATAATGTCTTTGCCACGCAAGTTGTATTTCTCGATCAAATGTGAAGCAAGACGCTGGTGAAACGAATTGAAAGTAGAGGAACAACTCTGTGTCGCCTCATACCTTTGTGAATACTCATTCAGGCTCTGGTCAAAAACGATATTGGTTATAAAGCCGCATGCCGGACAGAAACCCAGCGTGATATCTCCCCTGGGATAGGCCAAAGCATCATCTCGGTTCGAAAAAAGCAAAACGCTGTGTGCCGGCACCTGCGCGATCTTGTAAAGAACCGACATTGGGGCCCAATCGCAGCTAGGACACTTGTCATCCACAATCTCGACTAAGGCATCTTTATTCATCAGCGTTTTCATTACGCTCTTTGGTTTGGAATTTTTAATATAATGTTGCTCCCATCTTCAATTGGTAGTCATCCTGATTTGCAAAACAGACGACATTTCGCTGCTTAAGAACCCTGGCGAAGATCGAAACAAACCATCTCATGCTGATTTCGAATGTACAATCTCCCATTGGCAACCGAGGGCGCCGTCCAACATTTCCCATCCACAGCTTGCACACTGCTATTTGGGTCAAAGCCAGACGATCGAGCCGCAGCGAGAACTAATTTTCCATTTTCGCCCAAAATGATCAACTGACTATCCGCTAAAACTAATGAGCCTTTCCCAAGACCTCGATGCTTCCATTTTTCGGCTCCTGTATTTGCGTCAATGCACTTCAGGAAGGCATTATCAAAACCGTAAATATAACCTTTGTGATGGATAGAGGTGGAAAAATGATTTTTCATAACGCGATTTTTCCAAACTTTCCGCACGCTTACTTCGTTTTCGGCAACTTGCAGTTGCAGGACGACAGCCCCCTGATTGTACCCAGATGAGATGAAAATTTTGTCCGGTGCGATAAAGATTGGTGTAGCGGCATTGATGCCGTAATCGGTTTTCCACGGATATTCCCAGTAGATGTGCCCATCCTGCGGTGCGATAGAGACGAGCCCCTTTGCAGGGAAAAAAATGACCTGCCGGATGCCGTCCACTGTGATAGCAATCGGAGAGGCGTAACTGGGTGCAGTTGTATAAGAAGTCCAATTTACGTCACCGTCTGTTTTATTAAATGCGACCAGCGATTTCCCATTTGACACGCCTCCTACTTCAACCAAAAGTAAATTACCTTCGACAAGAGGAGAGGTCGCATAACCCCGCCATGGCTCTACCGCCTTCTTGCGGCCACCAAATTCTTTTTTAAGATTATGCTTCCATATTTTTTTTGCGTGTTTTGTATCTATCGCATGGAGTTTCCCGTTCGCTGAAAGCGCAAATATCAAATCGCCATCAATGGTTGGTGTTGAACGTGGTCCGTCACCTTTGTTACTGTTAAATTTATCGTCAATCCAAAGACGCCAAATTTCTTTGCCGGATTGTACCGAAAAGCAACCGACATATTCGCCTTTACCTTCGCCGAACATTGTGTAAACGCGTCCATGTGAAATTACAATGCCGGAAAACCCCTCGCCAATTTTCGTCCGCCACAGGATTTTTGGACCTTCCGGTGGCCAATTCTTCAGAAGCCCCGTTTCGGTGGAAATACCATCGCGGTTCGGGCCGCGCCATTGTGGCCAGGCAAGATTTAAACTTTCATAAGGCTCCTGTTTTTGGGAACAATTCACTCCCATAAAAAAAACAGCCAGCATAACTAAAAAACGAAATAACATATTCATGGAAGTTATTATCCTATTCGTTCTTCATTAAGGTTTGGTATTGGGACATAAGATTTTCAGCAACCCGTTCCCATGAAAAAAGTTTAAGTGCCCGCTCACGTGCGGCCTTCCCCATTGATTCGCTTAGATCGTCATCTGCGAGGATACAAAGTATGGCCGCAGCCAACGCATCAGCATCCCCAGGTTCCACTAGCAGCCCGGTTTTTCCGTTCTCGACACTTTCAAGCAGGCCACCAGCTTGAGTGGCAACGACCGGTATCCCCATAGCCATCGCCTCAAGAACAGATAGAGGAAAGGGATCAGCCCAGACTGAGGGATGAATAAATATGTCAACATCACGATAATGGTTAATCAATTGTAGGTGCGGGACTTGGCCGGAAAAAATCACCTGCTCCGCTATTCTTGGCGAAAGCCGTTCTTGTAATTGCTCAAGATAACCCCCGTTTGAGCTTTCATAAAATGACGCCAGTCTAGACACTTTGTCGTCATCAGTTAATGCGACGATGTACTCACGGCGTACTTGCCATGGAGGCCCCACAATTTCAAGACGAGTCTGCGGATACTGCTCAATCACTTTTTCAAATGCGTCCAGTAAAATGTGCAGGCCCTTTTCCGGCGAAACCCGGCCAACAAACAACAATCGTTTAAAACCATTCGCGTGCAGATCCTTGGTTTTACTCTGTACAGTAAAATGCTCAACATCCGCCCCATTAAAAACAGTTTGACAACGGTCCGCAAATTGGGGAAAATGTTTTCGAATTCCTGATGTTATATACTCGCTGCAGCCAATAATCATATCAGTTTTCGTTAATCGCTTTTCAATCATGTCCTTATCTAGTTGTATCAACCACTCGCACTGCATATGCAGGACAATTTTAATGCTTGGATTTAAAGCTCTGATGATAGGAACAAACTGAGAAAAATTTACAATATGGACTATATCGCATTGTCGCCTTTTCAGATCTAAAGCTACTTGCAATATATATCCAAAGTAATTCAATTTAGATGAAAAGAAGGGACGTTTGGCATCACATAGTGGCGAAAACAACTTGAAAAGGTTTAACAAGACTCGGTCGGGAAAATCCGTGACAAAACGATAATCCACTTCATCATTGTATTCTACTTTCTTCCGAAGATGACCTTTTGCATAGAGAGTAACCTCACAAGACCGGGATAGACGCTGTGCAACCTCGCAACCCCAAACGGCTATCGAATTGCGAAAACTCGGATTAATATTATCAAGTGGCTGACAAACTAAGGCTACTTTAGTCTTTTCTTCCATAAAACTGCAGTTCGATGTTAGTTCAGTGTGGCAATTACCCAAAAGCCTTCTGGCCTTTTTCTTTACACCAATTAGCTTTGAATGCTCCAAGTTCTTTTGAACTGTAAAAGTGTTGAGCGTATTTGGAGTTGTACATCAAATCAAAGTACGAATCAGGTATATCGATAGATTTTTTGAGCTCGTTATATATTGAAGCATATTCCTTATTGCTGGAGTCATTTGCATTCGATAAAACAAAATCGTCGATGTTGAGAAATATCTTAAATGCCTCATTCGCACATTGACTAAGGTTTTCCAACCTTATTAACAATACTTCGGCACGCTTTCCCTCATAGATATGATATCCTTTTGATTTTGGGAACTCGGATGCAAAAACATCTATATCGAAAACGCGTTTCAATTCATTATCAAACCATGTTAAAGGCACTTCATGGGGGTATTCTTCAAAAAAACGTTCAATCATTTGTTTAATTTCCATGGAATCAAGTTGGCGCTGTTCCTTTAACTCCGGAAGCCACAAATCAGCATTTTGAAAAAAGCCGGAAATATTTGTTGCGATTGGATCTCTTACCAACGTAACAACTTTATATTTCTGAGGTCTCGAAGAGACTTTACCTACTTTCTTACTCAGAAAATAACTTTCTAAGAGATGCTGTCTCAATTCGATTGGACATTCATCAAGACTGTCATAGGTTTTTTCAAAACTATTCGTTAAAAATTGCACCCCCTTTTCAGACAGAAAATGAGTATGACAAATAAAACCGTTAAAAGGGGAAGCCTTCAAAGACGCTACGACCGTACTTGAGCCGACCTTGGCCATCTGATAAACCAATATGGAATCTTTACGCATCCAAAATAAAACGCGAAGACGGAAGATCAAAAATTTTGGATATAGCAGATAATATAATTTTGACAGAAGTGGAGTGGGCATTACTTGTGTTCCGTAGTCTAATTCTTGGAAAACTTTCGCTGCAACAACTTTTTATGAATAATA
>Ga0114950_10002645_pt1 | contig 13756 bp, 11 predicted proteins | sample N075metaG_FD_83503 | JGI IMG/M metagenome (GOLD analysis project Ga0114950, IMG submission 83503) | Deep subsurface microbial communities from Kermadec Trench to uncover new lineages of life (NeLLi) - N075 metaG | ecosystem: Environmental > Aquatic > Marine > Ocean trench > Sediment | place...
CCAGGCCGCCGAAGGCGCCGCGTAGCGGCCGCAGGGCCTGGGGGCGCCGCGCCGATCCAAAAATACTCGGACAAGCCGAAGAGTAGACCACCTCGCTCTCCCCTCCGCTCTCCAGGGCCTTCTTTCTCGCACGCACCCGCTCCTACAACGCACCAAGACTCGTAGGCGCAAAGCGAACAAACCTTCTTTTCCCCTCTTCAGACCTGAATTGCTGAAGAGCCGTTTCGATTTGGGTTATCGTTGATCCCCTGCGCTGTCGCGCTCTCTTCACTCTGGAGACGACCGAATGACTGACTCTTTCAATACCCACAAGACGGTCGAGCTCGCTGGTGAATCGGTGACGATCGCCAGCATTCCGGCGCTCGCCGACCAGGGGTTCTCGACCTCACATCTTCCGTACTCGCTGCGAATCCTGCTCGAGAATCTGTTGCGACGCGAGGATGGCGGCGTGGTCGACCGCGGCGATATCGAAGCGATCGCCCAGTGGCAGCCGGATGCGGTACCGAGCACCGAGATCGCCTTCATGCCATCTCGTGTTCTGCTGCAGGACTTCACCGGCGTTCCCGCCGTCGCCGATCTCGCCGCGATGCGCGACGCGATGACGGCGCTGGGTGGCGATCCGCAGAAGATCAAGCCGCAGCAGCCGGTCGAGTTGGTGATCGACCATTCGGTGCAGGTCGACGCCTGGGGCAGTGCCGCTGCGTTTCAGATCAACGCCGAGCGGGAGCTCGAGCGCAACCGAGAGCGCTATGCCTTCCTGCGCTGGGGCCAGGAGGCGTTCGACGACTTCCGAGTTGTTCCGCCGGACACCGGAATCGTTCATCAGGTGAATCTGGAGTTCCTGGCCCGAGTGGTGATGCGTGGCGATCAGGACGGCAAGGTCTTCGCCTACCCCGACACCGTCGTCGGCACCGATTCACACACCACTATGGTCAACGGACTTGGCGTCCTGGGCTGGGGCGTCGGTGGCATAGAAGCCGAGGCTGCGCTGTTGGGACAGCCGATTTCGATGCTCATTCCGCAAGTGGTAGGGCTGCGTTTCGACGGCGCTCTCCCGGAAGGTTCCACGACCACCGACCTGGTGCTGACGGTGACCGAGTTGCTGAGGCAGTTCGGAGTGGTTGGCAAGTTCGTCGAGTTCTTCGGACCGGGACTCCCGAGCCTGTCGGTTGCCGATCGCGCGACGATCGCCAACATGGCTCCCGAGTACGGCGCGACGTGTGGCATCTTCCCCGTCGACTCAGCGACCCTCGACTATCTCCGGCTGACCGGTCGCACTAAAGAGCAGGTCGATTTAGTCGAGGCGTACACCAAGGAACAGGGTCTCTTTCACTCCGAGAGCTCTCCCGACGCCAGCTACTCCGATGTCCTGCAGTTGGATCTCGCCTCCGTCGTTCCTAGCCTCGCCGGTCCCAAGAGGCCGCAAGATCGGATCTTCCTCGGCGACGTGAAGCAGTCCTTTCTCGATCACATGAGGGGATCGACATCCTCCGGTGGCGAAGCGAGTGGGGGCAGCGGCTCAACGGCGGTCGCCGAGGAGGTTCGGCGGACAGTAACGACCAGGATCCAAGGTCGGGAGATCAGTCTCGCAGACGGCAGTGTCGTCATTGCGGCGATCACCAGCTGCACGAACACCTCCAATCCGTCGGTCATGGTTGCTGCGGGGCTGGTGGCGAAGAAGGCCGTGGATCTCGGGCTCGAAACGAAGTCCTGGGTCAAGACCAGCCTGGCCCCGGGCTCCAAGGTGGTTACCGACTACCTCGAAGCGGCGGGCTTGACGCCGTACCTCGAGAAGTTGGGCTTTCATCTCGTAGGCTACGGATGCACGACGTGCATCGGCAACAGTGGGCCGCTTCGTCCCGAGATCTCCCAGGCGATCAGCGACGGCGACCTCACTGCGGTCGCGGTGCTCAGCGGCAACCGCAACTTCGAGGGTCGCATCAGTCCCGACGTGCGAGCCAACTACCTGGCATCGCCTCCCCTGGTGGTGGCCTATGCGCTTGCCGGCCGTATCGACGTCGATCTCTACAACGAGCCGCTTTGCCTGGCCGCCGACGACACCCCGATCTACCTGCGAGACATCTGGCCGAGCGGCCGCGAGGTGGAAGAGACGGTCGCCGGCGCCATCACCACGGAGATGTTCGCCAGTTGTTACGCCGATGTCTTCGCCGGAGACGAGCAGTGGAACCAGCTGCCGGTACCCGAAGGTGACAACTACTCCTGGGACGCGGACTCTACCTACGTCCGCCAGCCTCCGTTCTTCGCCGACATGGAGGCCGAGCCAGAACGGATTCGCGATCTCTACGGCTGTCGCGTTCTCGCCCTGCTCGGCCACTCGGTGACCACCGACCACATCTCGCCGGCCGGTACCATCAAGGTCGATAGTCCGGCAGGTCGCTACCTGATCGAGAACGGAGTCGAGCCCACTGACTTCAACAGCTATGGCTCGCGACGCGGCAACCATGAAGTGTTGATGCGCGGCACCTTCGCCAATATCCGGTTGCGCAACCTGCTGGTGCCCGGGGTCGAAGGCGGTGAAACGCGCCACCTTCCCGATGGCAAGCAGATGTCGATCTTCGAGGCCTCGATGAAGTACCAGGACGAGGGCGTGCGGCTCATCGTACTCGCCGGCCGCGAGTACGGCACCGGGTCGTCGCGTGACTGGGCCGCCAAGGGTCCCCTCCTGCTCGGAGTCCGCGCGGTGATCGCCGAGAGCTACGAGCGGATCCACCGCAGCAACCTGGTCGGGATGGGAATCGCTCCCCTGCAGTTTCGCGATGGAGACTCGGTTACCAGCCTCGGGCTCGACGGCGAGGAGGTCTTCGACGTCGAGGGACTGGCCGAAGCCAACGATCAGGCCTTCGAAGCGGGTCGTGAGGTGAGAGTGGTTGCCCACACGGGGGACGGAGGCAAGATCGAGTTCGCAGCAATTCTGCGCATCGACACCCCGCAGGAAGCCGAGTACTACCGCCACGGCGGCATCCTCAGATACGTTCTGCGCCAGCTGGTCGGGGATGCCGCTGGCTAGCTGCTCCTCGTGTCTCATAAAAAAACCCGTGCCGCCGAGGGAAGCGGCACGGGGGAGGAGAGAGATTTGAACCGAAGTTCGAGCCTGCTAGCAGAGAGGAATGCGTCTGGGCACTCTCGGAGCTAGGATCCCGGCGACGGATCTCTCAGTGCCGTCGCTGTTCTCTACAACCGTCTTTCGCCCGGGCGGATTCCGACGCGCGTGATGAGTAGTGTTCAGCGCCTGAGAATCAACGAGATCTTCCACTCCATCCAGGGCGAGTCGTCGTTCGCCGGGCGTCGCTGCGTGCTCGTGCGGCTGACCGGTTGCCAGATGCGCTGCACCTGGTGCGACACTCAGTACAGTTTCTACGAGGGCGAGTGGATGAGCCTGGAGGAGATCGAGGCCGAGGTCGGTCGCTACGACTGTCCGCTCGTCGAGCTCACGGGCGGCGAGCCCCTTCTTCAGCCGGCAGCGTTGCCGCTCATGGCGCGACTCTGCGACGCTGGTTGGGAAGTGCTACTCGAGACGGGCGGTGGGCTCGACATGAGCGCGGTGGACCGGCGAGTGCATCGGATTCTCGACGTCAAGTGCCCGGCAAGCGGCGAGGCCGAGAACAACTACTGGGCGAACCTGGAGTGTCTGACCGATCGCGATGAGGTGAAGTTCGTGATCGCGGACCGCGCCGACTACGAGTGGGCTCGAGAGCTGACGATTGAGCGAGACCTGGCCTCGATCTGCCCGGTTCATTACTCCCCGGTCGACGGCGAAGTGAGCGCGGAGGATCTGAGCTCGTGGGTTCTCGAGGACCGGCTTTCAGTACGCATCCAGGTGCAAGTACATAAGGTCATTTTCGGTGCCGAGAGAAGGGGAGTGTAGCTCGCCTACCGAGTCCTCAACGGCTGAAACCGGGTCCCGACAGCCGCTTTTCTCCTTGCGCCCGTGGGCCTCCGACGCTATTATTCCGTCGCCCAAAAGGGTACCGAGACTGCATCCGGCGAGGAGCGAGATCGACTCTTGATGAAGACAGCGAAGCTGATCCTGGACGACAAAGAGTACGATCTGCCGGTGATCGTCGGCTCGGAAGACGAGGTGGCGATCAGCACCCGTCGTCTGCGTAGGGACACCGGTGTGATCACCTACGATCCGGGGTACGGCAGCACCGGTTCCTGCCAGAGTGCCATCACCTTCATCGACGGCGAGAAGGGCATTCTCCGGTACCGCGGCTATCCGATCGAGGAGCTCTGCCAAGGGGCTCGGTTCACCGAGGTCACCTACCTGGTGCTGCACGGTGAGCTACCCACCGAAGCGCAGCTTGCGACTTTTCGCAACGACCTGGTGCAGCACAGCTTGCTGCACGAGGACATGAAGAAGTTCCTCGATGGCTTCACCGCGACCTCACACCCCATGGTGATCCTGTCGTCGATGATCTCGGCACTCTCCATCTACTACTCTGACGACCCTTCGGAGAACGGGCTCAACATCATCCGGCTACTGTCGAAGGCGAAGACGATCGCTGCTTTTTCCTACAAGAAGACCATCGGACAGCCGTTCATCTACCCGCGCAACGATCTCAGCTACACCCAGAACTTCTTGCGCATGATGTTCGGCGTGCCGGCAGAGCCCTACGAGTTCTCCGCGACGGTCGACAAGGCGCTCAATCTCCTTCTGATCCTGCACGCCGATCACGAGCAGAACTGTTCGACATCCACGGTCCGCATGGTCGGCAGCAGTCAGACCAACATCTTCGCCTCCATCGCGGCGGGAATCTGCGCTCTCTGGGGCGCACGGCACGGGGGCGCCAATCAGCAGGTCATCGCGATGCTCGAGACGATTCGCGAGGACGGCGGTGACTTCAGGAAGTATGTCGCCATGGCCAAGGACCGGAGCTCGGACTTTCGGCTCATGGGGTTCGGCCATCGGGTCTACAAGAACTTCGATCCGCGGGCGAGGATCATCAAAGCCGCGGCCGACGACGTTCTCGCCGAGCTCGGCGTAGACGACCCGTTGCTCGATATCGCCCGCAATCTCGAAGAGGTCGCCCTGAGCGATCCGTACTTCATCGAGAAGAAGCTGTATCCGAACGTCGACTTCTACAGCGGCATCATCTACCGGGCGATGGGCATTCCGACCAATATGTTTACCGTCATGTTCGCCTTGGGGCGGTTACCCGGGTGGATTGCCCACTGGGTCGAGATGAACAATGATCCCGAGAATCGGATCAACCGGCCTCGCCAGATCTATATCGGCGAGAAGCTGCGATCGTTCGTGCCGATGGAAGAGAGAGGCTGAGGAGCGAGCGAGAGCTTACTTCCCGGTCTTTCCGCCCAGTCTCCTGTGTACCTTCGCGCGGAAGCGCTCCATCAGGCGGTCGGCGGCCGGCCAGCGCCGGAGTAGAGAGCGTATGCGGCGGTGGGCGGCTTCACTCGCCAGCGATAGCAGGGCCGCGCCAAACGCCATCGTCAGGACTCCCTGTATGCCCGGAAGGGCGAGGCCGAGAACGCCGACGAGGAGGAGAAACCAACCGAGGAAGTAGAGAGTGATGCGGATCCGGGTCGGAAGCGGGCGTAGCTCCTGGGGCGACGACTCAGCCTCGTCGTCGGCCAGCTTGTCGGCCGGCGCCTCAGGTGCCGTTGCCGGAGGAGTCGTAGGCTTGGTTTGAGTCTCTGAGGACACTCGTTCGTTAGCTCCCGCGCCGTCCAGACTGCTGTGTCCGGAGGAAGTGCAGAATATCAGGATGCCGTCGACCTTGGTGCCCAGTTGGAGGGCACTCCAAGACAGTGCGGGTTGACAGCGGCCGGGTGATCGAGACAGATGCTCAGCGAGCGAAGAGAAACACGAGATGGTTCACGAGAAAGAGAGATTCGTTCAGTTCGTGCGCGAGCGCGGCCTCCGCCTGACCAGCGAGAGGCTGGCGCTTCTCGACGAGATCTACACCCAACACGGCCACATCGATGCGGAAGAGCTATTGCGGGCGATGAAGGAGCACGGTGTGAAGACGTCTCGGGCAACGGTCTATCGCAACCTCGACCTTCTGGTGGAATGCGGTCTCGTTCGCAAGCACAGGCTCGGCGGCAGGCGGCACCTCTATGAGCACGTGCACGTCGGCCAGCGCCACGACCATCTGGTGTGCCGCGAGTGCGGTCGCGTTGTCGAGTTCGTGAGTCCTGGAATCGAGGCGATGCAGACCGAGATCTGCCGGGCGCACGGTTTCGAGCCCGCGTCTCACAGTCTTCAGATCGTTGGACTGTGCACCGCGTGCGCAACAGGCGATCAGGAGAAGTCCGGGACGGCTCAGTGAGTCGGCTGAAGCGAGGTGCCGCTCTGCGCTTCGCTCCTCTGGCGCTGACGGTCGCGGCGATCGTCAACATTCCGTTCGTCTACGTGTTCCTGCGCGCCTTCGAACGAGGGCTTCCGGCCTACTTCGCCACCATCTGGTCGGCCTCGACTTTGCAGCTCATGGGCAACACGCTCCTGCTCGTCGTCGGCGTGGTACTGCTCGCCAACCTGATCGCGGTGCCTTTCGCCTGGCTGGTGGTTCGCACCGATCTCCCTGGGCGGCGAATCTGGGCGGTTCTCGGAGCCTTGCCGCTGGTGTTTCCGTCGTACGTTTCCGCTCTATGCCTGGTCGCTGCGCTCGGACCTCGTGGCTACGTGCAGGGCTGGCTAGGGATTCAGCGAATGCCGGCTTTCGTATACGGGTACTCGGGCGCCACTCTGGCTCTAGCTCTGTTCACTTATCCGTATATCTACCTTCTGCTGGTGTCGGCGCTGCGCCATCTCGACCCGGCCCTCGAGGAGAGCTCTCAGACCCTGGGCTTCGGCCTTCGAAGGACGTTGTGGCGCGTGACTCTGCCGCAGCTCAGAGCTCCTCTCCTGGGGGGATCACTGCTGGTCGGGCTCTACGTGTTGTCGGACTTCGGTGCGGTTTCCATCGTTCGATTCAACACCCTGACGCTGTCGATCTACAACGCGTATCAGAGCCTGTTCGATCGCAGCGTCGCGGCTGGTCTCGCCAGCGTGCTGATCCTGCTGACCCTTGGTTTCGTTGCCTTGGAGGCTGGCCTCGCTCGGCGTAGCCGCCCGACCCGTAGTCGTGCGACCCGCCAGACCGCACCGATCCGACTCGGCGCTTGGCGATGGCCGAGCATGGCCCTGCTAGCGGTTCTGGCGGCGGCGACTCTTGGCCTTCCGAGCCTCGTTCTTCTGCATTGGGGAGGAATCTCGCTTTTCGCAGAGGGCGGCTTGCTGTCGTTCTGGCGGGAGGCGCTCCACTCCCTCACGGTGTCGGCCGCGGCTGCGGTCGTGGCAGTGGCGCTCTCCTTGCCGTTGGTGATGTGGAGCCTGCGCAGCGGTCTCCGGATCGCCCGTCTGACCGAGCGGATCAGCTACTCGGGATACGCCCTGCCTGGCATGGTGATGGCGCTGGCGCTCGTCTTCTTCACAACGCGTCATCTGCTCGCCTTGTATCAGACCGTGACTCTGTTGATTGCCGCCTACGTAATCCGCTTCCTGCCCCAGGCCGCCGCCGCCACGCGGAGCTCGCTGGCCGCCCTGTCGCCGGTGTTCGAAGAGGCAGCCAGGAGTCTCGGCAAGAGCGGTGTGGAGATCTTCCGGACGGTGACTCTCCCCCTGGTGCGCCAGGGCCTCCTGATGGGAGGCAGTCTGGTCTTCCTGACCGTCATGAAAGAGCTGCCGGCGACTCTCATTCTGCGCCCGATCGGTTTCGAAACCCTGGCTACGCGAATCTGGAGCCCGGCCGCCGAAGGAATCTTCTCTCAGGCCGGACCGCCCGCCCTGCTGCTACTCCTGGTGACCGCGGTTCCGGTCTATTGGCTCTTGATCCGGCCCGTGCTGCGCGACCGAGACGATTGAGCGCGCGCTGTCACCGATCGCTCGGAAGGGCGAGTAGCTTCACCCTCGCGAAGCGCCTCTTTCCGACCTTCACCAAGTACTCGTCTGGTTTCGATTCGAGAGTTACTTTGAAATCTCCGACCTTGTCGCCGTCAATCGAGACCGCGCCCTGCTGAATCATGCGCCGGCCTTCTGACTTGCTTGGCACCAAGTTGGCTTCGACCAACAGATCGACAATGGCCCGGCTGCCTTGGAGCTCCAGACGGGGCGCATCTTGCGGCACTCCTCCGGAGCGGAACACTCGTTCGAACTCCTCCTCGGCCTGCTCGGCCGCGGTTGCGTCGTGCGAATCCTTCACGAGTCTGCGCGCCAGCTCCATCTTGACGGTCTTCGGGTGCAGCTCGCCGGACTCGACGGCGGCCTTCTTGTGCTCGATGTCTTTCTCGGAGAGCTCGGTGAGGAGGGGATACCACTCCCACATCAAGCTGTCCGGAATCGACATCGTCTTGCCGTAGATTTCCCCGGCGGGCTCCTCGACACCGATCGAGTTGCCGAGACTCTTGGACATCTTCTCTACGCCGTCGGTGCCCACCAGGAGTGCAACCGTGAGCGCGATCTGCGGCTCGAGGCCTCGGTTCTTCATCAGATGTCGGCCGACGAGCAAGTTGAAGATCTGATCGTGGCCGCCGAGCTCGGCGTCGGCCTCGAGGGCGATCGAGTCGTAGCCCTGCGCCAGCGGATACAGCAGCTCGTGGATGCTGATCGGTTGGTTGTTCTTGAGGCGCGTGCGGAAGTCGTCGCGCTCCAGCATCCGAGCCAGGGTGTAGGAGCCGGCAAGCCGAACCATCCCTTCGGCACCGAGTTTGCCGAGCCAGCGACTGTTGTATTCGACCACGGTCTTCTCAGGGTCCATCAAGCGGAAGATTTGACGCTTATAGGTCTCCGAGTTCGCGAGGACCTCCTCGCGGCTGAGCTGCGGCCGGGTGGCTTTCTTGCCGGTCGGGTCGCCGATCATCGCGGTGAAGTCGCCGATCAGGAAGATCACTCTGTGACCTAGATCCTGGAAGTCCCTCATTTTGCGAATGACCACCGTGTGGCCCAGATGCAGGTCCGGTGACGTCGGGTCGAAACCGATCTTGACGTTGAGCGGCTTGCCGCTCTCTTCTGCTCGCTTCAGCTTGTCGCGCAGCTGCTCCTCGTCGACGAGGTCGACAGCGCCTCGGCGTAGGCGCGCAAGCTGCTCTTCGATGTCCGGGAAGTGGCCCACGGGGCCGGCAGCTTAGCAGGGGTCGGACTTCGAATCGGCCTTGTCCGCGCCCTCAATCAGGGCGTCCGCGCCCTCGAGGAGGATCCCTTCGGCGACTACTCGGGCGTCTCCGGCCAACGTCCAACGCCGAATAGCCTTGTTCTCGGTTTCACCGTCAACTTCGAAACGGCATCCACTGCGAGTCGTCACTTCGATCGGCAACCGGTGGCCCAACTCGCCGACCGCGATCGCGACCGCGGCGAGCACTCCGGTACCGCAGGCGAGAGTCTCCCCCTCGATGCCGCGCTCGAAGCTGCGGATGGACATTCGGCTCGCAGACGGGAGATGGATGAAGTCGACATTCGTGCCCTCGGCTCCGAAAGTCGGATGGCTGCGCGCCCGCGCTCCTAGAGAATCGACGTCGAGGTTGTCGAGGCCCTCTCCGATCACCGAAACGAAATGGGGAACGCCGACCTCGGTCGACCAGCCTTCTAGAGAGTCGCTCCCCAGTTCGAGCCTCGTAAGTCGAGGCGGGAAGGAGGGCAGCGGTGCTTCTACTGAGGCGGTCGTGGAGTCGAGAAGCTCGGCGCCGAAGTCACCGGCGTCGGTTCCGACCACGAGGCGTGGGCCGGCCCAGGAGAGGTGCTCCGCCAGGCGTGCGGCACAGCGCGTCGCGTTGATGCACAGAGTCGCCGGACGACCGTCGGAGTTGAAGTACTCCATGGCAACACCGCTGGATGTCTGCCGAAGGAGGAACAAGCCGTCGGCCCCGAGAGAGACGCCGCGACGACACCAGCGGCGCATGGTCTTCGCCTCCGGCTGGTACTCGGGCTCGACCAGCGCGATGAAGTCGTTGCCGCCTCCGGAGAGCTTGTAGAACCGGGTCATCGAGCGTTGGCGGAGCTCTCTTCGCTCGGCGAGCTTTCGTTGCCGTTGCCGTCGACCGCCGTCACTCGATAGGTGTAGGAGAGCCCGCCGGTCAGCCCCTGGTCGAGGTGCTCGGTAACGGCGAGAGGATCGTCGACGACTCGTCTGAACTCGCCGCCCGCGTCGCGCCTGTAGACGAAGTAGCCGACGAGGTCGGAGTCCGGGCTCCCGGCCCATAGCAGTCGGATGCGGCCGTCCTCGGGAAGGAGCTCGACTCGCCGCGGCGGCTCTGGAGCGAAGACGTCGCGATACTCGATCTCGCGCTCGCTGGCGATGCCGCTCTCGATCGTTGGCTCGCTCCCGGCAACGATGCGCACCGTGTAGATGTAACGGTTCTCGTAGAGAGCCGTGACGTCCAGAAAGGAGCGCTCGTCGGGGCCGACCGTGCCGATAGGCTGGCTGTAGAGACGGTCCGCCGCCAATCGCCGGTAGACGTTGTAGCCAAGGACATTGTAGCCAAGGACATCGTCGGTCGGGGCGTCGGACCGTTCAGAGATCCAGCTCACCTCGACACCCTGCTTCAGTGCCTGCAATTCCAACGCGGAGGGTCCGTCAATCGGCGGCCGCGGCACGATCGAGACGACGTTCGAAAACTGCGATTGCTGCTGCTGAAGGCTGACTGTGCGCACCGCGAAAGCCAACAGGCTGACTCTGCCGTCCTCTTGTGGCTGGATCGGCAGGCGAACGCCGATCCGTTCTCCGGAGGTCAGCGTCGCGAGCTCAATCTCCTCGATCGCGACCCGCAGGGTCGCTGCTCCCACGAAAGCGCGCCGATCGACTTCGGGACGATCCTCCTCTTCCTCCTCAGCGTCTTCCTCTGCCTGCTCCTCTGTCGGGTCGGTCGAATCCACCGGCTCCTGTTCCTCGGTTGTCGGTTCGTCTTCCGTTTCTGGGTCGGGCTCCGGCTCGTCGTCGGCCTCCTGCGTGCCGACTACTTCCGACTCGTCCGGATCCTTATCCTCCGTGGAGTCCTCGCCCTCCATCTCCATCTCCGGGTCGTCGACCGAGACCGGTAGATCGAGCTCGTAGATGTGTAGAGCGAAGAGACCGCCCAGAGTGAGGCCCGACGTGGTCGTCGTCGGATAGCTCAGCGTCAGCAGCAACTCATTGCCCAGTTGCTGGATCTCCAGGTCCTCGGTCGTCGTCGGGATGTAGGTGATCGGTGGCCGCGGCGCGCCGCGCTTGCCACAGCCGGCGGCGATGAGCGCCAGGCTCAACGCTAGAGCGACAACCGGCAGGCGACGACAATCTTTACAAGACATAGCGACTCAGGTCCTTATCCTTGACGATCTCGGCCAGGGCTTTCTGGACGTAGGAGCGATCAATCTTGAGATGTACGCCGGCCATGTCGGGCGCCTCGAACGAGACTTCGTCGAGCACCCGCTCGGCCAGTGTCGCGAGGCGGCGGGCTCCGATGTTCTCGGTCGTCGAGTTGACCTCGACTGCGATGCGGGCGATCTCGCGAACCGCATCGTCGGTGAATTCGATCTCCAGGCCCTCGGTCAACAACAGCTCGCGGTATTGCCGGGTGAGAGACGCCTCCGGCTCGGTGAGGATGCGAACGAAGTCGTCCTCGGTGAGAGCGCTGAGCTCCACACGAATGGGAAAGCGCCCCTGCAGCTCCGGAATCATGTCCGATGGCTTGCTGACATGAAAGGCACCGGCGCCGATGAACAGAATGTGGTCGGTCTTGACCATTCCGTACTTGGTGTTGACGGTTGTGCCTTCGACGATCGGTAGGAGGTCGCGCTGCACCCCCTCGCGCGAGACATCGGGTCCCCGGCCGCCGTCGCGCGCCGAGATCTTGTCCATCTCGTCGAGAAAGATGATGCCGCTCTGCTCGACCCGCTCTCGCGCTTCGTTGGCGATCTTCTGTCGATCGATGAGCTTCTCCGCTTCCTGGTGCTGCAGGATCTCTCTCGCCTCTGCCACCCTCACCTGCTGCCGCTGCACCTTGCCGAAGAGCCCCGGCATCATCTCCTTGAGGTTGATGCCTATCTCTTCGACTCCCTGAGGAGTGAACATCTCGAAGCTTCGCGGAGAGGAATCTTCGACCTCGATCTCGACGAGCCGATCCTCGAGGCCTCCGGCGCGAAGTTTCTTTCGGAACTTCTCGCGGGTCCGAGCGTGGTCGTCGGGCTGGTCGGCACCATCGAGGCTGTCGGCTGAGGCCGGGTCTCTCGGAAGGGCCGAAGGCGTCGGAGGAGGAACGAGAAGCTGGAGCAGGCGTTCTTCCGCGAGATGGTCGGCCTCCTCTCTCACCCTCTCCTTCATCTCTGCTTTAACCGTGCTCACCGACAGCTCGACGAGATCGCGGATCATCGATTCGACGTCGCGACCGACGTAGCCGACCTCGGTGAACTTGGTGGCTTCGATCTTGTGGAAAGGTGCACGAACCAGTTTGGCGAGGCGCCGCGCGATCTCGGTCTTGCCGACGCCGGTCGGTCCGATCATCAGGATGTTCTTGGGCATCACCTCTTCGGCGAGCTCAGGCGGAAGCTGCTGCCGGCGCCAGCGATTGCGCAGCGCGATGGCCACGGCTCGTTTGGCAGCGGTCTGGCCGACCACGTGCTTGTCGAGCTCGGCGACGATGCGCCGCGGGGTGAGCTCGCTGTCGGTCAGCGCGGTGATGGGTGCCGGAGGTGTCATCACTACAGCTCCTCGATCGTCAGGTGATCGTTGGTGTACACGCAGATGCCGGCTGCGATTCGCATCGCCTTCTCGGCGATGGCGCGCGCTCCGAGCTCGGTGTTGGCCAAGAGCGCGCGGGCCGCGGCCAGAGCGTAGTTGCCTCCGGAGCCGATGGCGAGCAGGCCGTCATCATCTGGCTCCAGGAGATCTCCGTTACCCATCACCAGGAACGTCCGATCCTTGTTGGCGACGATCATCTGCGCCTCGAGTTGCCGTAGTGCGCGGTCGGTGCGCCAGTCCATTGCCAGCTCGACCACTGCGCGCTCGAAGTTGCCCTGGTGCTCGTCGAGCTTGCCTTCGAATCGAGTGAACAGCGCCAAGGCGTCGGCACCGCCGCCGGCGAAGCCGATCAACACACGGCCTTTGTCGGCTCGCTTCACCTTCGAAGCCGTCGATTTGAAGACAGTGTGGGTAGCGGCGTTGGTGACCTGTCCATCACTGACCAGACAGATCTCTTCGCCCTTGCGGACCAGCAGGATGGAGGTCGAGAGCAGACCGGTCATTGGCTCGTTTCCTTTCGATGGCGCGCACGCGGGTGACTGCCTCTGTAGACCTCGAGCAGTCGATTGACGTCGAGATGGGTATATTTCTGGGTGGTTGCCAAGGAGGCGTGGCCGAGAAGCTCCTGGATCGAGCGCAGGTCTGCTCCCTGCTCCAAGAGGTGGGTGGCGAAAGTATGGCGCAAGGTATGTGGGTGAACACCTCCGGCAACAGCGGCCTCCACTACGTATCGATCGATGATCCGTCGCACAGAGCGATCGCTGAGGCGGCCGCCGCGGTAGTTCAGCAGCAGTGGCTCTTCGTTCGCCTCTGCTGCCGGCCCCTGAGCCCGGACATCATCCCAGACCTCGAGCCAGGCGCCAAGCGCTGCCTGCGCCGGGCGGCCGAAGGGTATCAGGCGTTCGTTTCCGCCTTTGCCCAGAACCCGCACCATCCGGCCCTGCAGATCGATGTCCGGCCAATCGATTCCCACGAGCTCACCGACTCGCAGACCGGAGGCATAGAGGATCTCTAGTATTGCCCGGTCGCGA
>Ga0114950_10002650_pt1 | contig 13748 bp, 9 predicted proteins | sample N075metaG_FD_83503 | JGI IMG/M metagenome (GOLD analysis project Ga0114950, IMG submission 83503) | Deep subsurface microbial communities from Kermadec Trench to uncover new lineages of life (NeLLi) - N075 metaG | ecosystem: Environmental > Aquatic > Marine > Ocean trench > Sediment | place...
CGCGCCTTGTCCTCACACGCCCTCGCGCCCGCTCGTTTCGCACCCGTTGAGAAATCTGAGCTAGTCTGTGGCCATGAGAGCGATGGTGGGGTGGATCGTGGTTGTCGTGGCGGGTGGTGTGGCCGGCTGCGGTGGGGGCGGCGCGGAACGCGTGGTGGTCGCTGAGCCGACCGTCGTGTCGGTGACGCCGGAGCTGTTGGGCGAGGGGCGCCAAGCCTACCGAAAGTACTGCGTACAATGCCATGGCTACAACGGACGGGGCGACGGCCCCTCCGCCCGGGCTCTGGAGCCGCCACCGCGCGACCATACCAACGCCGAGGTCATGGACCCCATCAGCGACGTGATTCTCGCGGACACCATCGCGTACGGTGGCGTTGGCCGCGGGTTTCCCGGCATGCCGGCGTTCCCGCTGCAGGAGGGTGATGAGCTGGTGGCGCTGGTTGCGTACGTTCGTTCGCTGAGCCGCCCTGAGCTCAGCACCCTGGACATCGGCGAACGCGACGGCATCGGGCGCCAGGGCGCGCGATGACTGCGTTGCGCCCGCTTCGCGACTGATGGAGAAATCCGGGCTATAGGCTCTCGGAGATTACTGCCGAGGGCAGCTCCCGCTTCAACCAGATGGCGAACGCCGCTGAGGAGATCATCGCCACCACCACCAGGCTGATGAGGATGCCGTAGAGGCTCGGTTGCCCGTAGCTGGCGGCGACGTAGATGCCGATGTAGGCGGCCGGGACGGTGAGCACGACGTAGCGCAGGATGGCCATGTACAGCCCCGGCTTGCCGCGCCCCGTGGCTTCGAACACCGGTCGACAGAGGATGAACGGTGCCATTGCCAGCGAGGCGATGGGTACCACCTGCAGGCTGAAGGCGGTGTACTCGGCGGTCAGCGGTGTTTCCGATAGCCAGCCGGCGAGCCAATCGCCACACAGCCATACCAACGGAACCATGATGCCCACGGAGTACACCAACGAGACGGCGCCGGCCTGCCACAGCCCCTTGTTCAGCCCGGCAGCGTCGTGGGCGCCGATGCGCTTGGCGGCGAACGGGAGCATGGCGACGCTGACCGCGATCATCGGCATCGCCGCGAACATCATGATGCGGTAGTAGATCGAATAGGCGGCGATCGCCGAGGTGGCGTCCTCCGCCCCGGCGAGCAGGGTGTTGATCACCGCGGTTTCCGCCGCCATCAGCATGAAGGTGATCGACGCCGGCACGGCGAGCGCCAGAATGGGTTTATAAGGCGACGGGTCGGGCGTCAGGTCCGTATCGAGACCGGAGGCCAAGCGCCTGGCTTCGTGCGCAGCAGCCTTGCGCAACGCGTACACCAGGCCGGCGACGCGGCCGATGACGGTCGACAGGGCGATGCCGAAGATGCCCCAGCCGAAGACGAACAGAAACAGCGTGTTGAGCGCCAGGTTGGCGACGTTCGACCAGATGCCCGCCCACATTGTAGAGCGCGTGTCCTGGTGCGCCTTCACCACCGAGTCGGGGATCACCGACCAGAACGTGGTGAGCGCCGAGCCGGCGATGAGCACCGCCCCGTAGATGCGAAACGAGCGGTACACTTCGGCGTCGAGGCCGAACTGGGGCGCGACAAACCAGATCGCCACGCCGAGCACCAAAAACAGCGGCGAGACGAGCCACACGAGCCGCCAGGTCGCGTTCAGATACTGCTCGATCTTGCGGCCCTGGCGCGCCCCCATGGCGCGCGACAGCGTCGAGGTGAGGCCGGTCGAGAGTCCGATCCAGACGGCGATCATGAGGAACTCGAAGGGAAAGGTCAGGCCGATGGCGGCGACCGCGGCGTCGCCCTCTATTGCGGCGTAGATTGTGTCCACGAAGGTAAACGCCGAGCGCATGACGAAGGACACCATCAGGGGTGCCGACATGCGCAGCACAGAAGGGTATTGTTCGGTCGACTGGGAGTCGGTCATATACGAGGGTCGGGCGTGCTGGGAAATCGGGATTGTACCCGCCCGAACGCCCGCCTGCCGACCATAGGCTGAAACAACCGTGACCACCACCGCACAATCCGAAACCGGCGCCCTGCGCAAGGTACTGCTCAAGCACCCGCGCTGGGCATTCGAAGGGCCGCAGCGGATCGCCGAGCAATGGTCTGATCTGCACTATCATGCGGCGCCCGATTTCGAACGAGCCGTGGAGGAGTTCGAAGCCTTCGCCGGGATTCTCCGGGATGCCGGTGCGGAGGTCGTCCTCGTCGAGGATGCTGGCGACATCGGCGAAACAACACTCGACTCCATCTACGTGCGCGACGCCGCCGTGGTAACCGACGCCGGGGCCATCTTGTGCGCCATGGGCAAGGCGGCGCGGGCCGACGAGCCCCGCGCTCTGCAGGCGGTGCTCACCGACGCGGGCATCGAAACGGCCGGCGCGATCAGCGGCGACGGGCGTCTCGAAGGCGGTGACGTGTGCTGGTTGCCCGGCAACCGGCTCGCGGTGGGTCGTGGCTACCGCAGCAACGACGAGGGCATTCGCCAACTTGCCGAGCTCACTCGTGATGTCGTCGAGGAGATCGTGGTTGTGGCGTTGCCGCACTGGCGCGGTGCGGCGGATGTATTTCACCTGATGTCGATCCTCAGTCCGGTGGCCGCCGATGCGGTGCTGGTCTACAGCCCGTTGTTGCCGGTGCCGTTTCGTGAGTGGCTGCTGCACCGCGGCCTGCGCTTGGTCGAGGTTGCCGAGCAGGAGTTTTCCTCCATGGCCGGCAACGTCCTGGCCCTCGCTCCGGGCAAATGCCTGATGCTGGACGGCAACCCGCGCACCCGAAAGCGTCTTGAAAAGGCCGGCATCGAGGTGCTCGTCTACGCCGGTACCGAGATCTCCCGCAAGGGCGAGGGCGGACCGACGTGCTTGACGCGGCCGCTGGTTCGGCAAGAATGACTGCGGCGTGGGTAGGGTGAATCCATAGCGGGTGCCGAAGGCTCCCCCCAGGGGGAACGGCGCCGTGGGGGACTGACGGTTGAACGTCTTGATCATCGGGCCGGCCCTGTTCAACAAGGCTCGCGGCAACCGCTGGACGGCGGTGCGCTGGGGGCACATCCTCGCCGGCCTTGGACACGAGGTGGTGTTTGACGACGAGTACCGCGGCCAGGACTGCGACCTGCTGGTCGCCTTGCACGCTATCGCCAGCGCCGATTCGGTGCAGCGTTTCTGCGACGCCCATCCTAGCCGTCCGGTGGTTCTGGCGCTCACCGGCACCGACATGTACGGCCTTGGCGACATGTTCGACGAGTCCGGGCAGGAAGCGGCACACCGGGCCATGGAACAGGCGACACGCTTGGTCGCGTTCCATCAGCTGGCGGTCCATGACGTTCCCGAGCACCTGCGGGAGAAGGTCGAAGTCATCAGCCAATCGGTGCAGCGGCCGGATCAGCTGCCGCCGTCACGCGCCGGTGTGTTCGAAGTCAGCGTGGTCGGCGAGCTGCGCGAGGTCAAGGACCCGTTTCGCACCGCCCTTGCGGCGCGGCGCCTGCCGACCGAATCGACCGTGCAGGTGGTGCACGCCGGTGCTGCGAGCTCCGAGGCGATGGCCGAGCGCGCCGTCAAGGAAGAGCAATCCAACGCGCGCTACAACTGGCTCGGCGAGGTGTCGCACGCCGAGGCGTTGGCGTTAATCGCCCGCAGCCGGTTGTTGTCGATCAGCAGCCGTCACGAGGGCGGCCCCAACGTGCTGACCGAGGCGCTGGGGCTCGGCACACCCTTGGTGGCGACGAGAATCCCCGGCACCGTGGGGATTCTTGGCGAAGACTATCCCGGGTACTTCGAGGTCGGCGATACGGAGGGCCTCAGCGAGCTACTACGCCGTGCCGAGACCGACCGCGGCTTCTACCAGGAGCTCGACGATTGCTGTGCCTCGCACGCCGAGCTTGCGTCTCCCGGCCGCGAGGTCGACGCTTGGAGGGAGTTGTTGAGCTCTCTGTCATGAGCGAGTGCACCGGTCCGAACAGGTGAGCGACGAACCCCGCACCCGGAATATCGGCCATTGGAAATCCGGCAAGCCGGAGACGCTTGCCGAGACGCGCATCTTCAAGCTGCTGCGTAAGCGCGCCACCTCCCCCAACGATCCGAGCCGCTGTGGTGAGTTCGTGGTCATCGATTCGCCCGACTGGGTCAACGTCGTGGCGCTCACCGACGATGGCGAGGTCCTCATCATCGAGCAGTTCCGTCATGGTACCGAGGAGGTGACGGTGGAGATTCCCGGTGGCACCGTCGATCCGGGGGAAGACCCGCTGGCCGCCGGCATCCGCGAGCTGCGCGAGGAAACCGGCTACGGTGGCGGCGCGGCGGAGATTATCGGCACCGTGGCGCCCAACCCGGCGCTGCTCAACAACCGCTGCCACACGGTGTTGGCGCGCGGTGTCCGGTGGCAGGGCGCGCCGCAGCTCGACGGCCTCGAGGAAATCCGCACGCGGCTAGTGCCCTTGGAGGATGTGCCGGAGCTCATCCGGTCGGGTGCCATCACCCATGCGTTGGTGATCGCCGCCTTTCACCACCTGCATCTTCACGATCGCCCGTGAGCGGGCGGATGTGTCCGGGAGAGCTACCGAGAACATGAACGCCCTCGCCCAACTGAAGGAACACCTCGCTACCATCGCCGATCTCGACGCCGCCGCCGCGCTGCTCGGGTGGGATCAGGAGACCTACATGCCGCCCGGAGCCATTGAGGCGCGGGCGGCGCAGCTCACCACGCTGGCGCGCATGTCGCATGAGGCGTTCACCGATGAGACCGTTGGGCGGCTGCTCGACGAGGCCACCGCTAGCCTCGGCGACGCGCCGTACGACTCCGACGACGCCAGCCTGGTGCGCGTCACCCGACGCGACTGGCAGCGCGCCACCAAGATCCCGGCTGATCTCGTCGGGCGCACTGCCCGCGCCACCTCGCTGGGGCAGCAGGCGTGGCAGAAAGCGCGCGAGGCCTCACGCTTCGAGGACTTCGCCGCCCACCTCGAGGAGATCCTGTCGCTGTCGCGCGAGAAGGCCGAGGCGCTGGGCTACGACGAGCGCATCTACGATCCGTTGCTCACCGAGTTCGAGCCCGGTATGTCGACGACGCAGCTCGAGACCATCTTTGGCGACTTGCGCGAGCAGCTCGTGCCGATTGTCGAGGCGCTCAGTCCGCCAAAGCGTACGGCGCCGGCGCACCACGCGCCGCGGCCGCTCGATCGCCGTTTCGATGAGCAGGGGCAATGGGATTTCGGCATCAAGCTGATGGAAGACTTCGGCTTCGATTTCGAACGTGGCCGCCAGGACCGCTCGGCGCACCCGTTCACCACCGCGTTTGCCGCCACCGATGTGCGTGTCACGACCCGCATCCGCGAAGACTTCCTCCCCGCCGGCCTGTTCGGCACGCTGCACGAGTGCGGCCACGGGCTCTACGAGCAGGGCATCGCGTCGGAGCTCGCCCGCACGCCCCTCGCAGGTGGTGCTTCGCTCGGCGTGCACGAGTCGCAGTCACGCCTGTGGGAGATCCTGGTGGGGCGCAGCCGCGAATTCTGGGGCCACTACTACCCGCTGCTGTGCCGGGCGTTTCCGGGCAAGCTCGGCGACATCACCGTCGACGTCTTTTATGCCGCTGCCAACACAGTGTGCCCCAGCCTTATCCGTGTCGAGGCCGACGAGGTTACCTACAACCTGCACATCATGCTGCGTTTCGAGCTTGAAAAGGACTTGCTGGAGGGAGGCCTCGCGGTGGCCGATCTGCCGGAGGCGTGGAACGCCGGCATGAAGAGCTACCTCGGCATCGAACCCGACACCGACGCGGACGGCGTGCTGCAAGACATCCACTGGTCAATGGGGGCGATCGGCTATTTCCCCACCTACACGCTTGGCAACCTGATGTCGGCGCAGATCTTCGTGCGTCTCCGCGAGGACATCCCCGCCTTGCAGGAGCACATCGGGGCAGGGCGCTTCGGCGAGATGCTCGGCTGGTTGCAGGACAACATCTACCGCCATGGCCGCAAGTTCACCGCCAACGAGCTGCTCGAGCGCATGGGGTGCGGGGAGCTGTCAGCGGAACCCTGGCTCGAGTACATCCGCTCGAAGTATGGCGAGCTCGGGGGTGTGGCGCTGTAGGGTTGGGTTTGGTGGTGGGTGGAGAGCGGTTTCGTTTTTTTTCCGATTTCCCGCCGCCCACGTTTTCACCCGCAACGCAGACGACTTCACCGGGATCTCCGGCCTCGAGATCGAGGCGGTCGCCTAGCCTGGTGGCTACCTCTGCCGGCCTCCGCGCCCGCCTTCGCCGCCCCTGCCGCCGCCGCTGCTGTCGCCGCTGCTGTCGCCGCTGCTGTCGCGCGGCTTGACCAGCTCGGCACGGTCCTCGAGGTGCTCCTCCATCTCCAGGTGCGGCACGCCCTCGAGCAGCCACTGCGGTGCGGGTTCGCCTTTGAGGTGGTAGCCGAAGAACTCGCGCATGCGGACGGTGTAGTCCTTCCGGTTGGCGGGCACACGTAGCCCGTGGTTCTCGCCCACGTACTGCAGCATGACGACGTCCTTGCCGAGGCGCCGCAGGGTGTTGTAGTACTCGATGCCCTGGTTCCAGTCGACGGCGCCGTCCTGGTCGTTGTGCAGGATGATGAGCGGCGTCTTGACGCGGTCGGCGAAGAACACCGGTGAGTTGCGGATATAGGCCTCGGTGGCCTCCAGGTAGTCGCCGGTAAAGCGGCCCTGGCTGGACTCGAAGATCGCCATGTTGCCGCCGCCGCTGTTCCAGTAGATAGAGCTGTACATGCTGATCATGTTGGTGAGCGGCGCGCCTGCCACCGCGGCGGCAAACTTATCGGTTTGCGTCACCAGGAACGAGGTCTGGTAGCCGCCCCAGGAGTGGCCGTGCAGGCCGACGCGATCGGCATCGACGACGCCGGTGTCGATGGCCGCGTCGAGCGCCGGCAGCACGCTCCACACCGCCGACATGCCGGGGTCGTTAACCTCGTAGGTGATGTCGGGCATGAGGACCGCGTAGCCGTTGGACGTGTACACCGACTTGTTGAAGCCGTTGGCGGACGGCTGGGTGTACTGGTTCAGGCCCTGCGACAGGCGCTCGTAGATGTAAACGATGGTGGGGTATTTTTCGCCCGGCTGGTAGCCGGCCGGCAAGAACAGCGCCGCCTGCAGCTCGGCGCCCTTGTCGGACTTGTAGTCCACCAGACGTGCCCCGGCCGACCAGGTGAACTCGGACTGCTGCGGGTTGGCATCGGTGACGCGCACGCCGTCGGCAAATGACATGTCGGTGACGTAGTAGTCGGGATAACTGTCCTGGTCGGCCATGGTGTAGGCGAAGATGTCGGCGTTCTCGGCCTTGGTCAGGCCGGAGTAGGCGACGTCGCTCCACATGAGCATGTCGACGCCGGTGGAGTCGGCGGCGATGCGGCCGATGCCCGACTTCTTGGTCCACTCGCCGTAGGGGGCTAGATACTGGTCCTGGCCCAGGTCGATGCCCTCCTCGTCGGGATCGATACGGAAGCGGCGGCCGTAGCGGATCTGCTGGTCCTTGCCGTTGACCGTCAGGTTGACGCCCTGGTCGCCGTGTACGCCGACCTTCCAGATGTCCCAGTTGTCGTACAGCAGCACGTATTCGCCGCCGGCGCCCCAGCCGATGGAGCGCACCGGCGGATCGACGACGTTGTGGTCGTCTTCGGTATTGATGAACGAAGTGTCGACGTCCTCGGTGATGTTGTAGTGGGTGCCGGTGGCGAACTCGTAGGTGTGATAGTCGCCGTTCTCGTAGTACAGCAGGTGGGTGCCGTCGGGGGAGGTGGTGTTGAGCCACCGGGCGCGTTCCAGGGCCATGGTGCGATCGCCGCTGTTCACGTCGATTACCCAGAGGTCGGTGAAACGCTGGCCGTTGAGGTTGCCCATGAGCTCGTAGCGGCTGTTGTCGCGGCCCAGCGCCCACTGCTGCCCCGGAGCCATGCTCACGGTGGGGAGGTCGTCGTCGGCGAGGCGCATGAAACGGCCCTCGTCGAGGTGATAAACGGCGAGTTGGTTGGCGTTCCGGTCGCGGGTTTCCTGCACCTGCTGCGCCGACTGCAGGCGATCGTCCTTCCAGTGCCAGATCACCAGCTCGGGCTTGTCCGGTTCGTCGTCGTTGCCGTTGCCGCGGCGCCCGCCACGACTCCGCCCAATGCGTTCTTCTTCGCCTTCTTCCCCGCCTTCGCCTTCTTCCTCGCCCTCAGCCCCGCCTTCGCCTTCTTCCTCGCCCTCAGCCTCATTGCTCTCTTCGTCTTCCCCGCGTTCCTGACGGCGCTTGGCTTCCTCGGTCATCTCGGCCTCGATGACGCCGAAGATCAGCATGCTGAGGTCGTCGGAAAACGACGGCGCGCGGCTCGAGGCGATGGTCATGCCGGCGGGAAAGGTGTCGTCCTCGGTGGGGTCGTAGACGATCTTGGTGGGTGGGGTGCCGGCCAGGTCAGTAAAGCCGATGACGCTGTACAGCGGGTCTTCGTAGTCTTCGTCGTCGACACCCTTGAGCACCGTGAGGCCGTCGCCCTCGTCTGTCCAGTTGAGGCTGCGGTAGCGTGAGTCGCTGCTTTCCAGCGGCACCACGACGCCGGAGTCCATCATGCGGATCTGCACGCCGTTGCCCGCCTTGCTGGCGGTGTCGATGATCCAGGCGAGGTGGTCGCCGGATTCGTTGAACTCGAAATCGGCGACGTTGCCGATGTTCATCTGCGTGCCGGTGGCCAACTGCAGCAGGATGAGGTCGGCGCCGCGCGCCCGTTCGTCGTTGTCGTCGCCGCCGCCGCCGCGACCGCCGCGACCACCGCGGCCGCCGCGCGCTCCTGTGGGAGTCTCACCCTCCCCCCCGCTGCCGGCGGCGTACTTCGTCATGGCGAGCCATTCGGCGTTCTCGCCCGAGAAGGCGAAGCTGCGCACCTCGTCGAACTCCTGCATCTCACCGGTGGTCAAATCGACCAGGCCGAGCGTGTTGCGCCGTGGGTCGTCGCCGTTGTTTCCGCGGCTACCGCCGCGGCCGCCGCCGCGGCGAAATTCCGGGTAGATGGCGAACGCCGCCCAGCGCGAATCGTCGGAGATACTGATCGTCCCGCCGCCGAAGCCGGTGCTGCGACCGGTAGGAAAGCGGTACTCGGTCTCGTCGCGCGTGCTGCGTACCACCGCCTCGCCGTTGCCCTCGGTGGGGGTGACGCGGTAGGCCAGCCAGGCGCCGTCATGGGAGAGTCGCGCCCCCCCGAGGCGGTTCCACTCCATGATGTCCTGCAGCTCGATGGGGCGCGGTGCGCTCGCTGCCTGTTCCTGGGCGATGGCCGATCCGGCGTGTGCGCCGGGAAGGGCCGGTAGCAACAGAGCTGCTGTGAGGACGGCGGTGGACAAGAGCGTCAAAGCTCGCGACGTGCGCATGAGGCTGGCTCCGGTGATCGAGGGTCGGTCGCCCGGCGGGGCGCCGCGCCTCGGAAACTGCGGGCTGGTTGGGAGTGCGGTTTGGTGGTGAAGAACTCGCGGGAACTCTTCAGCGTCATCACCGGAGATGCTCGTATCGACCTGGGTAGTTGTCAAGAGAGGCTTGGTGGGCTTTCTGAATAGAGGGGGTGGTGGGTTGGCACCTTTTTTCTTTTATTGATTTCCCGCCACCCACCCCCGACCTCTCGGCGCCTGCGGCGCCTCGCTGCCCGCTGGGCGCGTAGGTGGGGGCCATCGGCTTGCCTGCGGTGGGCGGTTGTTCGGCTTTTCGTTTGGTGGGGCTTGGTGGTGGCTTGAGAGTGCGTCCAATTTTTTGATTTCCCGCCACCCGTTCTTTTGATTTCCCAGCACCCGCCCCCGACCTCTCGGCGCCTACGGCGCCTTCGCTGCCCGCTGGGCGCGTAGGTGGGGGCGAAGCAGCGGTCCCGACAGGCGCCCTTCCTATTCCTTTGGCAAATAGCGGGCAGGGAGCTGCCGTAGGCAGCGAACTGGAGGGGGCGGGTGGTGGGAAATCAATAAAACTGAACCCACTTTCAAGCCGCCACCACGGCCACGCAGCGGTGTACCCTTCCGGTGGGTGAAAGGGTGACGAACATGGGCATCGGCCGCGGGCGCGAAAACCTGATTTCTAACCGGAATAACGGCCCCTACCGCCATTTCTCCCGACTCGCCGGTGGCTGCGTCCTGCTTCTCTTCACCTTTCTGCTGCTCTCCTCCGCGCCGGCGTCGCCCTGGCAGAACGACCAGGATCGCGGCGAGATCGAGCAGGGTCGCGAGGCCGATCAGCAGATCGAGGCACAGTATGGATTCTACGAGGACGAGGCGCTCGGTGCCTACGTCACGCGCATCGGCGACCGTATGGCCGAGCTTTCGGAACGGCCTCATCTGCCGTGGACGTTCCGGGTGCTCGACTCTCCGGTGGTCAACGCCTTCGCCCTTCCCGGCGGGTTCGTGTACGTCACCCGCGGGCTGGTGGCCTACGCCGGCAGCGAGGCGGAGCTCGCCGGCGTCATCGGCCATGAGATCGGCCACGTCACCGGCAGGCACAGCAAGGCACGACAGACCGGGTCGTTCATCTCCGGCCTGGCGATTTTCGCCGGCGCACTGCTGTCCGATACGGTACGGGATCTGGTGAGCCTCGGTGTGCCGCAGCTCGCCGCCGGCTTGGTGCTGACCAAGTACTCGCGCGGCCAGGAGCTCGACGCCGACGAGCGCGGTATCCGCTACGCAACCCAGGCGGGATACAACCCCTACGGTATCGGTGGGTTCTTCGAGACGCTGCAGAGCCTCGAGGAGAGCAGCGACCGCAAGAAGTTGCCCGGCTGGATCTCCACCCACCCGCAGGTTGACGACCGTATCGAGCGTAGCAATCGGTGGGCGGCGGAGTCGCTCGAACGATTCGGCCTACGCTCCGACGAGCTCTACGTCGGCCGGCGGGAGCTGTTCGCCGCGGTCGACGGGCTGGTCTTTGGAGAGAACCCGCGCGAAGGCTATACCGACGGCGACACTTTCCTGCATCCTGATCTTGGCTTTCGCCTCGATTTTCCCAGCGGCTGGACCGTACAGAACACTCGCGCTTCGGTGACCGCGGTGGCGCCGCGGGAGGAGGCATACATCAAGCTCGAGCTCGCTACGCTTGCGGCGGGCGAGACGATGCAGGACTACGTGCGCGGCTACCTGCTCGAGTTGCGGGCCGAAGTTGGCGACAGCGACCGCATGGAGATCAACGGCCTCGACGCTTTCGAGGCCGTTTTTTCCCTGCGGGCCGATCGTCGTGACTACGCCGTGCTCGGCAACTGGATCGCCTACGACGGCCGTATCTACCAGCTTCTCGGCGTGACCTCACCGGCTCGCTGGCGCCAGTATGGCACCGCCATGCAGCGCGGCATGCACAGTTTCTCCGAGCTTACGGACAGGGAAGTCCTGGATACCGAGCCGGCCCGTGTCGCGGTTACAGAAGTGCGCCGAAGCATGCAGCTCGCCGGGGTCATCGAGGAGTATCCGGAGCTCTCGGTATCGTCGCGGACGCTGGCGATTCTGAATCATTTGTCGCTGGATGACTTGATCGATGGCGGCGACCTCGTCAAACTTGTCTTCGGTGGCCCTGGAACGCGGTAGCCAGGCCCAGAACTCGCGGATCAGATGTCAGTCTGACAGCCTTGACGGATGCACCGTCGGGTGTGAGTCAACCCGGGCCCCGGCATAGATCCCCATGAGGTAGGCTTCTTGGACAGCCTGCGTTTCCGGTTGCCTTATAGTTTCCGCGATCGCGGTGGACTATCGGCTCCTGGCCGCGGTCTTTTTCGCGTGGGCTCCTCGTGTTGCAAAAAGGGATTGGGATGGCACCGTCCAACGGGAACTCGGAACAGTTGGTGATCAGTGGGATCCTCGCCAGGATCGACCGCCAGGTGCGGGTGAACCGCGTCCTGGACCATCTTTCGATCGCCGTGTCCCTGCTGCTCGCGACCCTGGTGAGCCTCAAGATCATCGGTATGCTGGTGCCCATCGCGGCGCCGTCGCCGCTGTTGATCGTGGGCATCTCGACGGCGGCATTCCTCGGCTTTCTGGGCTGGTCCCAGTACGGCGCCCAACACTTGGGGCAGGCGGCGGCGGTCGCCGACGCTCGGGGCAATCTGCACGACGAGATCAAGAGCGCCTACTGGTTCATGCGCCAGGAGCATCGCACCATGTGGACCGACGCGCAGGTGGAGCGTGCCGCCCTCACCGCCCGTGGGCTGCAGCCCACGGGGTTGGTTCCCACCGTCGTGCCGCAGCGCTTCTGGGGTGCACTGGGTCTCGGCGCCATCCTGATGTTTCTCAGCTGGGTGCCCGCCGGTCCGCCCTTGCTCACCTTCACCCGTGCGCTGGCCGACCCGACCCGATTGACGGCCGACCAGGAAGAGCAGTTCGAAGAGATTCGTAGCCTCATGGAGCAAGCCCAGGAGCTCGAAGACGAGGCCGACCAGCTGTCGGCCCATGCGCAGCAGCGGCTCGAGGAAGCCATGCGCCAGCTGGCGGCCGACGAACTGTCGATGGAAGAGCTGCTGCGCGAGTTGCGCGAGGCGCAGAACGCGCTCCAAGAGGGCAACCTCGACATGGCCGCGATGCAAGAGGCGCTCGAGGATCTCGCCCAAGATCTCGAAGGCAACACCGAATTTCAGGACCTCGCCGAGGCGATGCAGAACCAGAACCTTGCCGAGGCCGCCGACCTCATGCGCCAGCTTGCCGAGAACCTGGCGAACATGGACAGCCAGCAGTTGCAGGAAATGTCCGAGCTATTGCAGCAGGCCGCACAGGGCGACCAACAGAGCATGCAGGAGCTCATGGAGGCGCTGCAGGAGGCCGCTGAGGCGATGTCGGATGAGCAGCTGGCCGATGCCCAGCAGGCCATGCAGGAGGCGGCAGATGCCATGGAGGCGATGTCCCAGCGCATGGATGCACAGGAAATGATGAACCAGGCGTCGCAGCAGCTGCAGGCCATGCAGCAGTCGATGTCGCAGCAGCAGCTCGCCCAGCAGATGCAGCAGATGATGTCCTCCGAGCAAACCGGCGCCGAGTCGCAGCAAGGCGCCATGGCCATGCCTTCCGACGAAGTCCAGAAAACGGCCGGTAGCGGCGAGAGTGGAGACCCCTCCGATCAGCAGGGCGGGCCGGCCGGACACGCTACCAGTGAGGCGATCGAAGACGCCGAGATGACCCTCGGCCAGGCCACCACGCTCGAAGTACAACTCGAGATGGAAGTGCTCATCGAAGACGAAGACCCCCTGAAGCCCGAAGAACCCCCTGACCCCGAAGACATCTTCCAGGAAGCCAGCAGGCAGGAGACGGCGACGGTCGAGTACCGCAGCGTGCGGAGCCCGTCCCGTTATGCGGAGGGCTCGGCGCTGAGCGTCGAGCAGATTCCCTGGCGGTACCGCAACCTCGTCAAGCGCTACTTCCTGGCCATCCGTCCACGAGAAAACCAATGACCGTTGCGATCGAAGATCAGGTAGATGTTTTCACCGAGCAGTTCAACCGGGTCCGCGAGGAGATCGGCAAGGTCATCGTCGGCGCCGAGGAAATCATCGACGGCACCCTCATCAGCTTGCTGTCGAAGGGCCACGTGCTGCTCGAGGGCATCCCGGGGATCGGCAAGACCAAGATCGTCGCCACCGTTGCCGACGTGCTGCACCTGAAGTTTTCCCGCATCCAGTTCACCCCCGACCTGATGCCCGGCGACGTGGTGGGCTCCAACGTCATGCATGAGACAGAGTCCGGCGAGAAAGTCCTCGAGTTCCAGAAGGGACCCATCCACACCAATATTCTGCTGGCCG
>Ga0114950_10002652_pt1 | contig 13742 bp, 7 predicted proteins | sample N075metaG_FD_83503 | JGI IMG/M metagenome (GOLD analysis project Ga0114950, IMG submission 83503) | Deep subsurface microbial communities from Kermadec Trench to uncover new lineages of life (NeLLi) - N075 metaG | ecosystem: Environmental > Aquatic > Marine > Ocean trench > Sediment | place...
ACGCTTGAGGTCGGTCAGGAGGGCGGCAGCCGGTCGGTCGAGGATGGGGCCGTGGATGTCGTACTGCTGCTTCAGCATCTTGTGCCCGTCCCAGTTGCCCACGCCCTCGCCCATGGCGTAGGCGCCATTGAAGAGCTGGACGAAACGCACGCCGCGTTCGAGGAGCCGGCGGGCCAGAATGCAGTTCCGCGCGAAGCCGGAGCGCACGGGGTCGGGATGATCGGCGCCGTAGTCGCGCAGGGTGGAGGCTGACTCGGCGCCGAGATTTGTGGCGCTGGGGACCGAGAGCTGCATCCTGGCAGCCAGCTCGTAGCTGGAGATGCGCGCGCCGAGTTCGTCATCCCCGGGGAATCGCTCGAGGTGGCGCTCGTTGAGGCGCTTGAGGAAATCGCGCGTCGCCAGATCCGCACGGTCGCTCGTGCCGGGAGGTCGGGCGAGATGGCGGTTGGGATCGCTGGCGCTGAGCGGCGTGCCTTGGAAGGCGGCCGGGAGAAAACCGTTGCCCCAATCGTTGACGCTCGACTGGGGGACACCACGAGGATCGGGGATGGCGACGAACGCGGGGAGGTCTTCGTTCTCGCTGCCCAGGGCGTAGCTCACCCAAGCTCCCACGCTGGGGAAGCCGTCGACGGTGAAGCCCGTGCTCATGAAGTTCTCGCCCGGGCCGTGTGTATTGGTGCGGCTCGTCATCGAGTGGATGAAACACATGTCATCCACGAGCGCGCCGAGGTGCGGGAGCAGGTCCGACGTGTACTTGCCGCACTCCCCGCGCGGGCGAAAGGTGTACGGGCTGCGAGTCAAGGCGCCTTGCGCCCCCTGGAACGTGACCAGGTTCTCCGATCCAGGCAGAGGCTGGCCGTGGCGTGCGATCAACTCGGGTTTGTAGTCCCACGTGTCGAGGTGGCTGCATGCGCCCGTGCTGAAGATCATGACCACGCGCTTCGCCCGTGGTGCGAAGTGCGGCGAACGCGCTGCCAGTGGGGCATCGCCGCGGATGATCGGGCGAATGGGCCCATCGTCCGCGAGGAGCTTCTGCAGGGCGATGCCCGCCAACCCCGAGCCCAGGTGGCCGAGGAAGGACCGGCGGTCCAGGAGGCTGCGACCGGCCGCCGAGAGCTCAATAAACGAAGGCGAATTCATTGGCGTTGAAGAGGGCGCGACAGAGCGCCGGCAGACCGTGTCCGGCTGCAAGTTCGAGGGCATCCGCGCTCTCATCCGACTCGGGCTGGCGACCGAAGGCCAGCTGGAATGCGCGCCGGATCTGGAGCTCGCGGTCGTCCACACACTCGCGCTCGAGGCGTGCGGCGAACCCCTTCGCTTGCTGCATCACGAACGGACTGTTGAGGAGATTGAGCGCCTGGAGTGCTGTCGTGGACCGAGCGCGTTTGGGACACACTTGCCCCGCATCGGGCGTGTCGAACACGCCGAAGACACCGCCGCGTTCCATACGCACCTTGGTCATGTAGATCATGCGCCGCCAGGTCTCGGGGCCCAGCTCCTTGCTGGGCGTGTAGACACGCACGTAGTTGTTGTCGGGTTCGAACACGCTGAAGCCTGGACCACCCCCCCGCGACTCGAGCGTGCCGGCAACCGCCAGAATTGCGTCGCGCAGATACTCGGACTCCATCCGCCGCGGGGGGAAGCGCCAGAGCAGGCGGCTCTCTGAGTCTTGCGCGAGCCCGGCTTCATCGGGGTGGCTCGATTGACGCCACGTGCGAGAGCGCACGATCAGGCGCTGGATGTGTTTCAGGCTCCATCCGTTCTCGACCAATTCGTCGGCGAGCCAGTCGAGCAGGGCGGAGTGGCTAGGTTCGGTCCCCATGACGCCAAAATCGCTGGGCGTGTCGACCAGGCCTTCCCCGAAGTGGTGCATCCAGATGCGGTTCACGATCACGCGTGCCGTCAGCGGATTGTCAGGATCGCAGAGCCACCCAGCCAGGGCGAGGCGACGCTCCTGTTCGGGGGCGTCGACGTCGAGTTCGAGTGAGCCGAAGACTGCGGGAACGTCGGGTGCGACGACCTCCCGTTCCGCCAGCGCATCGCCGCGATAGAGGAGGTGTGTCGCCTGGGGCTGTTCGAAACGACCGGCGTAGACGCGGGGCAATCGCTCGAGCTCCGCGAGAGAGTTCTCGAGCATGTGGATCTCGACCAGGAGTTCGTCGGCGTGCGCTGCGATCTCGGGCGCGAGTCCGGCAAAACGGTAGGCGGGAACGTCGCGCAGATCCAATCCGGGCGGCAGCCGATCGCTGGACGAGGCAACCGCTCGCCACTCAGCGGAAGATGTGGCGACCTCGATGACGTAGTCCGTCGCCAGCCGGTCGGCGTAGACCCCTTCGCGGTCGCGACCCCAGATGACGCGATCGATTCGCGCAGGCTGCGCGAACTCGAGCTCGACCCAACCCGTCCCCAGCGTGTCGGAAATCCAGGAGTGCGGGTTACCGTACAGCCCGTCGTTCAGGTGCACCTGCAGGTGCTTGGGATCACCGGCGTAGTTTCCCGACGTGGTATGCGTTGCGCTGAGGGCTACGTTGACATCACCGGCGTACACCTCGAGCTCGTCGAGACAGGGTTCCCTCGCGGAGTTCGTGCTGAAGATGCGGAAGCGTAGACGGTGTGCCCAGACCGGAGCGAACAACTCCTCGTTGACGAGCGGGCTTACACCCGGACGCAGTCGCGGGAGTCGGGATTCGGTCTCGCATGCTGCTTCCAACACGATGACGTCCGCCGTTACGGGGCGACCTTGTGAGCCTGCGCGAAGCACGATCAAGTTGGATACTGCGAGATCGTGGACACCGACATCCAGGAGTCCGCTCCAAAGTGGTTGGTTCGGGAGCTCCGTGGGTGAATCGAGTGTTTCGTCGGCGAAGTCCTGCTGGTTGACGACTGCGAGCAGCTTGCGATCCTCGGTCGTCGTGAGGTCCCCATCGGCATCCAGGAAGTACGCGGCGTCGGTCGCATGCGTGTCCCAGCCCGCGCCCCACGAGAGCCACAGTCGGTGACGCCCCTCCACTCCGGGCCGGTACGCGATCAGGTCCGTAGTCGTCGCACCATCCCACCACGAATAGCGCCCACCGCTGATGTTCGGGAGGCGTTGCGGGTCACCGCGATCGGCCTGCTGTCCGCGGCCACCGCCCGCGGGGTTCGTGCCATGCCCCGTCAGTTCGCGCAGAACCGTCACGTGTTCGAGCGACTCGTCGTCGATGACCAGCGCCGACCGCGTCGGGCCATCCGCGCTCGCGTCAGGTAGGGCGTCGAGTTCAGCACGTAGAGCCGTGACTCTGAGCGTCAGGTCCTCGACGCGGACCAGGCGTTCTGCCTCGTCGGGGGCGCGCAGCGGTCGTTCTCCGTGCCGCACTCCGGCGAAGATCGCCTGCATGGCGTAGTAGTCCACCTGCTTGATGGGATCGAACTTGTGGTCGTGGCAGCGTGCACAAGCGACCGTCAGTCCCAGAAAGGCGGTACTGGTAGTGTTGACCATGTCCGCGAGTTCATCCTGCCGCTGCTGCAAGGTCAGTCCCACGTTCGGGCTCAGGACCGTGTCGTAGGGCCCGCCGACGAGGAAGCCGGTTGCGGCGTCCTCGCCCACGACATCACCGGCAAGCTGCTCGGTGATGAAACGATCGAAGGGCAGGTCCTCGTTGAAGGCGCGGATCACGTAGTCGCGATAGTGCCAAGCATTCGGCCGCGGTGTGTTCGTCTCGAAACCATTGGTCTCAGCGAAGCGCGCGACGTCGAGCCAGTGGCGGGCCCAGCGTTCTCCGTAGCTCGGCGAGCCGAGGAGCCGCTCGAGCAACGCGCTGTAGGCGTCGGGACTCGTGTCCTGCACGAAGGCTTCGACGTCCACCGGATCTGGTGGCAGACCGCAGAGCACGAGGCTCATGCGCCGGATCAATATCGCGCGATCCGCCTCGGGAGAAGGCTCGAGACCGGTCGCCTCGAGCTCGAAGAGCACGAACCGATCGATCGGCTGACCCCAACCGTCGCGCGCCGACTCGGGTGGCTCTGGTCGCACGATCGGTTCAAGTGACCAGTGGCCCCCAGTACCAACGGTGAGTACGGGCAGGACCAGGACCAGAGCGAGGAAAGGGGATCTTCCCATGCTTGCAGAGCTTACGGCAGACGCCGCCCTTGGTGTCGATCAGTCCCTGGGCCCACCGAAGAACCGCGTGCGGGGGAAGCGGTCATTGCAGACCCTCGCCACATCGGCCCTGATGGTCGCCAGGTTCTCGCCGTCCAGTACGAGCAACGCTCGTTGCATGACTTCGGCGTCCCCCGACGAGCGCCGCGCCTTCATGGCCCGTTCCAGTTCGTCGCGGTACTCGGTCCGCCGGCCGACGGCCAGAGCCAGGGCAGCCGCGCGCCGTTCCATGGGATCCTCCGCCTCGAGCGCCGCCAGCAGGGCCCCGTCTACCTTCTTGTCTCCTGTGTGCCACGCGAGGGCCAGCAAGGCGTTCCTGCGCAGGATCGAGTTCTTGTCTTTGACATAACGCAGGATCAACTTGCGTGCACCCTTGTCTTCGGCCCCGGCCGAGCCCAGCGCACGCAGCACGTTCTTCTTCATGTCCACGTACTTCGCCTTGGATAGCGCCGACTTGAGGGCTCGCACGGACTTGGGTGCGTCGAGCTGCTCCAGGGCGACCGCTGCCTCGTTGCGCAAGGACTGCCCATACTTGGGGTCGAGGAAGGGACTGACGGCCTTCCAGAACGAGGCCGGAGAAGTGGCGCCTATCGTGCGTAGCGTGGACTGCTGCAAGTCGGGAACCATGGCGAGGTAGCCCGACTTCAGCTCCTTGCTGATGTACGCCACCGCCTTGGGATCGTCCGTGACGAGGAGCTGCCGGAAGGCACTCGCTTCCGTCAAGGCCCCGAAGCCGGAGCGCATGGCCTTGAGTGCCTTCTCCAGTTCGTCTTTCGAGAGCGGGCGGACGGTGACGGCGACCTCGGCAGCGCCCCTCATGTTCAAGCGTCTGGGTACGCGTGCTCCCTCCGGCATCACCACGCCGCACTCCGGGTCGAGCTTGAGCATCGCAGTGACGAAGCACCACTCCAGCTCGCTGCGGGTGATCTCATAGGTCACCGACAGAATCACTTCTCCGTCGGGCATCAGGAAGAAATGCTGTGGTGCGATCACGCGGCCGTTCTTGTCGGGCATCACCACGGTTCCGCGAACTTCCCTCTCGACCAAGCGGTGGTCGCCGCAGGTGACCGTGCCGAAGCGCTTGCAGGGTTTGTTGCCCGAACGGTGGTTGAAGCGCGAGCCCACGACGTTCACCGTCCTGGCGGCCAGCTCTGCGATGCTGTCCGCGCGGTAGACCCTGTTGGCCAGGCGATCGTTCGCGGCCTCGCCGTCCATGTTGATGGCGATGAAGATGACCTTGTTCTCTTCCACGGCGCGATCGCTCGCCAATTCGTAGGACGACTCCCAAGGGACGTCGCCGGCGGTGACGGGGGCGAGGGCTGCGAGCATCGCCAGGAAATGGGCACCAATCATGGCTCTCTCCTTTCGAGGGAACACAGCCATTCTAGGCCACCGCGCAAGGACTGCAAAGGTGCACGATCCAGCGCCCCCGATCCCACTCCATGGGGACGTCTCTGGATGCGCTGGCCATGCCATACGACTGCCCAATCGCTCTCCGTCAAGTCACCAGCAGCGTCATCCCCCCCCTTGGGAAGGTTGGTGGGGGGGAGCATTCGAGGGCAACTCACCCGAAAGCACAGGTGCAATGCTCTGGGTCCCATCGTCCCGACACCTGGCACCGACCATGCGCCGGATCGCTAGAGTACATCCCATGAAAATTCTCACGGTCACCTGGGCTCCCAGCATCCTCCTCCTCGCCGCCTGCTCTCAGTCCAAGGTCGAGGCGGAAGTGATCTCGCCGCCCTCACGGGCCGGCTGGGAGAGCACGAGTGCGTTTCCCGGTTTCACGCTCATCAATCCGCTCTTCTCGAAGAAGGCTTACCTGGTGGACATGTCGGGGACCGCGGTGCACAGCTGGACCACATCGTCCAGCCCCAGCGCTGCGACGTACCTGACCGACCGTGGAACGCTGCTTCGCTGCCTGGATGTGGATGATCACCCGATCTTTCGCGGGGGCGGACAGAGCGGCTGGATCGAGGAACTCGACTGGGATGGAACAGTGCTGTGGGAGTTTCACTGGGACTCGGAGAGCGGTGTCAACCACCACGATCTCGCGGAGCTCCCGAACGGGAACATACTGATCATCGCTTGGGATCGGCACACGCGGGAGGAAGCGCTCGCGGTAGGTCGCGATCCGGAGTTGCTCGAGGGCGAGGAACTCTGGCCCGACGCGGTGTATGAGATCCGTCCGACGCGGCCGAAGGGTGGTGAGGTCGTCTGGTCGTGGCATGCGTGGGACCATCTCGTGCAGGACTTCGACCCGCAGGCGCCGAACCATGCCTCGCCGGCATCGCGACCGGAGCGCATCGATGTCAATGGAGACCGCAACCCCGATCCGCCCACGGAGGAGGAGGAGAAAGCAGAACAGGCGCAGATGGCGGCCATGGGCTACGCCGGTGACGACCCAGAGGACGAGGAAGAGGAAGCTGAGGATGATGAGGAAGTAGAAGCAGAGGAAGAGGAGAAGAGCGCGGAGGAGAAGGAGAAGGATGCTCTGGAGAAGGCCCTGAAGGCGCGTACCAAGGATGCCGACTGGATGCACTCGAACGGCATCGACTACAACGCAGTTCTCGACCAGATCGCGATCAGCGTAAGGCGCTATGACGAGATCTGGATCATCGACCACTCGACCACGACCGCGGAGGCAGCGAGCTCGAGCGGCGGGAAGTACGGCAAGGGTGGCGACCTGCTCTACCGCTGGGGGAACCCGTACGCATACGGCATGGGTGCATGGGAGGATCGACAACTCCTCGGACAGCACAACGTGCAGTGGATCCCGGAAGGCCAACTCGGAGCGGGAGGCCTGATGGCCTTCGACAACGGCACCAAGCAGGACCGGGCCTGGTCGGTGATCAAGGAGTGGTGGCCGCCGCGCGACGCGGAGGGCAACTACGTGCGCGAGGAAGAGCAGCCGTTCGGTCCGTCCCAGCCCGACTGGAGTCACGAGGCCGACGAGCCGACCGATTTTTTCTCGAGTTTCATCTCGGGTGTGCAGCGACAGCCCAACGGCAATACGCTCATCTGCTCGGGCACCCAGGGTTGGGTGTTCGAGGTCACCCCGAAAGGGGACGTCGTGTGGGATTGGCGGAATCCCTACGGGATGGACCTCGAAGTCGATGAACCACGCGACGAGGATGACTCGGACATCACCCCCACCGCAATCTTCCGCGCGCAGCGTTACGGGCTCGACCATCCGGGAATCCTCGCCTTGCGCGAGCGCGGTGCACCGATTCCGCTCGACCCGGGGACGGGTCCGGCCACGAATCAGCGCGTCGAACCCGAGGAGAGCGAGGAGGACTCGAGCGAGGACAAGTAGGCCCCCGCAGCGGGCTCAAGTTCCTCCCCCGCGAAGTCGAATCCGGAGGGGAGGACCACTGCCCATGAACACCGTCGCTGTATTCGAGAGCAGCAATTCAACTACACCCAGCCGCAGGAGTCCTGAGTCAACCCCTGCTGCTTCGGCGACGACCTTGCCCTGTGGATGATGGGGCCCTGTGGATGATGGGCGAGCTCAGGCAACGCGGAATACATGTCTCCGCTGAGCCCGGGCAGGAGGATTTTGGGTGGTACTTCGACTTCACCACCGAAGGCGAGAAATACTGTCTGGTCATCAGCAGTGACGGTGACGGTGGGTGGTGCCTCGTCGTCGAACGTGCTTGCAGCCTGATCCACCCGTAGAGGGCATCACTCTAGTTCGCGCATGCCCTCCAGGGCCTGCCAACACAGGAGCTGCATGCGCGGCAGGTGGAAGGGTCCCTTCCAGAGATTGCCCTTGAGCGGCACCGACAGGCGACCGTCGCGGTGCAGGTAGCCGAACCACTCGCCATGCTCGGGATCCGCGAAGTGCTGGTGCGCCCAGTCGTGCACCATGCGGTGCCATTCGCTGTACTTCACATCGCCCGTGGCACGGTAGGCCAGCAAGGTGGCGAGGATGGCCTCGTTGTGCACCCACCAGAATTTCATGTCGTGCCAGTACTCCTGCACCGGCAAGTCGCGGAGATCACGGAAGTAGAAGATACCGCCGTGCTGCTCGTCCCAACCGCGGCGCCACATCCAGTCGACCATGGACGTCCCCAAGTCCGTGAGCTCCTTGTCTCCACCGCGGTGCCAGGCTTCGGCCAGGATGAACCAGGCCGCCTCCAGGGCGTGACCGGGGTTGAGAGTGCGCCCGTCGAAGTGGTCGAGCAGCTCGCCGCCGGGCCCGACCGTCTCCATCACGGCCTCGAGATCGGGCTTGACGAAATCGCGGCGGATCTCGTCGATGGCCTTGTCGATCCACTCGTCCGCGAGCGGGTCCTGGAGTTCCGCGCGCAACACGCGCGCTGTGCCCAGCGTGATCATGGGGAACCCGATGCCCTTGCTCGGCCGCGTACCCTGGTCGACCTTGGGGGGGATCAGCCCCGGCGTCGTGCTGTAGCGCAACATCAAGCGGAAGAGTGAGCGGGCCTCGTCCGCGGCCTGCTCCTCGCCGCTCGCCCGCGCGTAGGCCGCCAAGCCGATGGCGGCGAAGGCCTCGGTGAACACGTAGCGGCGCTTGCGCAGGGGCGCTCCCTCGCGCGTGACCGTGAAGAACATGCGACCATCGGTATCGAAGCAGTGCCTGCGCAAAAATTCGACCCCGTGGCGCGCAAGCTCCAACCACTCAGCGCGCGGCTCCACGGTGTTGTAGAGCGTGGAGAGCAGCCAGATGAAGCGGCCGTGCGTCCACACCCCCTTGTCCGTGTCGACGACGGTGCCGTCCCGGTCGAGGCAGAACTGGAAGCCGCCGTGCTCGCGATCGACACAGTGCTGGATCCAGAACGGCAGCGTGTCCTCCAGGAGACCGTCCCGGTAGACGGCGATGAGCTCGGGAATGCGCGAACGCATCAGACCTTGCCTCGAACGGCGCGCGTCAAGCCGGTGAGATCGCGGTCGGAAGCGGGGAGCGCCAGGCTGGCGAGGTAGCCGACCACCACGCAGGTCGAAATGCCGACGACCGCGTAGAGATAGAAATGTAGTGGGCTGAACCAGGTCACGTAGACCAGCGCCGCAATGCTGGCGGCCGCTCCCACGAGCACGCCAGCGGAGTTCGCCCGCCGGGTGAAGATGCCGAGGAGGAACACGCCGACCAGGCCGCTGGACACGAGACCCAGGCACTTCTGGAAGAAGAACCACAGGCTTTGGACGTCGTAGGTCACAAGCACACACGCGCTGCCTACCGCGATCACACCCAGGACGATGGTCAGGGCGCGTGCCAGGCGCAGACAGCTCACCTCGCTTGCATCCGGCGTGAAGCGTCGATACCAATCGACCGTACAGGTCGTGGCGATGGAATGCATGCTGGAGTCGAGGCTCGACATCGAGGCCGCGAACACGCCGGCGATGACCAGTCCCGACAGACCGGCAGGGAGCTGACCCGACACGAACAGGGGGAAGATCTCGTCGTTCTGCATCCCCAGCGACAACAGCTCGGGCCGGTGCTTGAAGAAGACGTACAGGCAGGTACCGAGCGCCATGAAGACGAAACCAACGGGGATGGCGAGCAGACCGTTGAACCAGACACTGCGCGCTGCTGCCTTCTCGTCCTTCGTCGTCAGGTAGCGCTGGATGACCGACTGATCCGTGGTGTAGGGGCCGAATTGCAGGGCAAACGTGCCCAAGAGCAGCGACCAGGTGACGAGATCGGTGAAGCTGAAGGACAGGTCCCACATCCTGGTCTTGCCGTCCGCTCGCGCGACCTCGAGCACTGTGCCGAAGCCGCCGACCTCCCCCGCGACGACGAAGATCGCGATCAACATGCCTCCGATCAGCACCACCGTCTGCAGCACGTCCGTCCAGATGACGGCCTCCATACCTCCCATCGCGGTGTAGAGGGTCGACAGGACGCCCATGATGACGATGCACAGGTAGACATCGATGCCGGTGATGGTCGAGAGGGCCAACGCCGGAAGGAAGATGACGATGGCCATCCTCATGAGCTGGAAGGTGATGAACGAGGCGCTGCCGAAGAGGCGCACTGCGACACTGAAGCGTCGTTCGAGATACTCGTAGGCGCTGGTGATATCGAGACGGCAGAAGAACGGCAGGTAGAACAGCACCACGATCGGCGCCATGAGCAGGATCATCACCTTGCCCGGCAGCACCAGCCAATCGGTGGCGTACGCGACGGCAGGTGTGGAGATGAACGTGATGGCGGAGAGCTGCGTGGCGAAGATGGAGATGCCGGCGGCCCACCAGGGGATGCGCTTGCCGGCGAGGAAAAAATCGGCCGTGGTCGTCTCGCGGCGCGCGAAGAAGAACCCGATGCCCACCAAAGCCAGCAAGTAGGCGACCAGTACGATCGTGTTCAGGGTGCCGAAGCCAAGGTCGGCGGGCTCGATCCGCACCGCGCGAACTGCCGGCGTGCGCACGCCTGGGCGCACCTCCCCAGAGGCGAGCACGATACGCCCCTGCCAGCGCACGACACCCGAGGTGACGACCGCTTGCGGCATCGTGCCGACCTCTGTCCAGGTATCCGTAATCGTGTGGTAGGAGAGTACGCTGCGCGGAAATTCGGGCTGCGGATCCGGATCCTGCACGTGCTCTCCGGTGGAGCCGCTGAACACCAGCACCTGCGACTGTCCGATCGGCATGGCACACGCGGCGGCGATGGGCTTGGGCAGATCGCCGAGCTGCGTCCAGGTCCCTGTTTGCGGATCGAAGCGGTAGGCGTCCGTGCGGTAGTCGTAGGCGAGATCGCCGTCGGCGCTGCGTGAGGGGATCTCGCCGCTGAAGAGATAGAAGTAGCTCGCGCTCCCGCCGCCACTCTGTGTCGCAGCGACGGCCTTGTGTCGAGCAGGGCCAGGCCACGGCGGCAACTCTGTCCACTCGCGCTCCCCCGCCGGTCGCGACAGGTCCAACGCCCAAAAAGCGTGTGTGATCGCCGTGGGGTCGGTGCCGTCGCTGCCTGCGGCGAGGTAGAGCACGCCATCCAGGGCGGCCGCGGCGGGGAACGCGGTGGGGACCGGCAGGGATGGAAGTGCGGCACGGCTCATCGTCTGGGTCGCGGCATCCCAGGAGAGCATCCAACACTCCGCATGATTCCGCTCGGCGTCCGATCCGCCGAGGATGGCGACACCCTCCGTGGTCGAGAGCGCCGCACCGTAGGCCAGGGGACCGGCGAGATCGCCGACAGGGATCCACGCATCCGCACTCGGCTCGAGGACGTAGATGCCCGCGTACCAAACCTTCTGGCCTCCCTCCCACGGCATGCCGTCCGGAAAATTCGCACCACCGGCGACGATCAGCGCGCCTTCGTGTACGCCGACGAACGGTCCGCCGTAGCCGGGCGTGTCCGGAAGGGGAGGGAGTTCGCTCCACGAGAGAAGTCCCGTCGACTCTGACTCCTGCGCGAAGGCTGGAGTGATCAGTCCCAGTAGAAGCGCAGAGAGCAGTAGCCTCATCAGGTGGCGGGCTCCTGGATCCAGTCGAAGAAACCGATGCGTTCGAGGTCCGCGCGAAGTGCGCTCTCGTCCCCGTTGCGAAACGGCCTGATCGGCAGTCGGACGGGCCCGCAGTCGATGCCCAGGAACTTCAGCACCTTCTTGGCAGCCCCCATGTAGCCACGGCGATCGAGCGTCTCCACCAGCAGCGCCGCGCGTGACTGCAGTTCACGGGCGCCCTCGACGTCGCCGGATGCGTGGGCGCGGATCAATCGATGGTAGAGCGGAGCGGCGAAGTTGTAGGTGCTACCCACCGCTCCGTGAGCTCCGAGGTCGAGCCCGGCCACGAGCATCTCGTCACAGCCCCAGAGGAGCTGCATCTCCTTCCCATGCTCGCGCATGCAGGTCTGAAAATCGAGGGGGTCCAGGTGAGTGAACTTCACTCCCGCGAAATTCTCGATGCGGCCGCTCACGAGTTCGAGGAGCCGAGCCATGGGCACGTGAACTCCCGAGAGCGCTGGGATGTGGTAATAGAGGAAGGGCAGATCCGGTGCGCCACCGGCAATCGTCGCGCAGGTCGCGGCGAGCTCCTCGGCCGAGTGGATCGGGAACCAATTGGGCGGCGCGGCACAGATCGCGTGGGCGCCGATCTCGGACGCGTGTCGCGCCAATTCCCGAGCTTCACGCGGGCTCTGGTGTCCGACGTGCACGATGACGCGCAGAGTCTTCGTGGCTTGCATCCACCGTTCCGCGAGCTGACGACGCTCCACGGACGTCAGGGATTGCCCCTCCCCCGTGCTCCCCGCCACCAAGACCCCCTGGACTCCTGTTCCTTCCAGGTGAGCCGCCTGCCGGGCCACCAGGTCGAGGTTCAGATCGCCGTTCTCGTGCAGGGGTGTATACGTGGCCGCGATCAGTTCGAACACTTCAATCCTCTCTCGGGGAGCTTCCAGAGTCATTTCAGGGGTGTGCCGGGAATCGGCTCACCATTCGTCGTCAGAATCTGGAAGTGGTGCACGCGGTGCGGTCCTGAGTAGGACCAGACGACGCGCTTCTGACGATCGACCTCGAACAGCTTGATTCCCTCCGACGTGTGGTAGCTCGCGATCACCGTGTTGCCGTTGGGCAGACGCTGCACGCCGCAGGCATCGTCGATGATCCCACCCACGTCCTCATTGTCGACCTTCCACACGACGACTCCCTCGGCGTCGAGCTCGATCACCTTGTTGCCGTGGGTGCAGCCGACGAGCGTGCGACCGTTTGCCAGTCGAATGGCCGTGAAGGGCCAGTTCTCCGCCTTGCGGCCACCCAGCATGGACAGGTCGGTGGGCATGGTCTGAACGACCTCGCCGCTCGGCCGATAGCGCTTGACCGCGTGTGCCAGCAGGTGCGGAACCAGGTAGTCACCGCCGGGGAGTTTGCGAGCCATGCGGGTCTGCATGTGCGCGTTGTCGGTCTCGGGCTGCAGGACGATCTCGATCGCGATCTTCCCCTCGGGCGTGATCTCGCGCAGGCGTGGCGCCGGGCCCAGCTCGGTGACCAGGGTGTTGCCGTTCTCCAGGCGCTGCACGGTTCCGAGCTCCTGGTTCGGTTCGGTCAGCCCGTAGCGCCAGACGATCTGCTTGTCCCGGCCGAACTCCAGGGCCTCGTTGGCCCAGGCGATCAGGATGTGGCCGTTGGGGAGCACCCATCCGTCTCGAGCTCCTGCGCGGGGAGCCGACCACTGCGTGACGCCCTGCTCGTCGATGATCCCGGTGAAGCTCGGCCCCGCGACAAAGAAGGCATGGGTCACGGGCCGCGCGGTCGGTGGTGCGGTGCCCTCATCTTGATTCGCCGTCGCGAGGGCCTCGATGCAGAGGAAGAGTGCTGCGCTGAGCACGAGCAGGCTGGCGGGCAGGGTAGAACGCATGGAACTGGTGCCGAACTCGGTCAGGGCCGGGGAGGATGGACGACGGAGGGTCGAATCCTACCGCGCGCGCAGGAAACCGCGGCTCAGTTCTCGTCGCGGAAGCGGAAGAGCTCCAACGGTCGCTGCGGCACCACCACGCCCGGGTGATCCTTCGCGAGACGGTCCGTGACTGCTTTCAGCTCGCGCGGGGGAATGTGGCAGGCGACCAGCTTTGCCGGCCGGAAGTGCTCGTCGATGATGCGCAGACCAGCAGGATCACCGAAGTACCGGTAGGGGACGAAAGAGACGTCGATGC
>Ga0114950_10002654_pt1 | contig 13741 bp, 12 predicted proteins | sample N075metaG_FD_83503 | JGI IMG/M metagenome (GOLD analysis project Ga0114950, IMG submission 83503) | Deep subsurface microbial communities from Kermadec Trench to uncover new lineages of life (NeLLi) - N075 metaG | ecosystem: Environmental > Aquatic > Marine > Ocean trench > Sediment | place...
ATACCGCCTCATTGCATTCGTGTAGTGGGGTAAGGGTGAAATGGTGCGGTAAGAGCGCACCGCACGCGTGGTAACACTGCGTGGCTAGGTAAACCCCACCTGGAGCAAGGCCAAATAGGAATCCTATCGCGTGGTCCGCGCGGGATTCGGGTGGGCTGCTGGAGGTGTTCGGTGACGAACATCGTAGATGAATGGCTGTCTGCGGTGAATGATCAAACGTTCACGGTGACAGAACCCGGCTTATCGGCCGACTCAACTTTTCTCCATTCACCTTTTATTGCTGTTTCGGAAAGTTCTCATTGACCCAATAGTCGCGACCGCAAAGTTAATGTGAATTCTAGAAGTTAGAATCTACTCGAAGTTAACTAACGGAATATTATTTTTTCTGATCAATTTTCTCTGAAAAATTCGTTAAATTTCCGCAGCTTATGTCGCCTTTCCAACCTTGACACCCAAGTTCGCTGACCTATAGTGTCCGCAAGTAGGAAAATGTGGGGAAAAGTGGGAATTTAGTGGATTCAGAGTAGTTTTATTCGATGGTCGAGCAATATTCGGGATTCGACCATACCACTCCACAAAATATTGTGTTTCGCGGTATCAACAGTGTCACTTTGGATGCCAAAGGCCGTATGGCCCTGCCCACCCGTTTTCGTGAGCCCATCGCAGCAGTCGCGGCAGGTAAGCTCGTCGTCACCATCGACATGCGGGAAAAGTGTCTGTTGATGTACCCACTGCCCGAGTGGGAAGTGGTTCAGCAGAAGCTTGAAGCGTTGTCGAATATCGGCGCGCAGGCTCGACTGCTCCAGCGGTTGCTCATCGGCCACGCCACCGATCTCGAGCTGGACGGGAGTGGACGAATTCTGCTTCCCCAGATGTTGCGGGATTTTGCCGAACTGAACAAGAAGCTGGTGTTGGTCGGGCAAGGTAACAAAATCGAGATCTGGAGCCATACTTCGTGGCACGCACGGATGGAACATTGGTTGGCGGATGACTCGAGCGGGTTGGTTGCCAACCTCGATGAATTTACCGGCCTATCAGTTTGACAGAAACCCACCAGGCAGTTTTATGCCGGGAGATCGTTGAGTTGGTGATGAATCCTGCCTTGAGAGATTTCTCAACTGCACGAGCGTCCAACGAGCAAGTGGTATTCGTGGATGCGACGTTTGGTCGCGGCGGGCATTCACGCGCCCTGCTTGGAGAACTTTCTCCCGATGCGAGGTTGATTGCGATCGACCGGGATATGGAGGCGGTGGCAGTTGCGCAAGAGCTGGCATCGGTGGACTCTCGTGTTACCGCTTGCCATGGACGGTTCTCCGACATTTCCAGCATCCTCGCAGACCTTGGTCTCGTCTCTGTGCAAGGGGTGATTCTGGACCTTGGCGTTTCCTCCCCGCAACTCGACGAGGCTCGTCGAGGTTTCAGCTTTCTTAGCGATGGCCCCCTGGATATGCGCATGGATCAGTCCGCCGAACTCACTGCCGCGAAGTGGTTGAACGAAGCCGAGGAGTCCGAGATTTCAACCGTGCTGAAGCGCCTTGGGGAAGAACGTTATGCGCGAAGAATTGCAAAGGCGATCGTTGCTGCCCGGCCGCTCAACACAACCAGTGAGCTTGCCGAGGTTGTCAGTCGGGCACAGCCCCGGGGGACGCCTGGCAAACATGATGCAACGAGGACCTTTCAAGCCGTTCGAATGCGGGTCAACGATGAGCTGGAGGAGTTGGAGCAGGGGTTGGTTGGGTCTTTTTCCTGTCTGGCGATGAACGGTCGATTGGCGGTCATCAGTTTCCATTCGCTCGAAGATCGACTGGTGAAACGTTTCATTCGCAAGCTCTCTCAGGCCCCCTCGCTGCCGCGTCGCCTGCCGGTGCGGAACAGCGAAATAGTCGTTCCGGGTCGCAAGGTTGCTGGACCCCTTCGAGCTACGTCTTCCGAGACCCGTGACAACCCCCGAGCCAGGAGCGCGTTGTTGCGGGTGGTGGAGCGTGCCGCGTGAGCTTGGTGCGGTTTGCCACATGGCTCTTGTTGCTGGTTCTCGTCGTCGCTTCTGGCCTGCAGGTGGCGCGCACGAGTCAGGAAGTCAGAAGCCTGCATGTGTTGCGCGAACAGGCCCAGCGCGAACAAGACGAACATCTCGCCGAGTACAGCAGATTACTGATCGAACGTGCGGCTTTATCGGCTTATCAGAGTGTAGAACGGACCGCTCGGGATGAACTGGGCATGAGTTTCCCTGAGGATGTGGAGCGAATCGAACCTTGAAACTTTGGCGCCATTACACGGTTGTTGGTTTGTTTGTTGTCAGTTGTGCGGGTCTCGTGGCGCGTGTCGTGTATCTGAATGTAACCCAGCGCGAGTTTCTCCAACAACAAGGCGATGCCCGGTCAATCCGTTTCGAGACCTTGCCTGCCTATCGAGGTGTCGTATACGACCGGTTGGGGGAGCCTCTGGCGGTAAGTACTCCGGTCGTGGCCGTGTGGACGGATCCGAGCTTGACCCGGTTCGATGCGACAACGCTACGCGCATTGACGGAGGTGTTGGACCTGGATCGGGTCGCACTCGAGCGTCGGCTCGGTGCGCAAGCGAAACGTGAGTTCATGTATGTGAAACGCCGCGTGCCCTGGAAGAAAGCCGAACAGCTTCGTGCCCTGGGGCTCGAGGGTGTGTTTTTCCAGCCTGAATACCGGCGTTACTACCCGGCGAGCGAAACCACCGCTCATGTAGTCGGTGTCACCGATGTGGATGACGTGGGTCTCGAGGGTATCGAACTTTCTTTCAACGATCTGCTCAAGGGACAGCACGGACGGAAGATGGTGTTGAAAGATCGGCGCGGTAACACGGTCCAGGACCTCGAATACCTTTCGGCACCGCAATTCGGAACTGATCTGACGTTGTCTCTGGATCTACGTTTGCAGTTTTTTGCTTATCGTGAACTCAAAGCAGCCGTAGCCGTATACCGGGCAGTTTCAGCGTCTCTGGTGATGCTCGATGTACGTACGGGTGAAATTCTTGCGCTGGTGAACCTTCCCTCCTACAACCCGAACGATTTGTCCAACAATCATTACCAGGGTATGCGCAACCGGGCGGTCACGGACGCCTATGAACCCGGTTCGACGGTCAAGCCGTTTACGGTGCTGGCCGCCTTGGAATCCGGTCGGTATCGCCCTTCGACGCTGATCGACACCAACCCCGGGTATTTTAGAGTTGGCCGCAAGCTGGTCGAAGACAGGCGGAATTTTGGGGTGATCAGCCTGGGTGAGGTGCTGCAGAAATCCAGTCAGGTGGGCATTGCCAGAGTGGCGCTCGCGCTTGACGAGCGAGCCGTGTACGACGTGCTGAACCGAGCGGGCGCCGGTGCATACGTGGGTACCGGGTTGCCGGGTGAATCCATTGGCAAGTTGTCGGACCGCGGTCTCGGCAACCCTGTCATGCGGGCAACCCTGGCTTACGGATATGGATTGGCGGTTTCGCCGCTGCAGTTGGCCCGAGCTTACCTGAGCCTGGCTACCTTCGGGATCAGGATACCCGTATCGGTTGTGAAGCAAAATGACCCGCCCAAGGGCAGGCGGGTCTTCGACGCGGATCGGGTAGGTGAGGTTCTGGACATGATGGTGGGGGTGACCGAGGACGGTGGCACCGCCCCGAAGGCACGGGTCACCGGTTACCGGGTCGCGGGGAAAACGGGTACGTCACGCAAAGTTGGTTCTGCTGGTTATGACGATCGGCGCCACGTGGCGTTGTTTGCGGGTATCGTGCCCGCAACCAACCCCCGTATCGTGATGGTTGTCGTGGTCAACGAACCTCAAGGCAAGAACATTAGTGGTGGCACGGTCGCGGCACCGATCTTCTCCCGCGTAGCGGCTCGAACGATGCGTTTGCTGGGCGTTAAGCCTGACTCTCCGGTTTCTCCGTCGAGGTCGGTATGAGCATGAGCCTACGCACGTTGCTCGACGATTCGACCCTGCCGGATGTGCAGATCTCAGGTTTGACGGAAGATTCCCGTCAGGTACTGGCGGGTGATGGATTTATCGCAATCAAGGGCGCGCAGGTGGACGGACACGACTACGCCTTGGATGCCCAGCGTCGTGGAGCCCTGGCAGTACTCGCTCAGCACACGGATATAGCTGTGGATATTCCCGTGGTGGTGGTTGCCGAGTTGCCGGAGCGGCGTGGCGCTCTGGCAGCGAAACTCTACAATTATCCGAGCGAGAAGTTGCACTGTGTAGGAGTCACTGGAACCAACGGTAAGACGTCGATCGCTCACTTCGTCGCTGACCTTGCCGGAAGGCTCGGCGAACCAGCTGGATATATGGGCACAATTGGCTGGGGTGACATCGGTAGGCTCGAACGAGTAAAGCTCACGACCGAAGATGCGGTGACCATACAGAAACGCCTTGCGCTGTTCGCGGAGCAAGGCAAACGCTGGGTTGCCATGGAGGCCAGCTCCCATGCCCTTGATCAGGGCCGGGTAATTGATGTTGCTTTCGACGTGGCCGTGTTCAGCAACTTGTCGCGTGATCACCTCGACTATCACGCGACGTTTGATGACTATGCACAGGCCAAAACCCGCCTGTTCGATTGCGCTTCGTTGAACCTCGCTGTCATCAACGTTGATGATCCATTTGGCAGAACGCTCGCGCCTCGATTGCAGAATCGAATGACTGTGCTCAGCTATGGAAACAAGGACGCGGATGTTTCCTGGCGGAACCTGCAATTCTCTAATACGGGTGTTTGTGGGGAGTGGCTAACCCCCTGGGGTTCTGCCGAGCTCAATCTACCTCTGGTTGGAGAATTTTTTGTTGCCAACATGGCTGCCGCTCTTGGCGTTTTGTGCGCTGCTGGAAAAGATTTGTCTGCCGTTACTGCCGCGGCGATGAATATAGTTCCGGTACCCGGACGCATGGAGTTCTATCACGAGCCCGGCCGGCCCGTCGTGGTAGTGGATTTTGCGCACACACCTGATGCGCTGGAAAAGGTGCTGGTAACACTCAAGCGCCATACCGAAGGCAAACTCGTGTGTGTATTCGGCTGTGGTGGCGATAGGGACCCAGGTAAACGCCCGCTCATGGCCGAGGTGGTAGAACGTTGTGCGGATGTGCTGTGGCTGACCAGCGACAATCCCCGCAGCGAAGATCCCGGGAAAATTATTGCCGACATGCGCGAGGGTTTGTCCGATCGAAGTCGGGTGTTTGAAGTCAGCGATCGCACCGAGGCGATTACTCGCGCCGTGGAAACTGCCGCTCCGGAAGATCTCATTCTGGTCGCCGGAAAGGGTCATGAAGAATATCAGGAGATCCAGGGAGAACGGATTCCGTATAGCGATTCAGAACTGGTCGCGACCTTAACGCGTGGGGTGAGCTGATGCTCTTGTGGTTGACTGACTATCTGGCGGAATTTGTCAGTGGGTTTTCGGTATTTCAATACCTGACGTTTCGCACCATGGTCAGTGTTGTGACTGCGATGACGATGTCGCTACTAATCGGTCCCATTGTGATCGCAAAGTTGAGCCATCATCAGATCGGTCAAGTTGTGCGTGAGAACGGGCCTGCAAGCCACCTGAGCAAGGCGGGAACACCCACCATGGGTGGCGCGTTGATACTCATCGTGATCGTCATCACGACGCTTTTGTGGGGTGATCTCGACAACCGTTATATCTGGACGGTTTTGTTGGTCACGATCTCGTTCGGTGCCATTGGTTGGTGTGATGATTATATGAAACTAACCAGGCGCAACAGTCAGGGATTGCTCTCCCGCTGGAAATTCTTCTGGCAATCGGTCATGGGTCTGATTGCTGCGTGTTTTCTCTACGCGACCGCAGAGGTACCTGCGGAAACTGCCCTCATCGTGCCGTTCTTCAAAGAAATAGCGATACCGCTGGGGGTCGGTTATATCGCGGTGGCCTATTTTGTGATCGTGTGGACAAGCAATGCCGTGAATTTCACCGATGGCCTGGATGGCCTGGCCATTTTGCCGACCGTCCTGGTGGGAGCGGCACTGGGTTTGATCGCTTATCTGGTCGGGCACATTGAATTCGCGGCATACCTGCAGATTCCCTACATTCCGAATGCCGGAGAACTTGCGGTGTTCTGCGGAGCGTTGATTGGTGCGGGGCTGGGCTTTCTGTGGTTCAACACCTACCCGGCTCAAGTGTTCATGGGTGATGTGGGGGCGCTCGCGCTTGGGGCTGCACTCGGTGTGGTGGCGATCATCGTTCGTCACGAGATTGTGTTGTTCATCATGGGTGGGCTCTTTGTCGCTGAAACCCTGTCAGTCATTTTACAGATAGCGTCGTTCCGGTTGACCGGACGTCGCATCTTTCGTATGGCGCCGATACATCACCACTTCGAGCTGAAAGGCTGGCCGGAACCACGGATCATCGTACGGTTCTGGATCATCACGGTGGTGTTGGTGCTGATTGGTCTTTCGACTCTCAAGCTCAGATGAACAGCTCCTCAGGTGTGGGAAAGCTCGGCTAGATGGTATGCACGGCAATCATAGGAATGGGTATCACAGGCTATTCGTGCCTGCGTTATCTGGCCGGGGTGGACAAGCTGGTGGTAGTCGACACGCGCAGCAATCCCCCCAATGGTGCGCTGGCGCAAAACAACTTTCCGGGTGTGGATTATCGCTTTGGAAGGTCTCGATACGATTTCGCCGGAATCGATCGGGTGATCGTCAGTCCAGGCATCGATATGGACAATTGCCTGCTCACGGCTGCTCACACCTTGCGCCTGGAATTCTTGAGCGACATCGACTTGTTCTGTCGGGTGGCCACGGCCCCCATCATCGCGATCACGGGAACCAACGGTAAAAGCACGGTGACCTCCCTGGTCGGACATATCCTCGAAACGGCAGGCAGGCGCACGGCAATTGGCGGCAACCTCGGGGAGGCGGCGCTGGACCTGCTGGATGAGGAAACGGAGTGTTACGTTCTGGAACTGTCCAGTTTCCAACTCGAGAGAATGACGAGTTTCGGGTTCCGTTCGGCAACCGTCCTGAATATCACCGAAGACCATCTCGATCGGCATGGATCCATTGAGAGTTACGTGGCTACCAAGCAGCGTATCTATACAGGGTGTGAGGTTGCTGTCGCCAATCGAGCCGATGTAAGGACGCTGCCGGGACACCCGGCGGGGCAGCTGGTGACCTTTGGTCTCGATGCACCTGAGCGAGGAACCTGGGGTGTTGTGTCCCGCGGAACAAGGAGGTTGCTTGCTCGCGGAACCGCACGCGGGGCAGCGGACGAATTCGCCAGCGAGGTGGAAGACGTTGTTGCGGTTGACGAGTTGGCGGTTTCCGGACTTCACAACGAACTGAACGTACTGGCCGCGTTTGCTTTGCTGGATGCCGAAGACATACCCGTATCCACGTTGGCGGAGGGTGCGCGATCTTTTCGGGGATTGCCGCATCGCTGCGAACTGGTTTGCGAGTGCGGTGGTATTGGCTATGTCAACGACTCTAAAGCGACCAACGTAGGCGCGACGGTGGCGGCGCTCGAGGGCCTGGGTGCTGAGACCCGAAAACGCCTGGTGTTGATCGCGGGTGGAGAGGGTAAAGGTGCAGACTTTTCCCTGTTGAAACCGGCAGTCGAACGATATGTAAAAACGGTTGTACTGCTGGGTAAGGATGCTGCGGAATTGCAACGCGCTCTGCAGGGTATTGTCGAAACCATTCGGGTTGCCGACATGGAGGAAGCCGTCGCCGCGGCTCAGGGTAGCGCTGAAACCGGTGATCTCGTGCTTCTTTCCCCGGCTTGCGCGAGCCTCGACATGTATCAGAATTTCATGGAACGCGGAACACATTTTTCGCGTCTGGTGGGTGAGCTGTCGTCGTGATGCTATGGACGCTCAGAGTCGATAACGCCCTGGTGCTTTCGTGGTTGTCTGCGATGGCCATTGGCACCGTGATGGTGGCTTCTTCCTCCGTCGCCATGGGTGAGACCTACATCGTCAAACACGGCATCTTCATCGTGGTGAGCCTGCTCGCTTTTTTCTTGGTACTCTCGGTGCCGCTCAACGTTTGGCAGAAGTGTCACCGCATTGCGTGGCTGTTGGCGGTGTTGTTGTGTCTACTCGTTCTGGTACCTGGGGTGGGCAGAGAGGTCAATGGAGCCACCCGTTCGATAGGGCTGGGAGCATTCTCATTACAGGCATCGGAAGCCGCGAAGTTTCTTCTACTCGTCTACCTCGCAGGTTACCTGGCTCGATATTCCGACGCCATACGGGACAAACCGATCGTTTTGTTCCTGCCGTTGTCGATGATGTCGGTGGTTGCCGTGCTATTGCTGATGGAGCCGGATTTTGGCTCGGTGGTAGTCCTTGGCGTGACGTCCTGCGCTCTGCTGTTTATTGCAGGTGCACGGCTCAGGCACTTCCTGCTCATTGGCAGTGTCGCGATGCTGATGCTTGCGGTGCTTGCGGTATGGCAACCGTACCGGCTCGAACGAGTCATTACTTTTACGAACCCCTGGGAGTTCGCGTTCGGCAGCGGCTACCAGCTCACCCAGGCGCTCATCGCCTTTGGTCGAGGAGAATTTTTTGGCCTCGGGCTTGGTGAAGGAATTCAGAAGCTGTTCTATCTGCCTGAAGCCCACAACGATTTCATCTTCGCGGTCATCGCTGAAGAACTGGGACTCTTTGGAGCCATCGGCGTACTCGCGCTACTTGCCTTCATGGTCGTACGTATCATGCGTGTTGCCCGCACTGCGATTGTGGAGAGACGGTTGTTTGCCGGATACCTGGCGTACGGTGTTGGGATCTTGTTGGGTGTTCAGTGTTTGATAAACCTCGGCGTCAACACTGGGTTGTTGCCGACCAAGGGGCTGACGTTGCCGTTCATCAGTTATGGCGGTAACAGCCTGGTTGTGTGTTGTGCCATGTTAGCTCTGGTCTTGCGTGTGCAGCTCGAAGGAGACCGGTGTGGCTGAAGTCGCCGCGTATCAGGTTCCGGAAATGGGCCGCGTCCGCCGCATCCACTTTGTTGGCATTGGTGGTGCGGGGATGTGCGGCATAGCGGAGGTGCTCCTCAACCAGGGGTACCTGATAACCGGATCCGATCTTCAAGCAAGCAGCGTCACTGCCCGTCTTATCGAACTGGGCGCACGGGTGCGAATTGGTCACGATTCCAGTCACGTGCAAGATTGTGATGTGGTGGTGATATCGAGTGCCGTCAGCGCGGATAACCCAGAAGTGGTGGCAGCCCACGAAATGCGTATACCTGTGGTGGCACGTGCGGAGATGCTGGGTGAACTCATGCGATATCGCCATGGAATAGCGATCGCGGGAACACACGGGAAGACGACGACGACCAGCCTGATCACCGCAATCTTCCAGGCGGCCGACTTGGATCCAACCTTTGTTGTCGGCGGGCTCTTGAACAGTACCGGCACCAACGCCCGGCTCGGGGTGAGCCGTTACATGATCGCTGAGGCAGATGAAAGTGATGCATCGTTTCTATTTCTGCAGCCTATGTCTGCGGTCATCACCAATATCGATCGGGATCACATGGGAACTTACGACGATGACTTCGAAAAGCTGAAACGAACGTTTGTCGAATTCGTACACCGATTGCCTTTTTACGGTTCCATTGTGCTGTGTATCGACGATGAACACGTCAGGGATGTGCTGCCACAGCTGGCACGGCCCATGCTTACCTACGGATTCGCAGATGATGCGGACTTTCGCGCCGAGGACCTGCAGACAGTGGGTCAAACCTGGCAGTTTGTGGTCAGACGACCTCACGGTTTGCCGGACCTTTCAATTTCACTTGCGATTCCAGGACGGCACAATGTGTTGAACGCCCTCGCCGCGATAGCGATCGCGACGGATGAAGGGATAGATGATAAGGCCATCGTAGAAGCCTTGCGGCAGTTTTCCGGCGTTGGTCGTCGCTTCGAGGTGGTAGAAAATGTAGCCATCGGTGCGGGTCGGGTCACCTTGGTTGACGACTACGGTCATCACCCGACGGAGGTTAAGTCGGTCATCGAAACGGTACGAACGGTATGGCCCGATCGCAGGTTGGTCATGGCCTATCAGCCGCACCGGTACACCCGCACGAGAGACTTGTACGATGATTTCGTCAAGGTGTTGTCGGGCGTGGATGTTCTGGTGTTGTTGGAAGTGTACTCTGCGGGCGAGGAACCGTTGCCGGGTGCGGATGGTAAATCCTTGTGTAAAGGCATTCGCCAACGAGGCTTGGTGAATCCGATTTTTTCCGAGACGCCGGACGAAGCGTTCGATCTATTAATGGGTTTGCTCGAGGATGGCGACATTCTGCTCGTGCAGGGTGCAGGTAACGTCAGCCGGATCTCTCAACAATTGCAGGATGCTCGTGAGTAAGTTGCTCCTGGTATTGCTGCCGGTGGTGTTGCTTATCGGAGCAGGTGCTGCATGGATTGCCGTTAATGAACCAATTCGTGCGGTGCGCGTTGAAGGGATGTTGACTGATGGTGAGCAGCGAGCAATTCGTGATGTGATAACTCACTCTCTCGATCAACCGCTGTTGAGTCTCGACCTGAATCAAGTGAAGCAACGAATCCGTTCGCTCTCATGGCCACGCGAAGTTTCGGTACGCAGAATCTGGCCGGCTACGTTGTTAATCATCGTTGAGAAGGAATCTCCAGTGGCGAGGTGGGGGAGTGATGAGTTTCTCACCAGTGATGCGAAAGTCGTTCAACTACCGCAGGGGGACGATTCGCTACCCGGATTCGATTGTCATCTTTCCGCACCGAAGAAGGCCATGGAAGTATTCCACCAGTTACAGGATGTGTTGGCCGACTCCGATTTAGTCATCAGAACATTGGAGGAAAGTGCTTCTGGAGAGTGGCGGGTAACCCTCGACAACGGTGTCACCGTCATGCTCGGTAGCGAGCGACTTCTGGATCGCATCCACCGATTCACCTTGGTGCACGATCAGGCGCTTTCAAAACGCACGGAGATTGTTGCACAGGTGGATGCGCGTTATTCGAATGGCGTTGCGGTGCGCTGGCGGCCCGTCGGGGCCATAGCGATGTTGGACCAACGGCCTGAATGAAATGAAACATAGAGCAAACGAGAGTTAGATATGGCATCCAACAACGAAGTGACCCGGATCGTTGGGCTGGACATTGGCACGAGCAAGGTTGCCGCTATCGTCGGCGAGATCAATCCTGAAGGCGAACTCGAGATCGTTGGAATTGGCACGCACCCGTCTCACGGCTTGAAGAAGGGTGTGGTCATCAACATCGAATCGACCGTGCAGTCGATTCAGCGCGCGGTAGAAGAAGCCGAGTTGATGAGTGGGCGTCAGATAGATTCGGTGTATGCAGGAATTGCGGGTAGCCACATTCGAAGCATCAACTCCCATGGAATCGTCGCGGTTAGAGATCGAGATCGGGAAGTGTACCCACAGGATGTAGAACGCGTTATCGACGCTGCACAAGCGATGGCCATTCCAGCAGATCAGAAGATTCTCCATATTCTTCCCCAGGAATACATCATCGATAATCAGGAAGGCATCAAAGAACCGCTGGGCATGTCAGGCGTTCGCCTTGAAGCCAAAGTGCACCTCGTAACCTGTGCGGTAAACGCAGCGCAGAACATCGAGAAGTGCATCGAACGCTGCGGATTGACGGTAAACGACATTATCCTCGAACAGCTTGCGTCGAGTTATGCGGTGCTGACAGACGATGAGCGCGACCTTGGCGTTTGTTTGGTCGACATCGGAGGCGGAACAACGGATATCGCTATTTTTACCGATGGAGCGATTCGCCACACCGCGGTAATTCCAATTGCCGGAGATCAAGTAACTAACGATATTGCGATGGCGTTGCGTACGCCAACGCAGTATGCCGAAGACATAAAAATGAAGTATGCCTGCGCGCTGACGCAGCTCGCTAGAGCAGACGAAACCATCAAAGTACCGGGAGTAGGCGACAAGCCTATGAAAGAGCTTTCCCGGCAGGCTCTGGCCGAGGTTGTCGAGCCACGATATGACGAGCTTTTTACGCTTATCCAAGCGGAGCTTCGTCGTAGCGGGTTCGAAGAGCTTGTAGCCTCGGGTATTGTGCTCACTGGGGGCGCATCCAAAATGGAAGGGGTGATCGACTTGGCGGAAGAGATTTTCCACATGCCGGTCAGCTTAGGGTTGCCACGCAACGTGGTGGGCTTGAAGGACATTGTGCGAAATCCCGTTTATGCAACTGGCGTTGGCTTGTTGCAATACGGAAAGCAGAGAGAAGAAGAAATCTCGGCACGGAGCAGGTTGCGCCGGTCCGGTATGTTCAATCGAGTCAGGAAATGGCTAAGCGAAAACTTCTAGTTAGGAGATCAGGATGTTTGAACTAGTAGACAGTGCACCCCAGAGCGCGGTGATCAAGGTCATTGGCGTTGGCGGTGGCGGTGGTAACGCCGTACAGCACATGTTGACGAAAAAAGTAGATGGTGTGGAGTTCATTGCGGCGAACACGGATGCGCAGGCATTGAAGAACCTCGAGGCGAAGACCTTGTTGCAGATTGGTAGCTCGATCACCAAGGGACTGGGGGCTGGTGCGAATCCGGATGTCGGTCGCCAGGCGGCTATAGAAGATCGAGACCGCATCGCAGAAGTTCTGGCCGGAGCGGACATGGTTTTCATTACCGCGGGTATGGGCGGAGGAACGGGCACAGGTGCGGCGCCAATAGTTGCAGAAATTGCCAGGGAGCTGGACATACTGACCGTTGCAGTTGTCACGAAACCGTTCAGGTTTGAGAAACGAACAGACATTGCCGAGAAGGGCATTCGAGAGCTTCAGGAAAATGTGGACTCGTTAATCACTATCCCCAATGAAAAGTTGTTGGTGGTTCTTGGCGAGCGAACCAGCATGTTGGATGCTTTCAGCGCGGCGAACGACATCCTGTTGGGTGCGGTGCAGGGGATTGCCGACCTCATTATTCGTCCCGGAATGATCAATGTGGACTTTGCCGATGTACGTACCGTCATGCAGGAGATGGGCATGGCGATGATGGGTACCGGTCGAGCAACGGGAGACAATCGTGCGAGAGATGCAGCCGAAGCAGCCATTCGCAGCCCGTTGTTGGAGGATGTTGATTTGCATGGAGCGCGTGGAATTCTGGTCAACGTAACCGCCGGACCAGATCTCAATATTGGCGAGTTTACCGACGTGGGTAACGTCATTGACGAGTTCGCTTCGGAACAGGCGACCGTCGTAGTCGGCACGGTGATCGATCCGAATATGAGCGATGAGATCAAGGTAACTGTCGTTGCGACCGGGCTCGGAATGCCAGAGAAACCTAATGTCGTCGTAGACAACATGCTGACGAATGCGGCAATGGACGGACAGGTGGACTATGCGAGGCTGGATCGCCCCGCTTATGCGCGACATAGCGCAGCGCTCCAACAAGATAACTTAGCGGAGGACCTGGAGAATCAGAATCTGGACTATCTGGATATCCCCGCGTTTCTGAGGAGGCAGGCCGACTAAGGTCGAGGTATTGCTGAGCGTGGCCTGATACAAAATGTAACAAATTTGTGATCTGGTGTCATAGTTCGGGTATAGGACCTTGCTAACATCCGGGCCCTTCCGTATTGGAGTTCCTGTGCTTGTGCTCGCGGCCACTTGAGGAGAAGAGATACGCCGAATATAAGTGCAGCGCAGGATACAAAAGGTCGATGAGAGGGGCTTGAAGATCCTAATAACAAGTAGAGATCAGCGGACGTAGTGTTAGCAAAGCCATGGCGCTGAATCAACGAACTTTGAAGAACGTAATCC
>Ga0114950_10002659_pt1 | contig 13736 bp, 9 predicted proteins | sample N075metaG_FD_83503 | JGI IMG/M metagenome (GOLD analysis project Ga0114950, IMG submission 83503) | Deep subsurface microbial communities from Kermadec Trench to uncover new lineages of life (NeLLi) - N075 metaG | ecosystem: Environmental > Aquatic > Marine > Ocean trench > Sediment | place...
AAGATTATCTCGGTGGACGGGGTACCGTAAAAATAATCACGGTTCCGGCCTACTTCAATGCTTCACAGCGCCAGGCCACCAAGGACGCCGGCAAGATCGCCGGTCTCGAAGTGAAGCGCATTATCAATGAGCCTACCGCGGCTGCGTTGGCGTATGGCATGGAGAAAAAGCGCGGTGACGCCAAGATCGCCGTGTACGACCTGGGTGGTGGTACTTTCGATATTTCCATCATCGAGATCGCCGATGTGGATGGTGAGCACCAGTTCGAAGTGCTGGCGACCAACGGCGACACCTTCCTGGGTGGTGAGGACTTTGACAAGCGCGTGATCGATTATCTGGTCGATGAGTTCAAGAAGGACCAGGGCTTTGATCTGCGCAACGATCCGCTTGCCTTGCAGCGATTGCGCGAAGCCGCCGAGAAAGCCAAGATCGAACTGTCTTCGACGACGCAGACCGAGATCAATCTGCCGTACATCACGGCGGATCAGACCGGTCCGAAGCATCTGCACATCAAGCTGACCCGGGCCAAGCTCGAGTCACTGGTGGAAGACCTGATTCAAAAGACCATCAAGCCTAGCGAGATCGCGCTCAAGGATGCCGGCCTCAAGGCCAGCGAGATTGATGACGTGATCCTCGTGGGTGGTCAGACGCGCATGCCCAAGGTGCAGGAAACCGTGAAGGAGTTTTTCGGTCAGGAACCGCGCAAGGACGTGAACCCGGACGAGGCCGTTGGTGTCGGTGCCGCGATCCAGGGTGGCGTACTCGCCGGTGACGTGAAGGACGTGCTGTTGCTGGACGTGACGCCGCTGTCTCTCGGTATCGAGACCCTCGGTGGCGTGATGACCAAGATCATCGAGAAGAATACGACGATCCCGACCAAGGCGTCGCAGATCTTCTCCACGGCGGATGACAACCAGGCTGCGGTGACCGTGCACGTACTCCAGGGTGAGCGCCAGCAGGCAATTCACAACAAGACTCTGGCCCGTTTTGATCTTGCGGGTATTCCGGCGGCCGCACGTGGCATGCCGCAGATCGAAGTCAGTTTCGACATTGATGCCAATGGCATCATGCATGTGTCCGCCAAGGACAAGGCGACCGGCAAGGAACAAAAGATTGTCATCAAGGCCTCCAGCGGTCTGAGTGAGGATGAGATCAAACAGATGGTGCAGGATGCCGAGACCCATGCCGAGGAAGACCGCAAGTTCCAGGAAGTGGTCGTTGTGCGCAATCATGCCGACAACCTGGTGCACGCGGTGAAGAAGAGTATGGAAGAGCTTGGTGACAAGGTGGATGCCTCACAAAAGGAGTCCGTCGAAAAGGCCATCGCGGACCTGGAAGAGATCAAGGACGATAACGACAAGGAAGCCATCGAGAGCAAGAACAAGGCCCTCGAAGAAATCGCCGGCCAGTTGGCCCAGCAAGCCGCCGCCCAGGCGCAGGCCGAAGCGGGTGAACAAGCAGGCGCTCAGTCGGAAACCGCCGAGAGCACGGATGACGTGGTTGATGCGGAATTCGAGGAAGTCAAGGACGAGGACAAGTAACGACTGGGGTGTCAATGAAGGGGTGTCGGCAACGGCACCCCTTTTTTACATGCGAATTGTGCATTTGAGCATCGAAAATGGCTAAACGTGACTACTACGAGGTTCTCGGCGTGCGCCGGGATGCTTCAGAGCATGATCTGAAGCGCGCGTTCCGCCGGCTGGCCATGAAACACCATCCGGATCGCAATCCGGACGATGACACAGCGCAGGATAAGTTCAAGGAAGCCAAGGAAGCTTACGAGATCCTGGGTGATCCCGACCGGCGTGCCATGTATGACCAGTTCGGTCACGCCGGGGTGGACCCGGGGGTCGGCGCGGGTTTCGGCAACGTCGCCGACATCTTTAACGATATTTTCGGTGAGTTTTTCGGCGGGGACCGTCGATCACGGCCACGTCGCGGGTCTGATCTTCGTTACGGCCTGCAGCTGGATCTGGAAGAGGCCGTTCGGGGCCTGGAGGTTCAGATTGAGGTCCCCAAGTACCACTTGTGCGAGACCTGCGACGGGCTGGGAGCACAACACGGTGGCGTGGGTGAATGCTCCACTTGCCGTGGCGTCGGTCAGGTCCGAATTCAGCAGGGTTTCTTCTCGGTACAACAAACCTGTCCGGAGTGCAGGGGTTCCGGACGCATGATCACGAATCCCTGCGACGACTGTCGCGGGCAGGGGCGGATCAGGAGTGAGCAAACCCTCTCGGTGAAGATTCCCGCGGGGGTGGACACCGGCGACCGCATTCGTTTGACGGGCGAAGGCGATGCAGGTCAGCCTGGCGCGCGATCCGGGGATCTGTACGTGGAAATCGAGGTCCGTCCACATGAAGTTTTCCAGCGCGACGGCGAGCATCTGTATTGCGAGATCCCCATCAGTTTCTCCGCGGCTACCCTGGGCGAAAAGATAGAAGTTCCCACGCTGGACGGCCCCGAGGAACTCAAGATCCCGGCGGGCACCCAGACGGGGCGCTTGTTCCGGTTGCGGGGCAAAGGCGTGCAGCCGGTCCGGCGATCCCGCCGTGGCGACGTGTTGATTCGGGTGGTGGTCGAGACGCCTGTGAACCTGGACAAGAAGCAGAAAGACGCGCTCAGGGCGTTTGAAGCGGGTTTGTCCGGCAAGAAGGTGGGCAAACACCAGCCCCTTGCGGGCAAATGGCGGGACAAGTTCTCCGGCTTCCTCCAAAAAGTCTCCCACTAGGCCCCCGCAGGAACGGCTTCGCAGGAGCGTAGGATTCGCGGCTGGAAAGCCGCTCCTACGAAAGCCGCGATTCCTTTCCAGTCGCGGCTGGAACGGCGCTCCTGCAACGCCGCGATTCCTTTCCAGTCGCGCCACGAATGGCGCTCCTGCAACGCCGCGATTCTTTCGGCCAGCGGCCCGCATCAAAAACAACGGCCGCTGCGATCAATGGTGTCTGACACCATTGAGAAACCATTGAAAACGCCAGCCGCGATTCCCTGTATTCTTGTGGCCCAAAGCGACCTGGGGGGCCAAATCCAATGAACATCGTCGTGCACGGCGCCGCAGGCCGCATGGGCCAGGTCCTTCTGGAATCTGTAGCGGATGCCAACGACTTGCACGTGCTCGCCTGCGTGGACTCCTCGGGCGCAAAAGGGTGTTTGCCCGACCTGGCTGCCGTGGAAGGCGAAGTCAACGCCGTTATTGATTTCACACTCCCGGATGGCGCCATGCGTGCCGTGGATATCTGTGAGAAGCGTGGCTGGCCACTGGTCACGGGCACTACGGGATTCTCCGACGCGCAGCGCGAACGCATCGCAGGCGCTGCCTCCACCATTCCCATCGTCGCCGCACCCAACATGAGCATCGGCGTTAATCTGGTATTCAAACTCCTGAACGAAACCATCCGGGTGCTGGGACTGGAGACCGAAGTTGATATCCAGGAAAAACACCACGTCGACAAGGTGGACACGCCGTCAGGCACGGCGCTCAAGATGGGCGAACTGATCGCCTCCGCTCGCGGCCAGAAGCTGGATGAAGTCGCTGTATTCGAAGCGGCGCCGGGAACTCACGAAAAAGGCACCATTGGATTCGTCAGCCTGCGGGAAGGCGAAACCGTTGGCGTTCACACCGCCAACTTCGCCATGGAGGGCGAGAACATCTCCATCACCCATGAAGCCTTCGACCGGCGTATCTACGCCATCGGGGCCCTGCGTGCCGCGCGCTGGATCCAGGGCAAGCTCCCGGGGCTCTATGGCATGTCCGATGTCCTCAATCTTTAGTGGCAAAAGCCGAAAGATGAACTGACCTTTGGATCCGCCGGGATTTCGGGTATTGGAAGTCATGACGCAACCCATAGACATGCTCAACAAAACGCTTGCCATCGATGCACTACGGGGTGATTTTGCGGCATCGGGGCGGGTGCGCGTACCGGAAATCCTGGTGTCCGATTTCGCCGCTCAGGCGGCTAATCTGTTGCAAACCGGGATTCCCTGGCAGGTCGCGTTCCGGCGCGGCGGTGAAGCGGTTTCCATGACAGAAACGGAATTCGCAGCGCTCGGCCCGGATCAGCAACAGCAGTTGCTTGGGGCAATCCTCCAGCAGGCGAGTACCGACTTTCAGTATCTGTACAGTTATTACAAACTGGCCGATGCCTATCAGGACTTCAAGGACGACAGTCTGTTTGTGTTTCGCTTGATCGAGTTCATGGCCAGTGAGCATTTCCTGGGGTTCGCCCAGCAGGTCAGCGGGATCGAAGACATCAAGGGCATCAATATCCAGGCGACCCGCTACGTGGGAGGCCAGTTCCTCAACCGCCATGATGATGCCGAGGACCCGAAGCGTCTCGTAGCCTTCGTGCTCGGTCTGACCCGGGAATGGAGCCCCGGCTGGGGTGGTGTGTTGCAGATCACCGACGAGAACGGAGATATCGTGGAATCCTATGTGCCGCGATTCAATTCCATGGTCATGTTCAAGGTCCCGCTCATGCACTGTGTCTCCTACGTCGCGCCATTTGCCCAGGTACCCCGGTACAGCCTGACCGGCTGGTTCACGACCTGAACTCACCCTGCGCGTTTATTGCCAGGGCGATACCCGGAAGCCGGGACGGGAGGCCGTTACCGGGGCCGGCGGGCCCGGGCTGGCGGATGGCAGCGCTGAAATCCGGCCGGCGGGCTTCCGGAATCCCGGTGGCTCCGGTAACATACCGCCTCAGCCCGGGGGGCTGAACGAATCAGCGGGACGCGCCCTCGGGGCGGTCCCGTTTTGAGTATCTGAATATGGTAAATCTGTGAGTCATCGCGCCGTCCTTGCCCTTGAGGACGGGAGCCTTTTCCACGGCCGCGCTATTGGAGCGGAAGGGAAAACCGTTGGAGAGGTTGTATTCAATACGGCGATGACGGGGTATCAGGAGATCCTGACCGACCCCTCCTACGCCAGCCAGATCATCACCTTCACCTATCCCCACATCGGCAATGTGGGCACGAACGCGGCTGATTTTGAATCCGAGCGGGTTCACGCCGCCGGACTGGTCATCCGTGATCTCTCCATGGTGACCAGCAACTACCGGTCGGAACAGACCCTGGGCGACTTCCTTGCGGCACAGAACGTCGTCGGCATCGCTGATATCGACACCCGCCGGCTGACGAGAATCTTGCGGGACAAGGGAGCGCAAAGCGGTTGCATTCTCACGGCAAAAAACCCGGATGCGGCGGTCGCCCTGGCCGCGGCGAAAGCTTTTCCCGGCCTTGCCGGCATGGACCTGGCCAAACAGGTCTCCGTGACCAATCCCTATGAATGGAATGAGGGTGGTTGGGACATGGCGGCCAATGCCTACCGCGCGGCGGGTGATGCAGAATTCCATGTCGTCGCCTATGACTTCGGGATCAAGCGCAACATCTTGCGGATTCTGGTGGACCGCGGATGCCGCGTAACCGTCGTGCCGGCGCAGACACCCGCGGACAAGGTATTGAAGCTCAAACCGGACGGCGTGTTTCTCTCCAATGGTCCGGGTGACCCGGAGCCTTGCGTGTACGCCATCAAGGCCATCGGACAAATACTCAAAACCCGCATGCCGCTGTTCGGCATCTGTCTGGGGCATCAGTTGCTGGCACTGGCCACCGGCGCAAAGACCGTCAAGATGAAGTTCGGTCATCACGGCGCCAATCACCCGGTGTACGATCTGGCAACCGGCAGAGTGATGATTTCCAGCCAGAACCATGGTTTCGCGGTGGACGAAGAATCCCTGCCGCAGGTTCTGGTGACGACGCACCGCTCGCTGTTCGACGGGTCTTTGCAGGGGGTGCGTCACAAGAAATTGCCCGCCTACAGTTTTCAGGGGCATCCGGAAGCCAGTCCCGGCCCACATGATGTGGCCGGGCATTTCGGAGAATTCATTCGCCTGATGGGTGAACACAGATCACAGACGGAGACTGCCGGTGCCCAGGCGCGATGACCTGAAATCGATTCTGATCATCGGCGCGGGGCCCATCGTGATCGGTCAGGCCTGTGAGTTCGACTATTCCGGTGCGCAGGCCTGCAAGGCGCTCAAGGAGGAGGGCTACCGGGTCATCCTGGTGAATTCCAATCCCGCCACGATCATGACCGACCCCGAGACGGCGGACGCCGTCTATATAGAGCCCGTGGACTGGAAGACCGTCGAGCGCATCATCGAAAAGGAAAGGCCCGATGCCCTGTTGCCGACCATGGGTGGGCAGACCGGTCTGAACTGTGCCCTCGATCTGGCCCGGGAAGGCGTGCTGGAGAAATACGGCGTTGAGATGATCGGGGCGCAACGTGAAGCCATCGACATGGCCGAGGACCGGGACCGGTTTCGCGTTGCCATGCGCGAGATCGGTCTGGAGGTGCCGCGTTCGGTGATCGCGCACAGCATGGAAGAAGCCCTGCAAAAGCAGGTGGTTATCGGTTTTCCGACCGTTATCCGGCCTTCTTTTACTCTCGGTGGCAGCGGGGGTGGTATTGCCTACAACCGGGAAGAATTTGTTGAGATCTGTGAGCACGGGCTGGATATGTCTCCCACTAATGAAGTCCTGCTGGAAGAATCTCTTCTGGGCTGGAAAGAGTTCGAGATGGAAGTGGTCCGGGATCACCGGGACAACTGCATCATTGTGTGTTCCATCGAGAACCTTGATCCCATGGGCGTGCACACGGGCGATTCCATTACCGTGGCGCCGGCTCAGACCCTTACCGACAAGGAATACCAGCGCATGCGTGATGCTTCCATCGCGGTGCTGCGCAAGATCGGCGTGGACACGGGCGGATCCAATGTGCAGTTCGCCGTGAACCCGGACGACGGGCGCATGGTGATCATCGAGATGAACCCCCGGGTGTCCCGTTCCTCAGCGCTCGCCAGCAAAGCCACGGGGTTCCCCATTGCCAAAGTGGCTGCCAAGCTGGCGGTAGGCTATACCCTGGATGAATTGCGCAACGAGATTACCGGCGGTGTCACGCCGGCATCCTTCGAGCCCGCGATTGACTACGTGGTCACCAAGATCCCGCGCTTTACCTTTGAGAAGTTTCCCAGCGCGGATCCGCGTCTCACGATCCAGATGAAGTCTGTGGGTGAGGTCATGGCCATCGGGCGCACCTTTCAGGAATCGTTGCAAAAAGGCTTGCGTAGCCTGGAAACCGGCACCGATGGCCTCAACGAGCGACTCGAAGACCCGACGAGCGAAGGTGCGGTGGGGCAGGTAAAACAGGAGCTTCGGGAGCCGGGGCCCGAACGGCTGTTATATGTGGCCGAGGCCTTCCGTCTCGGTCTCGATGTTGATGAAGTCAATGACATCTCCCGTATCGATCCCTGGTTTCTGGGGCAGATCGAGGATCTGGTCCGGGAGGAACAGCGGGTCAGCAGTGAGGGCATCGATGCTATCGATGAGCACCGCATACGCGAACTGAAGCGGAAGGGATTCTCCGACGCGCGCCTGGGTCATTTGCTGGGAACCGGGGAAGGGGCGGTTCGGCGCCTGCGACACGCTTACGGCGTGCGCCCGGTGTACAAACGCGTGGATTCCGTGGCAGCGGAGTTTGCCGCGACGACGGCCTATTTGTACTCCACTTATGAAGAAGAATGCGAATCGGATCCAACGGACCGGGAGAAAATTGTCGTGCTGGGCGGGGGGCCCAACCGGATCGGGCAGGGGATTGAATTCGATTATTGTTGCGTACACGCGGCCATGGCGCTGCGGAAAGACGGTTTCGAGACCATCATGGTCAACTGCAATCCGGAGACCGTGTCCACAGACTACGACACTTCGGACCGACTTTATTTTGAACCGCTCACCCTCGAAGACGTCCTGGAGATCATCCACAAGGAAAATCCCAAGGGGGTGATCGTACAGTATGGTGGGCAAACACCCCTGAAACTGGCCAAGCCCCTGGAAGAAGCCGGTGCACCGATTATCGGCACCACACCGGACGCTATCGACCGGGCCGAAAACCGGGAACGCTTCCAGCACATGCTCCAGGAGCTTGGGCTCCAACAGCCACCCAACCGCACGGCGAGCACAACGGAAAGCGCGTTGCGGCTGGCGGGTGAGATCGGTTATCCCCTGATCGTGCGCCCTTCCTACGTGCTGGGTGGGCGCGCCATGGAGATTGTTTACGACGACAACGAACTCAAGGGTTACATGGGCGCGGCGGTCAGCGTATCCAATGACTCACCGGTACTGCTGGACCGTTTCCTGGATCACGCGGTGGAAGTGGATGTGGACCTGGTCTGCGACGGCACCGATGTGCTCGTGGGCGGCATCATGGAACATATCGAGGAAGCCGGGGTGCATTCGGGGGATTCCAGTTGCTCGCTGCCGCCTTATTCACTGGGTCCGGAATTACAGGAAGCCCTCAAGGAGCAGTCCGCACGCATGGCGATGGAGCTGAAAGTGATCGGCCTCATGAACGTCCAGTTCGCCATCCAGGACCGGAAAATCTATGTCCTGGAGGTGAATCCGAGGGCATCCCGAACCGTTCCGTTTGTATCCAAAGCGACGGGGCGTCAGTTGGCCAAAATCGGCGCGCGCTGCATGGTAGGCACTACGTTGAAGGATCAGGATGCGCTGGAGGAGCGCGTGCCCGAGTACTACTCCATCAAGGAGCCCGTGTTCCCATTCATCAAGTTCCCCGGCGTGGACCCGCAGCTGGGCCCGGAAATGAAATCCACCGGGGAGGTCATGGGTGTGGGGCGCTCCTTTGGCGCGGCGCTGGCCAAGGCCCAGCTCGCGGCAGGCGTGAAAATGCCCCGGAGCGGCACGGTGTTCGTGAGCGTGCGCGACGCGGACAAGCAGCGGGCGGTGCCACTGGCGCGTTCGTTGTCCGAACTGGGTTTCGAACTGCTGGCCACCAGCGGTACCGCAAAGGCGCTGGAGTCCGCCGGCGTTGCCTGCCGGCGTATCAACAAGGTGGCGGAGGGGCGGCCGCATATCGTGGACGCGATCAAGAACGACCAGATCCAGTTGATCATCAACACGACTGAGACGAAACAGGCCATAATGGACTCGGCGTCCATTCGCCGCGAGGCCCTGAACCGCAAGGTGACCTATTACACGACCATTGCCGGCGCCCGGGCCACGTTGGATGTACTTGAGCACCTGGACGGAAACGGTGTAAGTCGTCTTCAGGATTTGCACGCAGAACTGACGCCCTGACGCGTTTGATCCCGGAACCATTTATTATAGGTAGTCAGCGATGACCACCCGGATACCTCTTACTGCAAAAGGCGCGGAAAAGCTTCGCGAAGAGCTCAACCGGCTCAAGAAAAAAGATCGGCCGCGGATCGTCGCCGCGATCGCCGAAGCGCGTGCGCACGGGGATTTGAAAGAAAACGCCGAATACCACGCGGCCAAGGAGGAGCAGGGCTTCAGCGAGGGGCGGATCAATCAACTGGAATCGGCCCTGTCCCACGCCGAGATCATTGATGTGGCCAGTGTGCATGCCCAGGACCGCGTTGTTTTCGGGGCTACGGTTGACCTGGTGGATGTGGATACCCGGGACAAGGTGCGCTATCAGATCGTGGGCGATTTGGAGGCGGATATCAGCCAGGGGCGGGTGTCCATCAGCTCGCCCGTCGCCCGGGCGCTGATCGGTCAGAGCCAGGGCGAGATCGTGGAGGTGAAAGCCCCGGGCGGCGACCGCTGCCTCGAGATCGTCGGTATCGGCTACGAGTAACATACACATAAACAGTGAGTTACAGCAATAATTTAAACAAAACTCTGGAACGGGAAAGACATGGAAATCAACCAGATCAGGAGCCAGATCAAGGACCTGAAGACCCGGGTAAACGCCTTACGGGGGTACCTTTGACTCCGCGGGCAAAGCCGAACGCCTGATCGTCGTGACCCGGGATCTCGAGGATCCCGATATCTGGAACGACCGGGAGCGCGCCCAGAAACTGGGCCGGGAACGCGCCGGCCTGGAAAAAGTGGTGCAGGCACTGGATGCGTTGGGGCGGGGAGTTATCGAGGCCGACGAGTTGCTGGAACTGGCCAACGAGGAAAACGACGAGGAAATCGTCGGCACCGTAGTGGAGGATCTGGCGCGGCTGGAAAAGGAAACCTCGGATCTGGAATTCCAGCGGATGTTTTCCGGGGCGCAGGACGCCGCCAATGCGTTCGTCGATATTCAGGCGGGTTCCGGGGGTACCGAGGCCCAGGACTGGGCGGACATGCTGTTGCGCATGTATCTGCGTTGGGGCGAGCGTCGGGGTTTCAAGACTGAACTGATCGAGACCTCGGCGGGGGAAGTGGCGGGCATCAAGAGCGCCACCGTGCGTTTCGAGGGCGACTATGCATACGGGTGGCTCAGGACGGAAACCGGCGTTCACCGCCTGGTGCGCAAATCCCCCTTCGATTCAGGCAACCGGCGGCATACTTCTTTCGCCGCGGTATTCGTGTCGCCCGAGATCGACGACACCGTGGAGATCGAACTCAATCCGGCGGACCTGCGAGTGGATGTGTATCGCGCCAGCGGGGCCGGTGGGCAGCATGTGAACACCACCGAATCCGCGGTACGCATTACCCACGCGCCCTCGGGGATCGTGGTGCAGTGTCAGAGCGACCGGTCCCAGCACAAGAACAGGGCAACCGCCATGAAACAGCTCCGCGCCAAGTTGTACGAGTTTGAAATGCAGAAACGGCGTGCCGAGGCCCAGGAGCAAGAAGAGGCCAAGGACGACATCGGCTGGGGAAGCCAGATCCGTTCCTATGTGCTGGATCAGTCACGCATCAAGGATTTGCGCACGAATATCGAGATCGGTGACACCCAGAGCGTACTGGACGGCGATATCGATCGCTTTTTGGAAGCCAGCCTCAAACAAGGCGTTTGATTGTGGTCAGGAACGGCAAGACGCACAGCGGGCAGGAAGAGCACCGTTTGATTGCCCAACGGCGGCGCAAACTCGATGAGTTGCGGAGCGAAGGCTTTCTTTTCCCGAATAACTTCCGTCGCACGGAGTGGGCCCAGGATCTGCACGCGCGTTTTGTCGGTGTGGACAACGATGTACTGGACAAGGAATCGGTCCAGGTTGGTGTCTGTGGCCGCATGATGGCGAAACGGGTCATGGGCAAGGCGGCCTTCACTCACATCCAGGATGGTTCGGGACAGATTCAGCTGTTTTTGCAACGTGACGCCTTGCCCGATGGCGGCTACGAGGCTTTCAAGAGTTGGGATGTGGGCGATATCATTGGGGCCACCGGCACCGTGTTCCGGACCAAAACCGGTGAGCTGTCAGTTCGCGTCGGTGAATTGCAGTTATTGACCAAGTCCTTGCGGCCGCTGCCGGAAAAATTCCATGGCCTCGCCGACCAGGAAACACGTTACCGGCAGCGCTACGTGGATCTCATCATGAACGAGAGCACGCGGCGGACCTTCCGTACACGCTCAGAGATCGTCAAGGAGATCCGGGCTTTCATGGATGAACGGGATTTTCTGGAAGTCGAAACCCCGATGATGCAGTTGATTCCCGGTGGCGCCGTCGCGCGGCCGTTAGTTACCCATCACAACGCCCTGGATCTGGATTTGTACCTGCGGGTAGCTCCGGAGTTGTTTCTCAAACGTCTGGTTGTGGGTGGCTTCGAGCGCGTCTACGAAATCAACCGGAATTTCCGCAACGAAGGCGTATCTACCCAGCACAATCCGGAATTCACGATGCTGGAGTTCTACCAGGCTTACGCGGACTACGAGGATTTCATCGCCCTGAGCGAGGATATGCTGCGGCAGTTGGCGGACAAGGTGCTGGGAACGCGCCAATTCGAGTACCAGGGGAACAAAATCGATCTGGACAAGCCCTTTGCCCGCATGACGCTGAAAGAAGCGGTACTTTCGAGGAACAAGGATCTGAGCGAGGCGGATCTTGGAGACGAGAAAGCGTTGCACAAAAAGGCGAAAGGCCTGGAGATCGCAGTTCAAAAGGGCTGGGGCGCGGGAAAATTGCTGTTCGAGATCTTTGAAAAGACGGTGGAAGACGAGTTGATCCAGCCGACCTTCATCACTCAATATCCCACGGAGGTATCGCCGCTTTCTCGTCGAAATGATGACGATCCGACCGTGACGGATCGTTTTGAGCTGTTTGTCGGAGGCCACGAGCTGGCAAATGGTTTCTCCGAGCTCAATGACGCGGAGGATCAGGCAGAAAGGTTCCGGGCACAGGCGAAGGCGCGCGAAACCGGCGACCCTGAGGCCATGGCCTTCGACGCGGACTACATTCGTGCCCTCGAATATGGGCTGCCTCCGACGGCGGGAGAAGGCGTGGGGATCGACCGGCTGGTGATGGTATTTACCGATTCCGCTTCGATCCGGGACGTGTTGCTGTTCCCCTATATGCGCCCCGAAATCCAATAAACGCGACAGCTTCGTTTTTAATTCGGGGACAGTTCCCTCATTTCCGTTCAGAACCTTGGTCCGATGAGCAGCCAGATCAGGAAATGAGGAAACTGTCCTCGAATTAATGAGGGCACTGTCGCCAAAATTCGTCCCCGAATTAAAAACGAAGCTGTCTCGTTTTTGTAGACTGGAGACATGGCTGAGCGGGCAATCCTGCATGTGGATATGGACGCGTTCTATGCGTCCGTGGAGCAGCGGGATGAGCCCGAATACCGCGGCAAGCCGGTAATCGTGGGGGGTCTGGGACGCCGCGGTGTGGTATGCGCAGCCAGTTACGAAGCCCGCAAATACGGGGTGCATTCGGCCCAGCCCATGTCCCGGGCCCGCGGGTTGTGCCCCGAGGGCATTTATGTGCGCCCGCGCATGGGCCACTATCGCCAGATCTCCCGGCAGGTCTTCGCCGTGTTCAGGCGCTACACACCCCTGGTGGAGGGGCTTTCCCTGGACGAGGCCTTTCTGGACGTGAGCGAAAGCCGGCGTCTGTTCGGGGACATGCGGGAGATCGCAGCTTGCATCGTTGGCGACATTCGTGAATCAACGAGCCTCACGGCGTCAGTCGGAATGGCTCCTAACAAGTTTCTGGCCAAGCTGGCCTCGTATCTGGCGAAACCCGCCGGTTTTGTCTGGGTTGATCCTGACAAGGTGCAGGCCTTTCTGGATCCTCTTCCCGTCTCGCACATCTGGGGGATTGGTCCGCGTTCCCGGGAAAAGCTCCACGAGGCACGGATCACCATCATCGCGGAGCTCAGGAAGGCCCCGGAATCTCAATTGGACAGCCTGTTCGGGCGGCATGCACGCCGGTACCGGGACCTGGCGGAAGGCCGGGACGATCGCCCGGTGGTCCCCGGGGCCGAAGAAAAGTCCATGAGCCAGGAATGCACCTACGAAGTGGATGTGGCGGACCTGGACCGCTTGCACCGCGAACTGCTGGGGTTTGCCGAAAACGTGGCCACGCGTTTGCGCCGTGCCGGGCTACGGGCACGCACGGTGAGCGTAAAAATACGCGAGCCCGATTTTCACACCCACACCCGCAGCCGTTCGCTGGATCACGCCACCTGTGATACGGACCTTTTGTACCGTACGGGGCGCGATCTTCTGGATCGTTGGTGGGACGAGCACCCCGACACTCGTGTGCGATTGCTGGGCCTGGGCGCATCGATGCTGTCCGGGGAGGATCAGGCGGAACTGTTTCAGTCCGGAGCTGCGACCGGAGAAGTCGACAGGATCGTGGATGAGGTTCGGGAAAAGTTCGGCGGGGAGGCGTTGAAACGCGGCAAGCTCATCAACCAATAGGGAATCGCGGCCCTTGTTGTCGATTTAGGCCGCTCCTACAAAGCCGCTCCTACAAGAGCCGCGA
>Ga0114950_10002660_pt1 | contig 13734 bp, 17 predicted proteins | sample N075metaG_FD_83503 | JGI IMG/M metagenome (GOLD analysis project Ga0114950, IMG submission 83503) | Deep subsurface microbial communities from Kermadec Trench to uncover new lineages of life (NeLLi) - N075 metaG | ecosystem: Environmental > Aquatic > Marine > Ocean trench > Sediment | place...
AGTTGCATCACTTAATATCAGACAGATCCGCACTCCAGTGAAAGCACCAAAGGCCAATGCAATTGCAGAGCGCTGGGTACGGACCATTCGTAACGAATGTCTCGATCACAGGCTCATATTTGGCCATCACCATTTGCAGCGAACAGTTGATGAATTCGTCGCCTATTACAACCGCTGGCGGCCTCATCGAAGTCTTGGCCAGGTAGCGCCATGTCCACATGTTGGGGAGGTACCGAGAAGGCCGGCCAGGCATCTCATATCAAAACCGGTCCTTGGCGGCCTACATCATGTATACCAATGGGCAGCTTGACAATACCGATGAAGTTTTTGCGCCCTACAGGCATCGGCCGGCGAGTATTGTCGCAGACCTTTAGCGGTACCGCTGCGATGAGTTCCTTCCGGCACCCGATTCTTTTGTTTGCGCGCCAACCGTAGAAGGATATTCCAGGCGCGTTTGTTATCCTGTATAGGAGTTGTTTCAACGCCGCCATCAACCTCAAACGCTCGCCAGATGTCTTCACCTTTTTGGGTACGAATAACTACTATAGTTGCACCACTGGTACTGACCCCGTCGCAGGCAATATCGGACAATTCGGCGGAGAAATCGGCGCAGTGCTGACACTCCATGCGCTGATAATCTGTGATTGCCTTCTTTAACGGCATTGTTTGCATATCACCGTTTTTTTTGTAGATCAGGATCTCACCTTTAACGTTGAACTGAGCAATGTCTGTTAGCGGAATACCCATATCCTTTTCAATACCTTCCGTAAGCAGTTCGGGCAGAAATACCTCGGTACAGAACAAGCCGATATTCAGCGCAATGCGATCGGTCAAGTCGCGCAAGTAGCCCCGTTGCCGGCTAATGACTTTTTCACGCTTTTTTGGGCCTACAAGAAAATCGGGATCGGTGTGTTCCATTTTTCGAAGAGGCGTGATCTGGCAGGGCACACCGACAAACGCCACCTTTTTTAAGTCCCGTTCGCGGGCATCTTTCAGCGCAAGGTTGTTGGCACAATAGGTGTACCAGCTTCCGGAACTGGCTTTGATTTCTTCCTCTGTGGTTACCTGTTGCGGTGAGGGAAAGCAGGGTTTGTCGTTCTCCCCTACCGCTGACACCACCGCACTGTCGATCACACCTTTGTTGAGTGCCCACACGAGCAGTGCGGTAACGATACCGCCATCCTGTGCTCGCTCCCTAATATCTTCTCGATGAGTGCGCACGACAAAAATATGACGATAAACGCCGAAGATGTCCTCATAAGGGCGATCAACCTCAAATACCTTGGCCGTGAGGTGAGCCTCTCTGGGCAACAGCCGTCGGCGTACGTTCGAGCACACATCACACCCTACTCCTTCGCTGACGCCACAATAATCAAAAGCGGCGCCTTCTTTGGCGGTTTGTTTGGGAATGTTGTCGATATACTCGATTACGTTATGCGGACAGACCAATACACAACATCCACAGGCACAGCATGTACCGGCATCGACCACATCGTTCATCATATCGGCAAAGGAACTATGGTGTAATGATTTCAGCGTGCATCTTGTTAAGGCGCTTTTCGTAATTTATTTGTGTTGTGTATCTTAGTGTAATTGCTTCGCTTTCTCTTTTCTGTTGTCATCTTTCACCTCATCAGGCCATTTTACAACCTTAACTCGGTGTCCGGATTCAGTAGACGACATCATTACAAGCTACTATTGCTTACGATCAGTAGCAACGATAGCCAAGCTATGTCGCGAGAAAACTCGTCACACAATGATAAAGACCATGTCATATTGGGCATGGTGGCCGCCATGGGTGCTTTTTTTATGTACTCGATTATGGTGGTGTTCGCCAAGATGCTGAGCGAGAACCATTCGGTCATCGAGATCGCGTTCTATCGCAATCTGATCGCAAGTATGCCCTTTCTTGTTATCGTGTTCGCATTTGGTCGTCGTGACATTCTCGTTATACGCACCAAACCTACGACAGTCGGCCTTCGGGCGGTCCTCGGTACAGTAAGCCTCGTCACGACTTTTGCTGCCTACTCGCTGATGCCCCTGGCAGACACGACCGCGTTGCTATTTACATCATCGTTATTTATTCCGATCCTGGGCGTGCTTTTCCTGAGAGAATCGGTCGGCCCGTACCGATGGTCTGCCGTCGCCATCGGTTTCATTGGTGTCGTGATTATGTTGCGCCCATCCGGCGAGATGTACACATTGGGCGTTTTCGTCGCGATAAGTGCCGCCCTTATGCACGCAGCTTTGCAGATCACGTTGCGTTACCTCGGCCGCTACGAGAGCCCGGAGACAGTCACGTTTTACTTTTTTACCATTGGTACGGTTCTCACCGCGCTAGCAATGCCATTCGTCGCGGTCCGGCCGACAATGGCCGAAGTGCCGCTACTACTCGGTGTCGGACTGTCTGGCGCGCTTGCTCAGTGGCTGCTTTCGATCGCACTAAAAAACGCCCCAGTGGCCATTGTTACGGTGTTCAATTACAGTGGCATCATCTGGGCTACGCTGTTCGGCTGGATGATCTGGAATGAGTGGCCGCTACCGACAGTGATCACGGGCGCCATCGTCGTAATTGCCTCGACTATCGTGATGGTCTGGCGCGAGAGCCGCCTGGGAAAGATCACCGGTGCCCGCTTCCGTGCGAAAATGTAGTCGGTACTTGGGAAATCGAATCTGCTGGCTTCACAGCAAGATTCGACGGCAAGAATTCGAACCGTGCCACAATTACGACTCGAAGCGATTTCATCAATCAGGAGTCTTGAGACAATGCACCCACTAGTATGGCTTAAATCCTGCGGTTTGCTCATCGTGCTCATCAGCCTCTGTGCACCCAAACTGGTATTTGCTGACGTAATTGCGATTATTGGCACGGGCCAAGTGGCAAAGGCACTTGGCCCTGAGTTCGCGCAGCTTGGCCACGTAATAGTTTATGGATCGCGGGAACCAATGCGAGATGACGTCATTGCTCTCGTTGCCCGCACGAAAAATAAAGCGTCGGCAACAACGCCGCCGGAGTCTGTCCTGGCTGCTGACATTGTCGTCCTTGCGGTGCCGGGCGAGGCTGTAGAAACGGTCATCAAAAGTCTGGGCGACCTGTCAGGCAAGATCATCATCGACCCAACCAATGTACTCCACAAAGGTCGCGATGGTCTGTTCGAACTTGGCGTTGAAACATCGAACGCCGAAATGATCCAGGGTTGGGCACCGGATGCATTTGTCGTTAAGGCATTCAGCACATTGAATTGGCGGACAATGGTGGATCCGGACTCATCTGGCGGTCCGGTGTCGATACTGTTAGTTGGCAACAATGTTGAGGCGAAGGCGGTCGTTGCCGCGCTGGCCGAAGGAATGGGCCTTGAACCGATCGACCTCGGGCCCATTCGCTATGCGCATTATATTGAGGGCATGCTGGTTATGTGGGCCAACCGTTATCTTGGTGGCCAGCAATTCGAATACCACCTTAGAAAAACAATCGCGCGATGATCGCGCAAATGTCCGGACTAACGACGGGCATGAAATACCGACAAATCAATTTGTCTTGTAGGGATTCGGCGGCATGAGGTCCGGCGGTATTGCTACACGACGCCGTTCAGACTGTGGTGGATAGTTTTTCGCAAGGTACGCAATAATTCTGTTTTCGGTATCGACGTCAAATTGCCACAGATTCTGTTTCGCCTGCATCCATCGAATAGTTTCCAGCCATTGTGATGCGCTAGCGTGCTGTTGCGTAATGAGTTTTAGCGAATGACAGGCAATACAATTGTTGCGAACCAGCTCCCAATCATCGGACATCTTGAGACCCGTGCTCGGATCGAGTTCGGGCTCCTGTGAATAGGCAACATGCGCTGCTGGTATTGCCACAATCATAACTAACATTAGCAGGATTGCCGGACACCGAGACATCAGGCTACCCGTACCGCAATACGATGGCAGGCGTTATTCAGATAGCCCTTCGGATTCCAGCCGGGCAACACCATGGGTTGAGCGCGCCCTGCACTGTCAGTTGCCCGTGCCCAGATCTCGTAGTACCCGAGCTCTGGAAAAGCCATTTCGTGATTCCAATGCTGCCATGCCATGCGATTTGCAGGTGCTTCCAGCGTCACTTTGTGCCAGGTCGCGCCAAAGTCGATAGAAACGTGCACCTCTGCGACCTCGAGATCACCCGCCCACGCATGCCCTCCGACCGCGAGCGTCGTGTCACCGGCATGTTCGATTCCGGACCGCGGAAAAGTAATCAACGATTTCACCGGCATTGATTCTATGATGCACATCTGGTCGTCGGGCAGTTGGCTGCCCGGTGCTACGGGATTACAAGGAATCCGATACGACGTGCCAGTCATCTTCGCACCATCGTGCACCTGGTCGCGAATTACTATTTTCCTGAGCCACTTGCCGGAAATGGAGCCAGTCCAGCCCGAACAAATCAGGCGCAAGGGGTAGCCATTCATATGCGGAATCTCTTCGCCATTCATCGACCAAGCGATGAGGGTTTCGTCTTCCAGTGCTTTGGCCATCGGCGCGCCGCGTGAAATGGGATCTTTGTTTGGATCACCGCTGGCGTGTGTGTCGGCACCGTAGTAAGCAACATAAACAGCGTCGTCCTTGATACCAACGTGCTCGAGTACGTCCCGCAATCGGACCCCGGTCCATTCCGGGCAACCGACGGCACCGATTGACCATTGATTACCGGGCGCCGCAGGAACAAATTCATTACGGCCATTTCCACCGCACTCAAGTTGCAACTGATACGTGTAATGCTTAAATTTCTGTTTGAGCTCAGCAATTGTAAACGACATCGTGCGTGCGGCCGATTCACCAGCGATGTCGAGTGTCCACGTATCCGGATCGATACTACGCATGACAGGTGGCACGCCATTGTTGCGAACGAACAAGTACTTCGCCGGTGTCACTCTATCTTTGAGAAGATGTGCGGGCGTCTCGGCATTGATCGGGCGGTCATTCAAAATGGTTAACCCCTCTTTGCCAGCAATCTTGAACGCTTCGCCAGACTGTGCCAATGCAGCGGGAATCAGTCCGCCTGGCATCAGGTGGGCGAACGGTATGGAAGCACCAACCGCTGCGGACATTGCGACAAGGCTGCTTTTTGTAAGGAAGCCACGGCGCGTAATCGGATCGCTCTTGCGACCCCACACGACATCATCAGCCTCTATCGGGTCTACGCTGTAAAGTTCGTGAATTCCACGATCACTATCTGACACCGGTTCGCTCCATATTTCGTTGTCTCCTAAATCTTGCTGAATAACAATATCAATACACTTATGCAACCAGTCAATTGATAATTCCGCTCACCAGCAGGATGCAAAACTTTTATCCGGGCAATAGTAACCGATGAGGACACCGATGAAAGGAACAATAGATGGTACGATCGAGCGTGCCGACCCTGTCATTATGCGTCAGTTTCGACGTGCTGATAACTTCAGGAAAATGCTAGGAGTTTGTCGGCCGAGGGCCCGATAAATAATTCGATACATTGATACCGGTAAAGGCAAGGTGTCTCATGACGCAGCGTGACACGAAGACAATCATTTTCGACCTCGACGGAACTCTGGCCGACTGCACTCATCGCGTGCCGCTGATACCGGACTGGGATGCGTTTTTTGCAGCCTGTGACAAGGATAAGCCGATCTGGGCGATTATTGATGTCTATAACGCCTTGTTCGATCATGATGCCTGGGATATTCACATATGGTCAGGTCGTAGAGATTCTGAGAGAGAAAAGACGGTTCATTGGATTGAGCGCCACCACATACACTCTCCAGGTGTATTGAAGATGAGACCTGCAGGAGACGACCGATCAGACGCGGAGCTAAAGAGCCAATGGCTTGATGAAGCAGAATTTGTTCCTATGTTGATCTTTGAAGATCGGGCCAGCGTAGTTCAAATGTACCGAGACAGGGGCATTCGGGTAGCCCAGGTAGCGCCCGGTAAATTCTGATCTACACAGAAATCGACCGGAAAAAATTTCGCAACCACTTAGCCATACTCAAGCAAACTGTGTTCGCAAACGAGGTAAAATTTCTTTTGCGTACAAACGCAGAAAACGCTCCTGATCCGGCCCTGGCGCATGAAATACGAGATGCGTGAAACCGAGTTCAATATACGGTGCGATGCGTTCAATATGCTCAACGGGGTCCTCCGAAATAATCCATCGACTTGCGGCGCGTTCCACCGGCAACGCATCGGCGAGTCTCTCCATCTCCATAGGGTCTTCTACACCCATCTTCTCCTCGGGCGACAATCCAAGTGCGGCCCAATAAGACGTGTCCTGCATCGCTCTATCCAAATCGGTATCAAACGACACTTTCATCTCAATCATTTTTTCTAGCTCGCCCAAAACGCGACCCGATGTCTCCAGCCCAGCTTGCACATTTGGCAGTATGATTTGCCGGTAAAATTCGGGCGCTTTGCCGCTCGTACAAATGAGGCCGTCACCGACACGACCGGCGAATCGCGAAATCATAGGACCTGCAGCGGCAATGTAGATCGGCACGGGTTCGTCAGGCCGATCGTAAATGGTTGCGTTCTTCGTCTGATAATACTCACCTTCAAAGGTCACGCGATCCTCAGTCCACAATCGTCGAATCAGTTCCACCGACTCCCTGAGCCTCCCAAATCGTTCCTTGTATTTCGGCCATAGAATGCCTGTTGCCGGCACTTCATTCATGGACTCGCCGGTTCCAACGCCCAAGATAACGCGCCCGGGATTGAGACACCCAATGGTAGCCATCGCCTGGGCTACTATGGCTGGATTATATCGGAAAGTCGGGGTTGCAACGCTGGTGCCAATTGCGACGCGCGAAGTACGCTCGCCCAAAGCAGCAAGCCACGCCAGGGAATACGGCGCGTGACCGTCAGTATGACGCCACGGCTGAAAGTGGTCACTCACCATGACCGAGTCGAATCCCACCTCTTCTGCAATGACTGAGAATTCCAGTAGCTCGCGAGGACCAAATTGCTCCGCGGATGCCTTGTAGCCGAGTCTAAGCATCATTACTATTTTCCTGTCTGTTTCTGAAGATGTCTGGACAATGCAGCAGCATCTGCAACGATTACTGCATTTGCCTGATTAACTCTACCGGCTGGAATGTCGTGGTCCGCCCGAATCATTCGGTCCAGCATCTCTGCTTTTCCTTCACCGGTCATTAACCACAATATGTGTCTTGCGCGATTGATAACCGCGTAAGTCATCGTCATACGCCGCCATCCGCCGTATGAATCTGTGATCGCGACATCCCCCCGGTCTGTTGTTTCCAAAACCTGTCCGTTCGGCACCAGGGACGCGGTATGTCCGTCTTCACCCAGACCCAGATGAACTACATCCAAGACCGGCGGTTCACCGGCAACCTGAATCAGATCACTCTGGTATTGCCTCGCTCCCCGGGCAACGTCCTTGCTGTCCACCGGCATCGCATACAGATTTTCCGGTGGTAACGAAATTCGATCCGCGAATTCTTTCTGAATATGGACCAGATTGCGTTGTGGATCACCATCAGGTGCCATACGCTCATCGACCTGAAAGATTTTCACCCTCTGCCAGGAAAGCTCGTACTCGGCGAGCTTACGCAACATTCGCCACGGTGCACTACCGCCGCTTAGGGCCAGAATAAACTGATTGCGCTCAGCAATTGCTTCGCTGGCGCGCGCATGAATGAAATTCGCGCCGACTACTGCAACATCGTTTGCCGTATCGCACCGATGAATTCGCATCACGGTTTCTCGATATGGCCACCAAACGCGTAACGCATCGCAGACTGGACTTTGTTCGCATAGCTTCCCTCACCCCTGGAACTGAAGCGATTGAACAGTGCGGCCGCAAGCACGTGCGCCGGAACACCGAGATCAATTGCGGTTTTCACGGTCCAGCGCCCCTCGCCGGAGTCGGCGACCTCGCCGCTGAACGCCCTTAATGCCGGATCTCGGTGAAGGCTCGCTGCGGCGAGGTCGAGAAGCCACGAGCCAACTACACTGCCGCGACGCCAAAGTTCTGCAATCTCGCCGGTGTCGACATCGAGTTGAACTCGCCCGAGGTCACTTCCGACCGATACATCTGCGACATCTTCCTTCGCCTTGTGAAGCATCGCAAAACCCTCGCCATATGCGGCCATAATGCCGTATTCGATTCCGTTATGTACCATTTTGACAAAATGGCCCGCGCCATGCCCGCCGCAATGCAGATAGCCTAGATGTGCGCTCGATTTATCGTTCTCTCTGCCTGTTGTACGCGGTGCCGCATCTTCTCCGGGCGCAAGCGTCCGCAATAACGGCTCCAGATGTCTTACGGACTCGCCGTCGCCGCCGATCATAAGGCAGTAGCCGCGCTCCCGCCCGCACACACCGCCGCTGGTGCCGACATCCACATAGCGGATGTTGTGCAACTTCAAGCGCCGGGCACGTCGGACATCATCCGAAAAATCGGAATTACCGCCATCGATTATGATGTCGTCGTCATTTAGCAAGCCGGTGAGTTCTTCGATGATATCGTCAACGATCTGGTTAGGCACCATGATCCATATCGAGCGTGGTGCCTGAAGCGAATTGATCATTTCTTCGAGTGAGTCAACAGCCTGGGCGCCCATGACCGCCAGTTCGTCCCGTGCGCTTCTGGTCCGGTCGTAGACTACACAAGCGTGATCGTCCGCCAATAATCTTTGTACCATGTTGGCGCCCATGCGCCCGAGGCCAATCATTCCAATCTGCATGTTGTCTCCGAATTGTATCGGGCTTCAAATGGCCTCAGCGGCATCCGGGCGCCGCTGAGCGTGCTTGTCCAGGCGGACAGCGCCCCGGACTTTGAACCAAGGCGGTGTCAGGTTTTCCTCAAAAGGAATAGTTAATGCCGGACTATCCCGCACAGAGTCGAATTCCAGATTCCGCCAGCGTAGTCACTGGGCTATTCTACAGCCAAAATTGTACTATCAGGGCACAAGAACTCGTTAAGTGGCCAGGTTATCGCCAATCCGGCGAAAGCCCAGTAGAACTTCACTTGACTATGACAATAGTCGCAGACAATGACAATAGTCGCAGACAATGCAACTCCAAGTGCGTGCATCGATACATTGAACAAGTAGGATATCGGGAGTAACGTCACAGCCCTTGCATAGTTGACCCTAATTCTATTTACTGGCGCGATCTCATCCGCCGCGGCTCTTGTGGCTTAGCCAGATTGCACCAGTAAGACTACAGTGAGGATGTCCATGTCTACGACAATATCTGAAAGCATATGCCACCAACTTGTCGACGACATCATTACCGGCAAGATTCCGCCTGGCCAGAAGCTTGAAGAGCAATCGATTGCGGAGCGATTTGACGTTTCACGTACACCGGTCCGTGATGCTTTTCGACAACTGGTGAGTACCGGGCTTGCGAACAGCAGGCCACATCGAGGTGTCACGGTCGCCAATCTTCGGGTCGACCAAATCGGCGATATGTACGAGGGCCTTGGGGAATTAGAGGCGCTTTGCTGCCGCTATAGCAGCCTGCGCATGTCTGTGCTGGAACGCAAAAAACTGGAGAAAATTCATGAGGACTCGCGCCCCAGCAAGAAGAGCAAGAACCTTGAGCAGTATTCGGAACATAATGAGCGCTTTCATCAGGCTATCTACAAGGGATCACACAACGGGACTCTGGCTGATATGGCCATGAATCTGCGTCGAAAACTCGCTCCGTTCAGACGACCGGTTTTCTTCCATGGCGCGGAACGAATTGGTAATTCATTCGATGAACATCAGACGATTGTCGATGCAATACTCGCATCTGATCCGGAGACCGCATTTCAGGCCATGCAATCTCACGTTGCAAACTCCAGTATGAACGTCATTTCCTACGTCGAAGAATCTGCCAGACCGACTTGAACGAGACGGATGGTGTCACCGAGTCTAGGCATTGCCCACGCCGAATAGCAACGACCTGAGTCTGATGTCTTATCATTTATAATCTGCTGCAATGTGTCTGTACATGCCATCGACATTCAACTTGAACCACTTGTCATACATACCAAGATGGCTGTACTTCGGAAGTTCGATCGCTGCTACGGCTTCGTCCTTACTCATACCCTGGTCCATTGCTTTAACAACTTCAACATACAACGCTTCAAAATACTCCCGGAATTCGGCTACATCCTCCTTCACGCCGGTCGCGCCTCCACCGCTTCCGTGGACGCCGTGCCCGGTGAGCAGGATATCGAAATCGAGTTGCTCAAGCTTGCGTAGTCCGTCAAACAGATCGGGAAAGTAGTGTGTGTACGGAAGATCCAGAAATGACACGCGATCTATCCACAGGAGATCGATGGCGAGTACTGCCCGTTCGTCGGGATAATGTACAGCGAGTAAATTATCGCTATGGCCTTTACCCAGGTAAATCAAGTCGACTGTTTTTCCACCTAACTCAATCGTCATTTGGTCGTTGAAAGTGATATCCGGATATACAGCAGGATTACTCTTTCGGTACGCCGTAAGTTTGTCCACGTCGCCGTCGAATCCGTCGAAATCATCGATGTCGATGGACAGGTCGTTCCAGATATCGAATTCCGCCACTACGTTTTCGTGACCGATAATAACCGCCTGATCGTAAACCGCGGCGCCTGAGCTGTGGTCATCGTGGCTGTGGCTATAGATCAGATACTTGACGGGAAGATTGAATCGCTGCTTGATTTCAGCTTTCAGCCAGATTGCTATTTCCGTGTTGATGGGATCAGTAAGAATGATGCCTTCCGGCGTAACCAAAAACGCAGTGAACGTGTTGTTGTTGTCTTGAACCTGATAAAGATCGCCCGCCACATGAGTGATTCCGCGAAATGACTCTTCAGCAACTTCACTCTCGGTGCATGCGACCGAACTCAATATGCATGACAACAAAATTACAATTCGTTTCATCTGTTTTCCCTCGGTATAATTAAATGTTGTCGACTATCGTCAGTTCACTACGGGTAGAGATCTGCTATCTGTCGAATGAGCAGGCGCGTTGCGTCCGCTTCTGCCATGCGTCGGTAGCTGGCCTGCGACGCGTCTTCAGTTTCCCTGGCCACTTCATCAATTGCCTGCTGTTGCTCTGGCATCGGACTGTCCCAGAATTCCTGTGTAATAATTTGTAAAAGTTTTGTGTTCCAAGTTAGTCAAATGTACTCTATTTGAGTAAGATGTACTCATGCTGACGAGTAGATCAAACCCATCCAGACAAGTAAAGCCTAATGGGGCGTTTGCCATGCAGTCACAGCCTACTTCGAGCTTTTCGACGACGAAAGTCGTGGACTGGGCAGCCTGGGTTTCAGCATGCTGGCGCTGGGCGTTGACTACCCCGCCGGGCTGTCGGCAATGCAATCAAAACTCGCGGGCAGCTATCCGTTAAGCGTTCGAAAAGTGTCTCGAGGACACAATAACGAACAAATAGCCTGGTTTGACCAGGCAAGTCCGGACAATGCACAAGGGTCGCCGCGTATCGGATACGGCGCATGGATAATGGAATACGATCCGTCCTTCCTGTCTGTCTGGAATCCAGGGACGAGCGCGAGCTAGGGCATTTCGAGGTCTCTTTTCTCGAGCGGTATGTGGCGGTACTCGACGACGCGCCCGCGGATCCCTACTTTGAGGACATCGTAGGCCTGACTTTCGCCCTTGACCCAGTGTCGCTACAGGACGCCATCGACCTCCTCCACGCAATGGGATTCGAGGAAGCAGGCGATAACGGATCCTATACTTTAAGGCATCAGACTTTGTACTAAAGCTGCAGCCTGTGACTGAAAAGGGTCGTGGCGTGCGGAATATGACCGTGCGAGTTCGAAGGAATCCTGAACAGACAACGTATCAACTCGGCACCTCAATGCTAGTTTTCGGTGGCGACAACCTGGCCCATTGGACGTTTTGACCGCTTCCTGCCGGAATTATAAATCGTCGACCAATTTATACATACCCTCAACGTTGAGTTCGAACCACTCGTCGTACATGCGCAGATGCCGGAACTGATCCAACTCGATGCTCTCTTTAGCGTCCTCCAGGCTTAGACCTCTGCGCTGGGCGTCAACCACGGCTTCGTAAAGTGCCTCGAAATATTGGCGAAATTCGACTCCGTCCGCCTTCGTACCAGCGTCTCCATGACCTGTTAGCAGAATGTCATAATCAATCGATTCCAATATATGCAGGCTGTTGATCCAGCCGGGAATATACGTTTGCGGTTCATCCGCTGATTGTCCAAGCGCTCCGTAAGCCAGGCGCCTGACGAACACGATATCGACGCACAATACAGCTCGCTCGTGAGGAAAGTGGATCGCAACAAGATTGTCACCGTGACCGATACCCAAATAAATCAGATTGACCTTGCTGCCACCGAACTCGAGCGACATTTGATCCGTAAACGTAATGTCAGGCAAAGCGGTCGGCGTATTGTTGCGTATCAAATTTTCCTTCGTTTTTTCATGCGCGATCACCGTGGCGCCCTCAAAGACCTCGCCGCCAATGGAATGATCTTCGTCGCTGTGACTATATATAAGGTATTTGACCGGAAGATCGAAGCGTGCCTTGATTTCCTCTTTGAGCCAGAGAGCTGCTTCCTTGCTGATCGGGTCAAAGACGATTATCCCTTCTGAAGTGACTAACAACGCAGAGTGATAATTGCCACCACCGTGCACTCTGTACAGGTCGCCGGCAACGTGTTCGATCGATCGTGGAGCCGCTGCGTGGGTCGCCACGCTTATCGCCAGCACCAAAATTTGCATCAGAATCAGGGCTATATTTCTCATCCCTCAGCCTCCAGCACTCTGTCCATCCTGACCCCGTTTCGCCATATACCGATAATATCTCGTGTGGCTGTTGTGTCTTTAGTGGGGTCACCGCGAACCAATAACAGGTCCGCACACATCTCAGGCGAAATAGAACCTCTGTCATCTATGCCGAAAGCTTTTGCGACATTAGGCGTTGCCGCCGCCGGCGCATCAACAGGACTCAATCCAGCCAGTACCAGGAGTTCGAGCTCCCGATGCACACTTGCGCCATGATATGTCGTGCCGGCAGATACGTCAGTCCCCACCAAAATGGTAACACCCGCGTCGATAAGACCTGAAGCTGCCTGGAGGAACCGGTCGATGTTCTCAAGATCAGCCCCGCCGCGCCGAGTTGTCAACTCAGCGACTGCCTTTTCCGACATAAAAGGTCGCAACCGGAAATCGGCGACAAGGGTTGAGCGTCTTGCGGAATCTACAAATCCGTCTTGTGTGACCAGGGTGGTAATGACGAATACGCTCTGTTTCGTCAGCAGCACAGACAATTCCGCAGCCAGACCGGAATCGCGCCAGACGTGCACCAGCCCGCCGATTCCGCCGCTCAGAACAGCGCGAACATCATCGGTCGTCTCGACATGGGCAACCGCCAATAGTCCGCGCGAGTGCGCAGCCTCAACCAGCGCCGCAATCGTCTCTGTATCCAGCGTCGGCATACCCTGTTTCGCTCGTTGGCCGCTAACGATGATCTTAAGATAATCGGATCCGTCAAAGACATTTATGTTTCGCAAAACGAAGCTGCTTCGTTGATCGCTAGCGGTTGGCTCAGTCGAGAAATCTGCTTCTCGCGCTGTTTGCTCCGGTTCTTGTTCCAGCGGTTGAGCAGGATTATCACAAGCTGATAAAAAAAGTGACAAAGAAAAGGCTAGACATACCGCCGTATTTTTCATTGATTTACCGCTCCTAAAAGTTGAAATCCGGGTCGAGCTGATCGTCGCCGTTCCCGA
>Ga0114950_10002662_pt1 | contig 13732 bp, 10 predicted proteins | sample N075metaG_FD_83503 | JGI IMG/M metagenome (GOLD analysis project Ga0114950, IMG submission 83503) | Deep subsurface microbial communities from Kermadec Trench to uncover new lineages of life (NeLLi) - N075 metaG | ecosystem: Environmental > Aquatic > Marine > Ocean trench > Sediment | place...
AGCTTATCCAAAACCTTACACAAGCAAAACCAGAAACAAGAATATTTCGAAGTAGCAAAAAAACTCTTCCATCTAAACGCTATCGATGAGGGAACTTGTGTTTCTGCTAACAGAATACTCTACCAAATGGGTAATCCGAAGGAGACGCTTAAGTGGTGTAACAATTTTATCGAAGTTTATCCGGCAAACCCGGAGTTATACTTTCACTTAAGTATAGCTTTAAAAAACGTTGGAAGATTGCCTGAAGCGATTGAGAAGGGACGCAAAGGGCTTGAATTACGGCTCAAACACCCTACAAACGTCAAACCACAGCCGCAAAAGCCAAAGTTTAATTCTGCAGAAAACAAGCAAGTTCTTTGGCAAGTTTTGGTTGATCTGAAAAAACAAAATATTCATGCTTTCCCGACGGCGGGCACACTATTGGGCCTTATTCGCGAAGGTGATTTACTCGCCGGGGACAAGGATATAGATCTGGCCTTGCTGTATGAAGAGATTGATGACGCCGTTAAAATTCTAGAAGCTAATGGGTGGCAAGAAGTTAAAGGATCGTATGTATTGATAAATCCTCGACAGATGTACTACCCCAAATATAAGTTAACTATAGACCTCTGCGGATTAGTAAAAGAAAAGGAATCGGGGAAGACTATTGGTGGTTTCTGGATGCCAGGTATTCCAAAAGAGTGGAATCGTATTATTGAATTCCCCGCAATGAAACTCAATAAAGCACAATCTCCTGCTGGCGAAGTGTGGTGGCCAGCAGAACCCGAAGTTTGGCTTGAATCACTTTATGGTGATTGGCGCACACCTGACAATGAGTTTGATACAGTCATTTGTGCTAACAACTTGCGTAATTTTTCCTACCTTGTTGAATGTTATGCAATTCATAGAATCATGTTTCACTGGGGGCAAGGCTACCTATCCAAAGCATTGAAAATCGTTACAAGTACACTTAAACACAAACCGAATAACGAGTTATACCAAGAGATACAAAGAAGATTTTTGGATAGTCTGGGTAGAAAGGCGCGTTGAAGTGCCATCCTTAAGCGTTCTAAAAAATTTGCAAGCTCTACTAAGGCGTATTAATCAAAATGATTGTGATGACACTTATCTTCCTCTTTGGCCTTGTAGAGTCATTTGGGAGCAGAATTTGTGCACTCCAGAGAAAAGTATTTTGCAATCGAGCTGGGCTGAATAATTAGACACTCAGTTAGGGGTAGGTTAAAAGTACAGTAGTTTGGTTGGATTCGTAACAAACGAGTCGGTTTGTTCGTCTAATGACAAACAGGTATTGAATTGATCAGAGGTTCCTTAATTTGTAAACAGTAATAAGTCATCTTAGAGGAATGCCCGTGAAAGCTGCTGTTCACACCCGCTATGGATCACCGGACGTGGTTGAAGTAAAACAGGTTGAAAAACCTTGCCCGAAGGATGATGAAATTCTGATCAAAGTCCATGCAGCGTCCATCAATGATTTTGACTGGGGGATAATCAGCGGCAAGCCTTACTTCATCAGGATCTTTTTAGGATTATTCAAACCCAAAATTCAGATAAGCGGGTGTGATATCGCCGGCCAGGTTGAGGCTGTCGGTAAAGACATTACTCAATGGCAGACCGGAGATGGGGTGTACGGTGATTTAAGTGGAGGACGTTTTGGCGGCTTTGCCGAATATGTCTGCTGCAAGGAAAATCAGGTAGCGCAAAAGCCCGCGTCTATGAGTTATATCGAGGCGGCCGGGATACCCCAGGCTGCAGTGCTAGCTTGGCAAGGTCTGACCGTAAATGGTCCGTTGCAGGACGGTCAGCAGATTCTAATTAATGGTGCTGGCGGGGGAGTGGGGACCTACGGTGTGCAACTGGCCAAGCAAAAAGACATTGAAGTGACCGGAGTGGACAGTGCCGAGAAACTGGATTCGATGCGTTCTGTGGGCTTTGATCAGGTTATTGATTACAAGAAAGAAGATTTCACCAGGAGTGGTAAGCAATACGACCTGATCCTCGATACCAAGACCAACCGTGGTCCGTTTGCCTACACCCGTGCATTGAAGCCTAATGGTCTCTATGCCACGGTTGGCGGATCCATGCCCCATTACCTTACCGTTGGTATCATGGGGCCTGTATTATCTTGGTTTACTGGCAAGAAATTAAAGGTCATCGCCCTGAAACCTAACTTCGGCCTCGATTACTTCAACCAGTTGTTTGAGGCTGGTGAGTTTAAATCGGCCATTGATGGCCCCTATAAGTTCGATGATCTTGTAGAAGCGCTCCACTATTATGTCAGGGCGGAACACAAGGGGAAAATCATAATAACGATGGATTGACTATCAGTCACGGCCAGGTAGCGGTTTAATCTGACGCTTCACATTTCTAACCCCGCCCTTACGACGGCCCGGTAAAACAAAATAACCTAATTGAATTTTACCTAGCTGTGAAATGTGGCAATATTCCCCGCCGGGCAGATTTTTTTAGCCCATCGGCGCGGCTTTCGGGCAGCAAATTGAAGCTCGAAGGAATTAAAACAACTACAGACGTCGAAAAGATTGATTTTAGTAGTAAACATATTTCATTAGAGGGGGAAAATTCTCTGACTAATTAGACAGTTAGTCAGGTCAACTATTTGCCTATGCGCGACTATTTCATCAGGCGTTTGCTGCTGATCCCCCCGACCTTGCTCGGAATTACCGTTATCGTTTTTATCATCACCCGGATGGTGCCTGGCGGACCCATTGAACGCGCCATTATGGAAGCACAACTGGGAGGTGGGGCAGCTCGGTCTGTGGCCGGGCAGAACATGGCTCTGTCTGAGGCTCAGCTTGAACGGCTACGTGAATATTACGGATTTGATAAGCCGGTATTTGAAAGCTATGTGGATTGGGTTGGCAAGGTGGTAACCGGTGACCTTGGTACTTCCTATCGATTTAATCAACCCGTGTGGGATGTAATAGCCAGCCGCTTCCCGGTTTCACTTTACTATGGCCTGGTGACACTGGTGATTACCTACATGGTCTGTATCCCACTGGGGATATTGAAGGCAATAAAACACCGCACTTTGGTAGACAACGCCACTTCTATTTTTATCTTTATTGGCTATGCCGTGCCCGGCTATGCGCTGGGATCCCTGTTGCTGTTGTATTTTTCGGTGCGACTGGAGTGGTTTCCCATGGGGGGATTCGTCAGTTTGCAGTTTGACGAATTAAGTTTATGGGGACAGGTGAAGGATCTATTACAACATTCGATATTGCCGTTGACTTGTTACTTGGTGGGAAGCTTCGCCCTGGTTACCATGCTACTGAAAAATCACCTCATGGACAATTTGGCTTCGGACTATATTCGCACGGCGGTAGCTAAGGGTGTTTCGTTTCGACGCGCAGTAACCGGCCATGCCTTGCGTAATTCCTTGATACCTATAGCCACTACTTTTGGCCAGAATATTACACTACTGGTTTCCGGTTCTTTCCTTATCGAAACCATTTTTGACATCAATGGGTTTGGTTTGCTTGGACTGACTTCCATTATTGATCGCGATTACCCGGTAGTGATGGGAGTTATTTTTCTCGCCAGCCTGTTGTTGCTGGTGGGAAATATTATTTCCGACATCCTTGTAGCTTTGGTTGATCCCAGAATCAGGTTTAATTAATCATCGTGCAACTTCGATTGAATCCACAAACGATAAAAAAATTGCGCCGCTTCCGGAAAATCAAGCGTGGCTATTACAGTTTTATTATCCTATGTGTATTCCTACTATTATGTTTATTCGCCGAACTGCTTATTAATAACAAGGCTCTGATAGTAAGTTATGCAGGAGAGCTTCATTTCCCCACCTATACAGCTTTTCATCCGGGCACTGATTTCGGCTTGGATTATCCCTACGAAACTAATTATAAAGAGCTGAAACAACACTTTGCCGACACTGAGTCTGGCAACTGGGTGCTGTTGCCATTGGTGCCCTACAGCCCTTTCGAAAATGATGCCTCTAGCGGAATTTTCAGACCGGAAGCACCCAATGCGGGAACCAGACATTTCCTAGGTACCGATACCACCAGCCGCGATATACTGGCACGGCTTTTTTATGGTACTCGTATAGCCCTGATATTTTCCCTGGGATTTATGGCTTCGGTTTATCTCATTGGTGTAATGGTCGGTTGCGCCATGGGTTATTTCGGTGGTTTGTTCGATATCATTTCGCAACGATTGGTTGAGATCTGGAGTAATATTCCATTTCTCTATATGGTTATCATTGTTTTTTCTGTGATACCCGACACCTTTACTGTACCAACGAGAATATTGATATTGCTGACGGTAATGGTGTTGTTTTCCTGGACCTCCATGACCTATTACATGCGTACTGAAACCTACAAGGAAAAAGTACGGGATTACGTTGCGGCTGCCCGTATCATTGGCGCGTCAAATGTACGTATAGTATTCAAGCATATCCTGCCGAATGTATTGGCTACCTTGGTGACGTTTATGCCATTTACCATAGTGTCAGCTATATCGGCGATCACGGCTCTGGACTTTCTGGGGTTTGGCTTACCGCCGCCCACGCCCAGTCTGGGTGAATTGTTAAAACAGGGAACCCAGACTTTGCGTACGGCTCCCTGGATTGTGATGTCAGCCTTCGGAACATTGGTAGTGTTGCTGACATTGGTGACTTTTATCGGTGAAGCGATCAGAGAATCATTCGACCCGAAGAAATTCACTGTTTATAAATAGTAAACTTATTGGTCTAATTGATTTAACACGGATATTGAGCACAACTCTCAGGAGAGACACGGCAATGGATATACAATATAAACTCAGGTTACTGGCAATAATGATTGTTGGCCTGGTATTGGTGGCTTGCGGCGGCGAGTCGGACCAGCCAGTGTCTGACAGCGGTATAGATATTACCCAGGAAGTCCTTGATTTTTATGCAGCAAATCCAGAATTAATTACATTCGCCACCATAGATGACCTGCCGGATGATCTGTTTTGGGAAGAGGGTCTGAATCAACCGGAAATTGGTTCTCCCGAAGCCACCAAAGGAGGAACTTACTACGAATTGCTAGATGATTTTCCGCCTACTTTGCGCACCGTTGGACCCGATTCAAACAGCTCCGCACGTTCATGGATTCAAGGTTACTACGGCCTCACCTATGCGATGCCCCATCCTGATACCAATGAATTCATTCCAGGTATCGCTGAATCCTGGGCAATAGACCCTGGGAGAAAATCAGTTTTTGTGAAAATTAACCCGGAAGCACGCTGGTCTGATGGCGAACCCATAACTGCAGATGACGCTCTATTTGCCGTCTTCTTCTACTACTCAGACTACATACAAGCCCCGTTTTCTACCAATTATTACAAAACCGAATACACAAATGTCACCAAGTATGACGACTACACTTTTTCCATGTCAGTGCCCAAGGTCAAGCCGGACATGGCCTCCAGGGTTCTACAAGTGGCACCAGTACCCCAGCACTTCTACAAAGAACTTGGAGAAGATTATCCGGAGCGATACCAGTGGCGTTACGAGCCCCATGCTGGTGCTTATACAATTAATGCAGATGAAATCAACATGGGGGTAAATATAGTATTGGAACGGTTAGAGGATTGGTGGGCGAAGGATAATAAATACTACCAATACCGATTTAATACAGATCGTATTGTGTTGAATGTGGTGCGTGATCAGGCGAAACGCCTTGAGGCATTTCGACGCGGCGATTCAGATATTCTGAGAATAGCTACCGCTGAAATTTGGTACGACAGTTTACCGAATGACGACCCTGATGTTACCGGGGGATATATCCACAAGCAGACATTCTATAACCAGGGTCCCAGAAGCAACTGGGGCTTGTGGATTAATTCGTCGCGACCTTTTCTGGACAATCAAGATGTACGGTTGGGAATTCAGTACGCGGCCAATTGGGACCTGGTGATCTCAAATTATTTTCGTGGTGACCCTGAGCGATTGAAAACCCAGAATGACGGTTACCCGGAGTTTTCCCATCCTACCCTTACGGCGCGTCCCTTCGATATTGATCTGGCACTTGAGCATTTTGCCAAGGCAGGATTTGTTGATAGGGGGCCAGATAGCATTCTTGTGAACGCCGATGGTCAGCGATTAGCCTTTACCTTATCGACAATTTATGATCGTTTCACCGACGTATTTACTATTCTCAAAGAGGAGGCCATCAAGGCGGGACTGGAGTTGCGCATAGAAATGATGGACGGAGCATCAGGATTTCGCAAGGCACTGGAGAAGCAACATGAAATATTCTTCGTAAGCTTTTCACCGGCAATGGAGATGTACCCCCGAATGTGGGAATACTTCCATTCAGCCAATGCCTATGACCAGGCCTTTATGGAAGATGGAAGTGTCAATCCGGAACGGAAAGCCAAGCCGCAGACTAATAATCTGCAGAGTATCGCAATCCTGGAATTGGATGCGATGGTGGATGAGTATCAGGATTCAGACGACAAGGAAAGAATGATTGAACTGGCCCATCGAATAATGGAAATGCACCATGACTATGCGTCTTTTTCTCCTGGTTGGGTACAACCTTATTATCGTTCGGCGCATTGGCGTTGGGTTCGCTGGCCGGAGGGCTATAACTACAAGTACACTACTGACCCACACGAATTGTTTGTGCATTGGATTGATGTGGATATGAAACAGGATACTGAAGTAGCCCAGCGTGAAGGGCGATCTTTCGAGCCCAGCATAAAAATTTATGATCAATACCGATAATAGGTTTGGTTAACAGATTCCTGAGGTTAAATGCTATGAACATCTACAGACTAGCGCAGCATGCATTAATTGCTACATTTCTGATCGGGTGTGGCAGTGACGAGCAATCCAGCGAGACCACCGCCATTGATATTACCCAGGAGAAAGAAGCATTTTACGCGGCTGATCCTGATCGATTTCGATTTAAAACCTTGGAGGAACTACCGGTTGACCTGGTTTGGGAAAATGGTCAAAGCTTGACCGAAATAGGCTCGCCCGATGCGGTGAAAGGTGGAACTCAATACAGCTTGCTAGACGATTTTCCGCCAACCCTGAGGACCTATGGCCCGGATGCCAACAGCGCTTTTCGCCGTTGGATTTACGATGACACCGGCATGATGCTGGCACATCGGCACCCCAATGAGTTCGATTACTACCCCGGCATACTGGAGTCGTGGGCGGTTTCCGCAGTGGACAATACGGTTTACATGAAAATTAATCCAGAGGCGCGCTGGACCGATGGTGAGCCTATTACGGCAGATGACATGGTATTTACCATGTTTTTTGGTTTATCCCAGCACATAAATGATCCCTGGCAGAATAATTATTGGGAGAACGAATTTACTCACGTTACCAAGTATGACGATCTGACTTTCGCCTATGGTGTTCCAGAAATAAGAATAGACACTCTAGGTGTGGTTATGGAGATTTACCCAGCTTCCGAACATTTTTTTAATGAGCTGGGACCTGATTTTGCTGAACGTTATCAGTGGCGGTTTGCCCCGACCGCTGGTCGCTATGAAGTTAGAGACGAAAACATAACCATGGGCTCTAATATAGTCTTAACAGCTATCGAGGACTGGTGGGCTAAGGACAAGAAATTCTGGCAATACAGATTTAATCCGGATCGGATAAACCTTTCGGTGGTACGTGATCCAGCCAAGCGTTTCGAGTCATTTCGTGCCGGTGATTCGGACCAGTTTGAGATCGCAACCGCAGAATATTGGTATGAATTCCTGGCAGATGATGATCCTGATGTGACCGGAGGTTATATTCATAAGACCCAGTTTTATAACGGCGGTCCAAGGAGCAACTGGGGGCTGTGGATTAATTCCTCTCGTCCGTTGTTGGACAATGTGGATATCAGATTAGGTATTCAATACGCTTCTAACTGGGACCTGGTAATTCAAAATTATTTTCGGGGAGATTTTTTCAGGTTACACACGCCCAGGGACGGTTATGGCAGGTTTTCCCACCCAACACTAAGAGCGAGGCCATTCGATTTCAATCTGGCTTTAGAGTACTTTGCCAAGGCAGGTTTTGATCATACTGGTCCAGACGGAATTTTAGTGAATGAACAGGGTCAGCGACTGTCGTTTACCCTGTCGACACACTATGACCGTTATGCCGATATATTCACTATACTGAAAGAAGAGGCGATCAAGGCTGGTCTCGAAATTCGCATTGAAATTATGGACTCAGCCGCGGGCTTCAGAAAAGCCCAGGAAAAACAGCATGATATATACTTTGTAAGCTTCAATCAGGCCCTGGAGCCATTGCCCAGATTCTGGGATTATTTTCATTCCGACAATGCCTACGATGATGCTTTTCTGCAAGACGGTAGCATAAATCCAGATCGCAAGATCAAACCCCAGACTAATAATCTTGAAAGTGTCGCCAGCTTTGAGATGGACCAGTTAATCGATCGCTTCGACGATTCTGCCGATGAACAGGAATTACTGGAACTTTCCCATACACTACTGGAAATGCATTATGACTATGCGTCCTGGGTTCCTGGTTTTGTTAAACCCTTTTACTGGCACAGTTATTGGCGCTGGGTAAAATGGCCAGAAGAATTTAATTATAAATACACCAAGATACCAGGCGAACTTATGGTGCACTGGATCGATACCGAGGCCAAGCAGGAAACCCTGGCGGCCAGACGGGCAGGTGATTCCTTTGAACCTCAAATCAGCGTTTATGATCAGTTTAAAGAGCAATAGTTTTAATGCCTGAGCCTTTGTTAGCGGTAAATAATCTTATTTCCGAATTCGATACCGATGAAGGGCGTGTACGTGCTGTTGATGATGTCAGTTTTTCAATTAGCCAGGGCGAAACCCTCGGCATAGTCGGAGAGTCAGGTTGCGGTAAGAGTGTTACTGCACTTTCGATAATGCGTTTGCTGCCACAGCCCATGGGGCAGATCGTCGGTGGTGAAATCCTGCTGGAAGGGGAAGACCTGACCAAAGTTGAATTGAAGCGAATGGAAAAAATTCGTGGTGACATCGTTAGTATGGTGTTCCAGGAGCCGATGACGGCGTTGAATCCGGTGCACACTATCGGTAGGCAACTGACTGAAGTGCTTTACTTGCACAAGGATATCTCCAAGGACAATGCAACCCGACAGGCCATTGAAATGCTTGATCGGGTTGGCATTCCATCACCAGACTTGCGTATGGGTGAATACCCTCATCAGCTGTCCGGTGGTATGCGACAGCGAGTTGTTATTGCCATCGCCCTCGCCTGTAAACCCAATCTGTTAATTGCCGATGAGCCTACTACAGCGCTTGATGTCACCATTCAGGCTCAGATACTTGAATTAATCAAGGAGCTGCAGGATGAAATGGGCATGGCGGTAATCCTCATTACCCATGATCTTGGCGTGATTGCCGAAACTTCTGATTCAGTGGTGGTAATGTACGCCGGGCGAATTGCCGAACGGGGAACAGTTTACGAAATTTTTGATGCACCTACCCACCCTTATACCAAAGGACTTCTCGCTTCTATTCCTCGATTGGAAACCGTGCCGAAATCCGTATTGCCGACTATCGAAGGCATGGTGCCAGGTCTACTAGATTTACCCAAGGGTTGCCGATTTGAAAATCGTTGTCCCTATCGAAAAGATTCCTGCTCCGCAAGCATACCCGGTATTGAAGCAATCTCCGACTCCCATGTTGTTAGTTGTTTTCATTGGCGTGAAATTGAATCGGCTCAGGCCGGATAAGTTATGTCCGAATCACCCATACTAGAAGTACGTGACCTGAAAATGCACTTTCCGGTGAAAGAAGGTATTTTCATGCGTACCGGAAAATTCAACAAAGCAGTTGATGGTGTCAGCTTAAAAATCGAGCCTGGTGAAACCATGGGGTTGGTGGGCGAATCAGGATGCGGAAAATCAACCCTGGGTCGCTGCATTACACGCCTTTATAACCCCACCGCCGGGCAGATTCGGTTTGAAGGCCATGACATAACCCACATCAAGGGCCGTGAATTAAAACCTTACCGGCAAGATATTCAAATGATATTCCAGGACCCGATGGAGTCATTGAATTCCCGTCACACGGTGGGCGATATTCTGCAGGAACCCTTCATTATTCACAAAATAGGCGACAAGGCATCCCGACAAAAACGGGTAGCTGAACTGTTAGACATTGTGGGCCTTCAGTCTCGCTCAGTCACCCGCTACCCCTTTGAGTTTTCCGGTGGTCAGCGACAACGAATAGGGATAGCCCGAGCCATCGCATTAAATCCGAAATTGATAATTTGTGATGAGCCAGTATCCGCACTGGATGTCTCTATTCAAAGTCAAATACTCAACCTGTTGATTGAGTTACAAAGGGAATTTAATCTGTCCTATCTGTTTATCGCTCATGACCTGGCTGTGGTAAAACATATCTCGGACCGTATTGCCATAATGTACCTGGGTAAACTGGTGGAAAATGGCGAGGGTGAAACCATCTATCAAAATGCCAAGCATCCTTATACGCAGTCCTTGATCTCGGCCATCCCGGTTCCCGACCCGCACCACAAGGTAAGTCGACAAGTACTCAGCGGTGACGTACCTTCCCCTATAGATCCGCCATCTGGCTGTACATTTCACCCACGCTGCCCCCATGTCATGGATGAGTGTAGTGTAAACATTCCTGAGCTGATTCCGCTGAAAGAGAGCACAGGGCAGGACGTCGCTTGTCACTTGTACAAATAGGCAAGTTCAGTTATTTGTTTGCAGACGACAAAGTTATTCAGCCTGATCGCCAGCCTCAGTGTTCACTTACTTACTGGGTGCGATAGAAGGCGCATTGATTCTGGATCTAACAGTCAAGTTAAGGCAATTTTATTTGTTTGTTGATTCCAATTCTTTTTCAATAACAATTTTAGTCAGGGTTCTGAAGTCCGTTTTACCGCTTCCCATGCGGGGAAATTCCGGAACAATGATGAATTTTTTGGGTAGAGCTAGATTAGGTAGTTCCGTCGAAAGCTGTTTTAATGTTTCATTCTCATTAATTTCGGCGCTAATTACAGCGACAATTCGCGAGCCACGTTTCGCATCAGGTAATTCAACAACACAACATTCAACATTTTCTGGTGTTTTTTCATTCAACCATTCTTCCACGTTTACCAGAGAAATCATTTCGCCACCAATCTTAACGAAGCGTTTTAATCTACCTTGGTGCCAGAGGTAACCGTCTTCGTCCAGATAGCCCAAATCTCCTGTATCGTACCAGCCTGATTTCAAGCGAAGGGATGTTTCTTCCATGTCATTCAGGTAGCCATGCATGACACCTTCTCCCTTGACCATAATTTTGCCGGTTTCCCGGGCACCGCATTCTTCGCCGGATTCGTAATTAATTATCTTTACTTCAGTACCTGGTATAGGTTTACCGATACTCCCTGGTTTAATAGCTTCACGGGGGTTGGCTGAAATAACTGGCGAAGTTTCGGTGGTACCGTATCCTTCGATAACTTCGATACCGTGTTTTTCCTTAAAGCCCAGGCGTAGACTTTCGGGGCACTTGTCAGCACCTGATACTACTAACTGCAAACTGGCAAATTCACCTGCTTTCGATTGTTTCAAGTAGCCTTCGAGAAAAAAGGGTGTCCCCACAATAATTTCTGGTTTGTGTTCTCGGATAATTCTGGTGATGGTTTTAAAATCTAACGGGTTAGCATAGGTTATGGATGTCATGCCTTGGATGAGCGGCGTCCATAGATTGACAGTTAGTCCGAACACATGGAAGTAGGGCAGCACGGACAGCAGGCTATTGAAGTCAGTAATCCGCATCATGTCAGAGAAAGCTTGAATATTTGATTGTATATTGCGGTGGGTGAGCTGAACTGCCTTCGGATCTTTTTCGCTTCCACTAGTAAAAAGAACTACAGCACTTGCTTCCGGGTTATTTTTGCCGCATAACCAGCACAATAGTTTTGCCGGTAGTCGGGATTTCAAAAAGGCCAGGCTCTTTTCATATTTACTGAGGTTACCCATAATGTCTTCTATCAGGACCATATCAGGTAACCTGGGGCATCCGGTTTTGTCCAATAGAGCCTGGGTTGTAACTATGGTTTTAAAGTCGCATTGTCTTTGTGCATACAGGCAGTTTTTTTCTGCACCTGTGGAGTAATTGATCATTACTGGCGCCACTCCACCCATGGATGCTCCAATAATGGATAAAGCGGCGGCAGAAGAGGTTGGAAGCAGGATTCCAATTCGACCCCGTTCCATTTTTTTAAACCGTCTGGCAAGGATTAGTGAACCAATAAGCGCTTGTTGGTAACTGATGCTACGACGCAGATTGCAGTCATTAATAGCGATACGTTTGCGGTACCGCTTTGCTGTATCGATAAACTGGTAGTGAAGCATGGCAACATCTCTGAGGTTTTTCTTAGCCGGCTAGGTAGCGACTTTGGAACCTGGAGTTTTTGTAAAGTTGTTATTCTGTAATTGGTACTATTATTTAAAAATAGCGGGTTCAGTGCAAAAATTAAAGCATAATCCTATGATGAGGGCAGGTCTTATACTATGCAATCGAAGCCATACAAGTCTTGACTCACAACCTAATAGGTGCCGCTTATTGATACTTTACCCAAATTCATGTTCTGATCCCCATTTTTTACATTTATTAGGAATGGTCGAATTGATTTACAACTAATACTTGGCGCTATTGATTCACACTAGGTAAAAATAAAAATTGTAGGAGTCAACAAATGGAAAATATTGATACCAATGCATTAACGGACCTGGCAGTAAGCTACGGCATTAAATTGGCCATGGCTGTAGCTACCCTAGTAATAGACTGTATATCGTCAGCGTAATCTTAAAAGTAGTCAACAAAGCATTTGAGCGCGGCGACATGGATCCGTCACTGCAAAGTTTTCTTGGCAGTATGATAGCTATCCTCTTTAAGGTTCTGGTTTACATTACTGCCCTGAGCGTTCTCGGCATAGAAATGACCTCTTTCATCGCCATATTAGCTGCGGCAGGCTTGGCTGTAGGTTTGGCGTTGTCCGGCACACTGCAGAATTTTGCCGGCGGTGTAATGATTTTATTATTTAAACCCTACAAAGTTGGGAACTTTATAGATGCCCAGGGCTATCTTTGAACGGTCAAGGAAATTCAAATCTTTGTAACGATATTGACCACCCCTGACGGTAAAACCATATTGATTCCTAACGGTCCGCTTGCCACAGGAACCATAGTCAATTTTTCTACCCAGTCAACTCGAAGAGTAGATTTCACCTTTGGTATCGGATACGGAGATGATTTGGATAAAGCCTACGAAGTGCTCGATCGACTGATCGCTGCCGATGAGCGAATCTTAAAAGATCCGGAGCCATTCAGGGCTATTAGTGAACTTGCCGATAGCTCAGTAAATATTGTAGTAAAAGTATGGGTTGATGCGGCGGACTACTGGGATGTGTTCTATGCTATGAATGAAGCCGTGTACAAGACATTTGATACAGAGGGCCTGTCTATCCCGTTCCCTCAGCAGGACGTGCATCTGTATAAGCATAGTTCAGATTAATAGTTGAGATTAGAGTCTGAGATATTCCCACAAAATTTAGTGTTCGTTATATGGATGTTGTAAATCAGAGTGCGTGGGTTCAGAAACGTCTGAGAGAACGCTCTGACTCAGGGGGTTCTCATCTCAGCTACTTGCACCCCTCCGGGGTTCCCTCAATCCCTCGGGAGCCTGAAAAGCGGTCTCCCTCGTTCATTCGGTGCGGCGCTTCATTGCTGAGTTAACA
>Ga0114950_10002663_pt1 | contig 13728 bp, 13 predicted proteins | sample N075metaG_FD_83503 | JGI IMG/M metagenome (GOLD analysis project Ga0114950, IMG submission 83503) | Deep subsurface microbial communities from Kermadec Trench to uncover new lineages of life (NeLLi) - N075 metaG | ecosystem: Environmental > Aquatic > Marine > Ocean trench > Sediment | place...
CGAAGATGAATGCGTTGGCCGTCATTTCGAACTGCCCGCAGTTGAACAATCCCTGCAACAGCGGCAAACCGACTGATATACGTGTGGTTATTTCGCAGCAGCCATGGAGTCCGAAGCCTTAGCATTCCCGGAACGGATTAAGGCGACAGTTAACCTGTTCCGCCGCGAACCTCAATTAAGCTAACGGTCACTTTAATTACCGAAGCTTTTTGCGGCACAGGTACATATCCAGTCGACAAGGTCGGACTGCGCCGGGCCCAGCGGGCGATTTTCGGGCCAGACAATGCAGTATACCCAGGAAATCGGTAACTGATATTTCTCCCCGAAAGGTGCTATCAAGTCGCCACGCTTTAAATCTTCGTTGACCAGCGTTTTGGGGCCAAGAGCAATGCCTCGATTGTTTTGTGCCTCGTGAACAGCGAGACCCAGTAGCTGCAGTTTCACCCGGGACGGCAAGATTTTTTGCTTCGTCGCAAACCGACTAAACCAGTCGACCCATCCCGGAATAGCTGCGTGACCACCTGCGTCCCATTCGGCGTGCAACAGGCCGCTGGCCGGTAAATTCTCGGGTATCGCCCAGGGGCCATGCTCAGCGTAGTAACTCGGGCTGCACACCGGTAACAAAATCTCTTGCATCAGCAATCGCGATGTCTCGGGAAGGGTATCGCTGGGTATAAATCGTATGGCGAGGTCGGCTTCATTTCGTTCCAGGTTTACTATTCTGTCGGTCGCATCCAGTGAGATCGAAATTTCATCATGCTGGTCGGCGTATTCATTGAGCCAGTTCGTCAGCAGTTTGCCTGCTATAGAAGGCGCGGAGCTGATCCGAATTTCTACTGCCAATTGAATTTGCACATCTTCGACCGCCTTTAGAACATGATTAAACGCATCTGTGAGTTCGGTGGCGAGCTGCTGTCCATCAGGGTTAATTTCAACTGCGTTGCCATAGCGTTCGAACAGAGTGACCCCGATTTCTTCCTCTAGTAATCGTATCTGTCGGCTAACGGCGCCGGGCGTTACAAACAGCTCTTTCGCCGCAGCGCTAAAACTCTCTGAACGGGCGGCAACTTCAAAGGTACGCAAGGCGGCGAGAGATGGGAGTCGCGAGTGTGCTTTGAGTTTCATTCAAAGCAAGATGTAGGATAAATCGTTTTTAAGCAAGGCAATTTTCACTCATAGTGCTGTTATTACCAATCTGGAGATTTGCATGCGTGTTTTAATCATATTTGCCCACCCCGAACCCAGGTCATTTAATGGAAGTTTGAAAGATGTAGGCGTAAAGACGCTGGAGTCTCTGGGCCACGAAGTTAAAGTCAGTGATCTTTATGCGATGAAATGGCGAGCAGATCTTTCGGCAGATGACTTCACCGGACCTCGTGCAGACCCGGACTATCTGGATTTGTCTCGTGAGCAGGAACATATGATCGCCAGCTACGGCCCACGCCCGGAAGTAAAAGCCGAACAGGATAAGCTGCTTTGGGCTGACATGGTTATTTTCCAGTATCCGATGTGGTGGTTTGGTATGCCCGCGATTCTTAAGGGCTGGTGCGATCGCGTGATGGTTCGAGGCTTCGCCTATATGGCTGGCCGAAAATATGATACCGGTATATTCAAGGGACGCAGGGCAATGATCTGCGTCACCACGGGTACCGCCGGGAGTCTTTACCAGGCGGATGGAATCGACGGTGATCTCAACCATATTCTGTGGCCGATACACAATGGAATTTTTCGTTATCTTGGGTTCGATGTACTGCCGCCATATGCTGCTTTCGCACCACTGAACGCAACGGCTGAGCAACGTGAGGCAATGCTCGATGGCTATGCAGATCGCCTAGGTGTCATCGAATCTACCGAAACACTGTTTTTTCACCCGAGGGAAGATTACGGTAAGGATCAACGCTTGAAGCCAGGCGTGGTGGCTCGCAGCGGGTTTCAGTGGAATCCACAAGCCGAGCAAACCCACGACGAAGCGGCTCGAGAGTTTACGGCCGCGAGAAAACAATAGAATGATGGTGACACTCATATAACGAAACAGCCAGGTCCGAGTAGTTCAAATAACTGTTACAGTCATTTGACTACAGCGCGGATCAAGTAGCCCCCGCGCTATCGCCTTATTATTGGCTAATGGTATTGCAACCGACCTGAGCCTCAATTACTGTCGTGGCTGGATTGTGAAAATGCCAAATATAAATTCCGAACTAATCGAGCGGTTACCGACTGAGCTTGTCACGCGTGCGGCCAGACTGGCGACCAGCACACTGGCCAACGCTCTTGACGATGCTGGTTTTCATGACAAGGTCTTAAACAGTTTGAAAGCGGTCTCCCCGAATATGAAATTTGCGGGTTGCGCTATGACCGTGCAGGAAACTACCGCAGCCTACGGAACCTTTACCTCGGCTGATTTTCGAGTCGGTGCGATTATCGATGCCGCCCAGGCGGGTGATGTGGTAGTTATCGATATGGGTGGAGCGAAATGTTCGACCTGGGGCGGCATGGCTTCCCTGGCCGCGAAACAAAAGGGAGTAGAAGGCCTTATCGTCGACGGCGGAGTCCGGGATCTGGAGGAAATGATTGAATTTGATTTTTCGGTGTTTGCACGTCACTTGTTGCCCACCACCGGGCGTACCCGCCTCAAAGTTGAAACCATTAACCAGCCTGTCTGCGTGGATGAAGTTATTGTCGAAGCGGGCGACTTGATTGTGGCTGACGGGTCCGGCGTGGTTTGCCTGCCAAAAACCAATGCGGCCGAACTGATTGCTCGCGCCGAAGAAATGCAAGCTGACGACGAAGCCGCGGTTGCCGAAATCAGAAACGGTTTGAGTTTTTCTGACGCGATGAAGCAATTCACACGGATATGACTATCAGGGTGGTTGACGCGCTCGTTGACCGATTGCTAGCACTTGGCGTGGCGCGCATGTTTGGGGTGCCCGGTGGCGGCTCGAGTCTGGATCTTATCGAAGCGGCAAGCCGGGCAGGCATTGATTTTGTTTTATGTCGCACTGAAACGGCCGCCGCGTTGATGGCTGCAGTCACTGCAGAACTGACCGATGTACCCGGGGTGGTGTTGACCGGCATTGGCCCGAGTGCGGCAAGTGTCGTCAACGGTGTCGCCTATGCGACGCTGGAACGCGCACCGCTGATCGTGATTACCGATGCCGACGAACGGGATGACCGGTTGCCACCGCACCAGATTTTCGATCAACAGGCACTGTTCGCGCCGATTACCAGGGGCACATTGCGGCTGCATGCCGACAATGCCGATACCGACCTCGACAGGCTTATTCAGTCCACGCTGACTGACCCTCGCGGCGCGGTTCATATTGATCTCAGCGCGAAACAGGCGCGTGCTCAGATCCGCAGTACTCGGGAATCCCTGGATAGCAGGCCGCAGAAAAGCCCCGCTAAACCATCAAATCCCACAAACGACATGGCGGCTCTGCTCTCAGACAGCGCTCGGCCGGTGTTGATTGTCGGACTTCAGGCACGGCGGGAAAAGGTTTGTGAAAAAATACGCCAGCTCGCCGATCGACTGGGTTGCCCGGTCCTGGTCTCGTATAAAGCCAAAGGCGTGATCGCCGATAGCAATCCGCTGTTTGCCGGCAGCTTCACCGGAGCGACCGCTGAATCGGAACTACTTTCAAGGGCCGACCTGATTTTAACGCTGGGTCTCGATCCGATCGAAATGATCCCGTCTCCGTGGACCTATGAAGCGGCGGTAGGCGTGCTCATGCAGGGAATCTCCGAAGCATTTCCGTTTTCACCCAAAGTCAGTCTCGACGGTGACCTGGCGGCTAATATCGATAGCTTGATGAAAGCGGCGACCCGGTCTGAATGGAGCCTGCCCGAGATCGAAAAATTCCGACTAGGCATGCGAGAAAAACTGGCCTTAAGCGGTACTCATCACACTGCCGACTCTGTTATCGATACACTCGCGAGTGCCGCACCCGCATCGCGGCTGACGGTCGATGCCGGTGCCCATATGTTTTCAGCAATGGCGCGCTGGCCCGCGTCGCTGCCGCATGATGTTTTGAAATCCAACGGCCTGTCGACGATGGGCTTCGCGTTGCCGGCAGCCATTGCTTCGGGTCTGGTCGAGCCCGACCGCCCAGTGCTTGCGTTGAGCGGAGACGGAGGCATGTTAATGTGCCTGGCAGAATTGTCGACTGCGGTGCGATTGAATATTCCGCTTACGGTAGTGGTGTTAAACGATGCATCGTTGTCGCTGATCGATATCAAACAGCAGCATTTGCAACATCCGGTATCCGGAGTGAGATATCCTGCGGTTGATTTTGCCACGGTCGCCCGGGGCCTCGGTTGTCAGGCCTGGAAGGTTGCTGCCGACGAACCGATTGAAGAGGTGTTGACACTAGCCCTGTCGACCACAGGTCCGAGCCTGATAGACGTGACCACCAATCCTGCTGGTTACCGCGATCAGCTGGCGGCGCTACGACGCTAGCCCGCATTTCTCACCAGCATTCGTAGCGAGACGGCGAAAGGTCATGCAGGGTGCGGCATAAGGAAACCATCCGGTGTACCGTCTTTGGGGTCCACTTCTTTTAGCGAAATGGCTATTCCGCAGTAGGCCTTTTATTCTCGGACAGGCTCCTAGCCCGGACATTTCATAAATATGCTCGCGCCCTTGCTGGTGCTTTGTTTTCTCAGGAAATTTCCCTCAGTCGGCCGGATCCATTGGTCCGCCAAAAGTAGGCGCTCTGAGGCGACGCTCCCTCGGGAAATTCCCCGAGAAAACAAAGTCCTGCGCAATCATCGCGGCTATTCATGAATTGTTCGGGCTAGCATGTTTCGGCCGCAGTGGCCCGCTGCTAATTGAGACGATGAAATCCGATTGACTGAATTCCGGTCGAGTGCTACCTTTTTGGGATTCCGATTCAGGGCTAACATCCAGTGCCATTAATCTTGCTCCTCGGTAGAAGACACGACAAATCCAACCTCGTCGTTTGACCTCAGCTCATACGCCCCTGTCCGTAACGGCTAGATCTAGGGCTGAATTCGGCAATGCTGTTTCCGGTCGTTATTTTTCAGCCTGTTGTTACCCGATCTACCCAGACTCCTGTACCCTGGTTCGAGAAGAAACTAATGAAAAATTCCGCGCACCCCCGCCTGGCAGTCGATATCGGAGGCACCTTTACCGATGTTGCGATTGCAGTGGGTGAAAACATACTGACAGCCAAGACGCTGACCACGCACGAACGTCCGGTGGAGGGTGTGTTACGCGGTATCGAATACGCGATGACGCAGTCCGAGCAGAAGCCGGCAAGCTTTGCTTCCGTTATCCATGGAACCACGCTGGCAACCAACGCGTTGATCGAAAGGCGCGGTGCACGGGTTGGCGTGATTGCGACAGAAGGGTTCCGCGACATACTCGAAATTGGCTATGAACGCCGTTATGACCAGTACGATATGTACCTCGAAAAACAGGATATGATTGTTCCGCGAGATAGAATCTTCGGGGTCAGGCAGCGAACCGATATCAATGGAGCGGTGCTGCAGGAACTTGATCTCGAGTCGCTTGAAGTCGCAATCGATGGCCTGCTCGAACTGAAAGTCGAAAGTATTGCGATCTGTTTGTTGCACGCCTATATAAATTCTGCGCATGAAAAAATGATCGAGGCGGCAATTCGGCAGCGCGCGCCTTCAATTCCAATATCAATTTCAGGCGAAGTCTCACCCGAAATCCGTGAGTTCGATCGCATGTGTACGACGGTTGCCAACGCTTATATCAAACCTCTGATGGCGGGTTATCTTGGTGAGTTAGAAACTGGTTTGAGCGAAGCCGGATTCGACTGTCCGCTGTTCCTGATTACCTCGGGTGGTGGTATGACGACGCTTGATACCGCGTTACGTTTTCCAATCCGCCTGGTCGAATCGGGTCCGAGCGGTGGTGCAATACTGGCGGCAAGAATCGCAGGTCAGCGTGACATCCCCAATGTATTGTCATTTGATATGGGCGGAACTACGGCCAAGGTATGCCTGATCGAAGAACAGACACCGCGAACTTCGCGTTCCTTCGAAATAGGTCGAGCCGAACGTTTTATCAAGGGCAGCGGAATACCGGTGCGGATTCCCGTGATCGATATGATTGAAATCGGCGCCGGTGGTGGTTCGATTGCCGCCGTCGATGAGCTCGGACGCCTGCGCGTCGGCCCGAAATCAGCTTCATCCGACCCGGGGCCCGCCTGTTATGCGCGCGGCGGCGAATTCCCGACCGTCACCGATGCCGATCTGATGGTTGGCTATATCGATCCGCAGCAGTTTGCCGAGGGTCGGGTCAATCTGCAGGCGCCACTGTCGCAGCAAGCCATCGAAAAACATATTGCCGGCCCGCTCGGCGGAACAGCCTATGCAGCCGCCGACGGTATTTCACAAATGGTTGACGAAGCCATGGCCAATGCCGCACGCATGCATGCGGTGGAGCAGGGTAAAAACCTCGCCGATTGCGTGATGATCGCGTTTGGCGGAAACGGGCCGCTGCACGCAACCCGGGTGGCGGAGAAAATCGGAATCGAACAGATAGTCGTACCCCTTAATCCCAGCGTTGGCTCGGCGCTTGGATTTTTATCGGCACCGGTAACCTATGAAATAGTTCGAAGCCATTATGCACTGGTGAAATCCATGCCCTGTGCCCAAATTAACCAGCTACTTGCCGAACTCGAGCGTGAAGCAAGCGAAATAGTACTGCTCGGAGCGCCAGGTGAAACCTTGCAGGTAAAGCGTATCGCTTTTATGCGTTACGTCGGACAGGGTCATGAAATCGAAATTCGTGTCCCCGAAGGCGATATTACCCCCGCTAACCTCACCGATCTGGTTGACCAGTTCGAATCCGAATACATACGATTATTCGGGCGAGTAGTTCCGGATATGGATATTGAAGTCATGAACTGGTCGCTGATGGTGTCGAACCTGCCCGATGAACCAGCCAGGATTAGCGAAGTGAAATCGAAGCAACGCCCTGAAGCCCAAAGCAGACGCGAACTGACCCTGGGTCAGGCCGAAGAAAAAGTCAGTGCAGCGGTTTACTGGCGCGAGCAATTGAAGCCGGGTGATTGCATCGATGGCCCCGCGTTGATTGTTGAACCACAGACGACCAGTTATGTTTCGAGTCAGTTCGAAGCCGAGATAGATGCGTCAGGCAACATAATAATGAATCGCGTGCAGAGCAAGCAGAGCTCTCAGTCATCGGGGCAATACTCGGCCATCGAGTTGCAGGTGATGTGGGATCGCCTGCTGGCAATCGTCGAAGAGCAGGGTCAGGTTCTTATGCGTACCGCGTTCAGTCCAATCGTACGTGAATGTGGCGATATATCGGCTGGTATTTTCGATCTCGAAGGTAAAATGCTGGCGCAGGCGGTATCGGGCACGCCGGGACATATCAATACCATGGCGGCTTCGGTATCGATGATGCTCGATCATTTCACCATCGAACAAATGGCTGCCGGTGACATTTTTCTTACCAACGATCCGTGGATAGGTTCGGGTCATTTAAACGATGTGCTGCTGATGGCGCCGATTTTTCATGATCATCGAGTGGTCGCCCTGACTGCCTGTACTTCCCATCTCTACGATCTGGGAGGGCTCGGCATGGGCCCCGATGGATCCGATATTTTTGATGAAGGCCTGTTCATCCCGCCGTTGAAACTGGTTGATCAGGGTGAAATCAACTCGGTGGTGATGAACATCATGAAAGCCAATTCACGTTCGCCGATATCGAACGAGGGTGATATCTATGCGTTGATCGCCTGTTGCGATACCGCCACTGTCCGCCTCGGTGAAATGATGCGGGAATTTGCGCTAAATGATATCGATATCCTCGGTGAGCATATTCTCGATACTTCACAACGCGCAACCGAAGCCGCAATCAGCGAACTCCCGCAGGGGATATACCACAATCAAATGATGATCGATGGTTACGATTTTGAAATCGTGCTGAAAGCCAAAATGACGATCGAGAAAAATCGGGTGATTACCGACTTTGCCGGATCTTCGCCTCATTCGGCACGCGGGATTAATGTACCGATCAATTACACGGCTGCTTACGCTGTGTTCGCCATGCGTTGTTTGATCGGCGCCGATATTCCGAATAACGCCGGATCGCTGGCGCCATTTGAGTTTGTCGCGCCCGAGGACTGTATTATCAATGCACAACCGCCGGCTCCGGTTGCTACGCGCCATGTGGTCGGGCATATGATTTCAGATCTGATATTGGGCTGCCTGCATCTTGCGGTACCCGGTCGCGTGCCTGCGGAAGGCTCATCCTGTCTATGGGATTTACCGATTCGAAGTACCGCGGCCGCGGCACGAGAATCGGCGACGTCCTTTGCTACCGAATTCACCCATTCCGGGGGTACCGGCGCGCGTCCCACCCTGGATGGACTATCGGCAACCGCCTATCCCAGCGGAGTTTATGGTACCCAGGTAGAAATAGCGGAAGCGACGGTACCCGTGCGTATTCGCCGGCGCGAACTGATTCGTGACAGCGGAGGCCCCGGACAGTATCGTGGGGGGCTTGGTCAGATTATAGAACTGGAAAGTAGCGAACAGGCACCGATTTTGCTGTTTGCCGGAGTTGAGCGTACCCGCTATCCGGCACGAGGACGCGAAGGCGGGCAGGAGGGAAGGCTGGGATATATTTCATTAGCTTCCGGCCCCAAATTCCAGGGCAAGGGTCAGCAGCTTATACCGGCCGGCGATTTGTTGCTGTTTGAAACCCCGGGCGGTGGCGGATATGGTCCTCCCTGGCAGCGCGATGTTGAAGCAGTGGTCAGGGATGTGCGCCAGGGCCTGGTATCGCGGGATCAGGCATCGGAGGTTTACGGGGTGGTGTTGAATGACGAAGCGGTGCCTGATCGGGATGCTACCGAGGCGCGCCGAAGCCGGCTTTCCAAAGGGGTAATGCGATGATTGACTCGAACTATCAGACGCGTGGCCTGGCTCGCTGCGGAATCGTGGTGCCGGTTTCAAATACCAATCTGGAACCCGACATGATGATGCTTGCGCCTGGCGGAGTGTCGATGCATTTCGCCCGCGCAGGTGGATATGATGTTGATCGGATTCCTGATGAAAGTCAGATGCGGCAATACGCGGATAGCGAGGCGGACCATATCCTCGATAGTTTACGCCTGTGTCGTTCCGATATTGTTATTTACGGCTGCACTTCGGCAACCCTGGCGCAGGGTCCCGAGTACGACCGGAAATTCCGTGACCATATGGAAGCGATTTGTGCGGTGCCTGCGGTAACGGCTGCATCGGCGCTGGTGCAAGTATTGCAGCGGCTGGAAGTCGAACGGTTTGCATTTATTTCGCCTTATGTGTCAACGCTGAACGATCTTGCGATTCGTTACATTGAAAGTTTCGGTTTCAACTGTGTCAGCCGTGTCGATGCGCCCCGACCGATGAATAATGAGGAAGTCGCCAGCGCAACCCCGGATGAAATTGTCCAGATCGCAATAAATGCCGATTCCGAAGCAGCCGAGGCCGTGGTCATATCCTGTACCGACTACCGGGCTACCGAAGCGATTGTTGCGATCGAAGCAATTCTCGGCAAGCCGGTGATCACCAGTAATCAGGCGGCTCTGCTGGTAGCACTGCAACGATTAGGTATTGCGGCGGGTAATTCTGTATTGAGCCAACACATGGCGACAGCAAAATTTGGATCTTTGAATTAAAAAGGAAAACCGATGATTACCAGAGCCCGTGCTGCGATCGATAATTTACCCGACTACAGCTTCCCTGATCTCGACCTGCCGGGGGTCGATCGAGTGGTAGTGCTGGCCCAGAATGAGCTTGCCTTGCCCCCGAGCCCAAAGGCGTTAGCGGCGGCCAGAGCTGCGCTCGACGATATGAATCGTTACTCGGATATCGATCAATTGAGCCTGCGACGCGCGATAGCGGCGGTGCATGATCTTGATGTCGGAAAACTGGTCTGTGGTGCCGGTTCGCTCGAGTTGATGAGCCTGATTGCAAACGCTTACTGCGTGGAATCCAGCGAAGTGGTTGTGAGTCAGTATGGATACAAATTTTTCCAGGTGTTGTGCAGCGTTGCCGGTGCCCGAGTACGGGTTGTTGCAGAACCCGAGATGCGGGTTGATATAGATGCTGTTATCGCGGCTGTTAACGACAATACCCGCATCGTATTTCTGGTCAACCCGGGAAATCCGACGGGTCTGAGACTCGAACCAGGAGAGGTAAGCGAACTACGTCGGCGACTGCCACAATCGGTGATGCTGATACTCGACTGCGCTTATGCAGAATTTGCCGAAGATGATGAGTTCGAACATGGTTTCGATCGGGTAGACCGGGGTGAGAACCTGGTGGTTTTACGGACCTTTTCGAAAGCCTATGGCCTGGCCGGCATGCGCGTCGGCTGGGCTTATGCCCCGACCGATGTGGTTGAGTCGATTTTAAAAATCCGCCCTCCAAACAGTATTTCTACTCCCAGTCTGGCGGCGGCAGAAGCTGCGATTCTGGATCGGGACTACCTGCAAATGGTGCGCAACGAAGTAACCGAGCTGCGTGATGAATTTGTTGCATTGCTGCACTCCTACGGCTTTACCACCTTGCCCAGTGCTACCAATTTTGTACTGTTTCGATGCCCCGATGGAAAGCCGATATCGGCGGCAGAACTGGAGCAAAAATTGCGCCAACAGGGAGTCATCGTAAGGCCGATGGGATCGTACGATTTAACCGAATATCTGCGCGTATCGATAGGCTCACGCGAAGAGATGGAAATAATCGGAACGGCCTTAACCGGGATACTGGATAAATAGATTTTGCCACAGGGCGCTCACCTGGGTCTACCGGGTCAGGTTTTTTCCCAGCGTTTTTAATTTTTCCTCGATCGATTCCAGCTTTTCGCGGGTGCGCGCCAGCACGCGCGCCTGGATATCAAACTCTTCCCGACTGACCATCTGCTATTTCGAAAGCTGCTGCTGTAACAGACTCTTCAGCTGCGCATCAAAATCTGTTTTGACCTCTTTCAATCCGGGTGGTAACAGGTCATTGATTTTGTCGGACAGGCGATTAATGGTTTGATTGTCGATCATGTTTGCCCCAAAAAAGTGCGCAGTACTAAAAAAGAGCCCCTATATATTGCATAACGGGACTGGTAATAGCCAATTCTAGCCAGAATTTGCTTGCTTGCCCAGAGTGTCCAGAAATCATCCATCTTGGGTGAAGGTTAATCATGAAATTTATTACTGCGATTATCAAGCCGTTCAAACATCGATGATGTTCGCCAGGCGCTCGGCGATGCTGATTGCGCGTTTTATGTTCGGCAAGGCCGATCTGACCATGGCGCTGAATGGTGCGCTGGCGGGCCTGGTTGCGATCACGGCGGAACCTTCTAGGCACACCGCGCTTCGATCAGCAATCCCACGTCAATTTGGAACAGTCTTAGAGTAAATACAAAATGAACTATCAATCCCTGAACCTGCAGCAAAAATTGAACCTTATCGACGAACTCTGGAGCCCGAGGGTCATCGCCGAAATGAACGACTACCAGTTCAAGGTGGTGCGCATTCAAGGTGACTTTGTCTGGCATAATCACCCGGATACCGACGCAACATTCATCGTGATTGAAGGTCAACTGCGCATTGATTTCCGCGACGGCGAAGTAAAGCTTAAGGCAGGCGAAATGTTTGTCGTGCCGGCAGGCAGGGAGCACAAGCCCTACGCGGAAAACGAGGTAAAAATGCTATTGATTGAACCGCGAGGTGTAGTAAATACCGGCGAGTCGGGTGGCGACCTGACAGCCCCAAACGATCGATGGATATAATATGTCGCTGATTTCGGACAGTATCCTGCGGGAATTGTTCCGCCACCTCGGGGCATGGCTGGCCAATCTGCAACGCGCCGGCGGCGAACACCAGGCAATGCTCACCTGGCTTGCGGCGCTTATCGCTGCCGAACAATTGCAGTTGCTGCTGACCCCGGGTTTAGCCAATCGAAGTAGATCGAACAAGATTAACGACGCGCGTCCCCAGAGCTAAGCCGCATACGCCTCATCGGTGCGGGCCGCCATGATTAAATCATTTTTGTGGAGACCTTTTATCTTGTGCGTCCACCAGGTCACGGTTACCTTTCCCCATTCCGTCAAGATCGCAGGGTGATGTCCTGCCGCTTCGGCAACAGTGCCTACACGATTCGAAAAAGCCATTGCCTGCTCAAAATTTTTGAAGTCGAACTCACGATTCAGGCGCATGATTTCGTCGACCACGACGATACTCCAGTCAGGGATTTTGGGCATCAGGGTTTTGAGGTCTGCATCACTGATGCGCGGCGCACCCGCATGACAGGCTTCGCAACTCTGCTGGCTTAGTTCTAACATAGCATCCTCCCGCTATTCAGTTAACCACGACTAGAACATATCGAATCAGGTCAAAAAAGCAGACGCCTCTATTTTATAGACACTAACGACTGCAATACGCGTGCACCCTGTAAGGGTGGCGTACCTCCTCAGGTCAGAGACCCGCGGCGCCTGGCAATCGGCACTACTGTTGAGGCTCCACCGGCACTGCGGATGTCCTCAATGTCAGGATTGTGCAGAAAGCTATAACGCCTGCTGGTTTATCCCGGTTGACTAACATAACGCAGGTAGGGTTTGACCTTGCGTACCCCACCTGGATGCTGTTTCTCGGCATCTTCGTCAGACACTGCCGTGACCACTATGACGTCCTCGCCGGACTTCCAGTTGACTGGTGTTGCGACTTTGTGAGCGGCTGTTAGTTGCATTGAATCCAGCACGCGCAGTACTTCGTCGAAGTTTCGTCCGGTCGTCATCGGGTAGGTCAGAATCAGCTTTATGTTTTTGTCCGGCGCTATCATGAATACGCTGCGGACCGTTGCATTGGTCATTGCGGTGCGCTCGGACGCATCACCGGTTTCATCGGCCGGGAACATGTCGTAGAGTTTGGCGACGTTAAGATCGGTATCACCGATTATTGGGTAGTTAATTGCGGTGCCCTGAGTCTCCTCGATGTCTTTGGACCACTCGGCATGATTGTCGATGGGGTCGATACTGAGTCCGATAATTTTACAGTTTCGTTTGTCGAATTCCGGCTTGAGTTTGGCCATATAGCCCAATTCGGTCGTGCACACCGGAGTGAAATCCTTCGGGTGCGAGAACATGATGGCCCAACTGTCGCCGATCCATTCGTGGAAGTCGATGTTGCCCTGGGTGGTGGTGGCAGAGAAGTTCGGTGCCTGGTCATTAATTCGTAGTGACATTGGTTTAATCCTCATCGAATTCGCGGGAGATACCCGTAGACCTTTATAATACTGCTAAATTTCCAGAATATTTCCATCCTGTTAGTGTTGGAATATTCGAGAGGGGTCATGTGGCATACCTGGTTACCAGTTATACACGCGTTGTAGAGGCCACATTTGCTTAATAATGCGAAAACAAGCGACCTCGATGAAATCGAAGCAATAAAGCCAGACACCGAACAACCCAGTCGTTACCTCCGCGTCCCCCGCGCCTCTGCGAGAATTGCCCTTGTATTCGCCTGGAATCCGGGTCTGATGAGGCCGCCAGAATAATCTGTATAGGGGCTAATTCTGATCGAGTCGAGTTAATTTAAAAGCGCTTGGTCGAATGAATGACATTGAATTGGGATTTTTTGGAAGTCACGGACCCTGTACTTACCGAGGTAATTTCGCCTGAATCGAGGCGACTGGCCAGGGTTTCGGCATCGACTTCGCAGACCCGCGTAC
>Ga0114950_10002664_pt1 | contig 13717 bp, 15 predicted proteins | sample N075metaG_FD_83503 | JGI IMG/M metagenome (GOLD analysis project Ga0114950, IMG submission 83503) | Deep subsurface microbial communities from Kermadec Trench to uncover new lineages of life (NeLLi) - N075 metaG | ecosystem: Environmental > Aquatic > Marine > Ocean trench > Sediment | place...
CTAGGCACGAGCGGGAAAGTTCACCGGTAAATAGGTACAATCCCGCGCTTTAAAACTTTCAGCCCTAGCGTGAAGATCGTACCACGCGATGAGGAACAGAATGAGCAAACGCGAAGTTATCGCTATTTCAGATCATGTCGAGAGCGAAGATATGGGCTTTGTGGTGTACGAAGTTGCACGTGCATTCACCAACGCTTACGCCCAGTTGATGTCCCCGTTAGGGCTGACCAGACCACAAGCACGCGTCATAGCCTGTGTTATACGGTTCCCTGGTATTACCCAAGCAGACTTATGTGAATATATCGGTGTAGGTCGCATGGCGATGAGCGGGCTCATAGATCGAATGGAGTCCAAAGATCTGGTTTCTCGTACCGAAGACCCGAGCGACAAGCGCGTGAAAAGAGTTTTTCTCACGCGCAGTGCCCGCAAACTCATCCCGGATATGCAAACCATAGCCGACACATTGTACAAGCAGAGTATGTCCTCGGTGAACGCTAATGACCTGAGAATCACCAAACAAGTACTAGGTACGATAAGAAGCAACTTGCATGACCTTCTTAACAAATCCTAGATAGCTTAGTCCGGCTTCATGGCAGACAAACGAACGCTTCGATAAAATCCATTGAAAGCGAGTTGTGCCGGAGGTTCACCCAACTCTTACATCGGCGTAATCGTCTTCAAGCCAAACCCCCCATCTCTGCGACACACCTGGCCGGTGATGAATGCGGCAGCTTCGTTTGAGTCTGCGCAAGTCTCATGCACCATATAGTTTCCGGCCTTGGGTGCGCAGTTCGTCTTGAAAATCCGGATGGGCAATGTCACACAATGCATGCACGCGCTCGACTACGGTCTTACCTTTGAGTTCTGCGATACCAAACTCCGTCACGACAAAATCGACAAAGGTCCGCGGCACTGTCACCGGAGTACCAGGCTCCAATGTGGGAACGATGCGGGTCACCCGCGTACCGGTAGTGGATGGCACCGAACTCGATGGCACAACGCTCACAGATTTACCACCGCGCGAGTACGCACCGGCAATCATGAACACCGTCTGCCCGCCAACGCCGGTGTACATACGGTGATTGAAGGCCTCCGCCGCTACCTGACCAGTCAAATCTACTACTAATGCGTTGTTCACTGTGACAAAATTATCGAGCTGAATCAGCCGCCGTAAGTCGTCGGTGTAGCCAAAATCATAGAGTTCAAAGACAGGATTTTCGTGGATCATGAGCAATTCTTCACGAGGCATTGCTACCAGCGCGCTGCCAACAACTTTTCCGACGTGAATTGATTTACGCAGCCCGGTGATGTTGCCGTTCTCAACCAACTCGGCAACGCCACCCGTTACCAACTCAGTCTGTATCCCCAGATCATTTCGAAAATCGAGAAATCTGCCCAGGGAGGCAGACACGGTTCCCACACCCATTTGTAGCGTATCACCGTCATTTATCAATTCGACCCCGACCATGGTGCAGATTGCTTCGACTTGAGCAACCTCCTCCTCCGTCGGACCAGGTACTTCGAGTGCATTCGCGAGTTGGGGCTGACTTTCTACAAAATAGTCGATCTCATCAATGTGAACGTAATTTTCACCGTGGGTACGAATGAAATCCTCCACGACTTCCGCGATCACAATTTTAGCGCCCCGAACTAGCCCGGGCGACATCCAAACGCCGGTACCAAAACTGCAATACCCACGGTCGTCAGGTGGCGACACCGGTACAAGAAAGACGTCTGGCTCCGCAGTCAATCCCGCTGGAAGCAAATGACTCTCCCACATACCAATCGGCAGATAATTCATCTCCCCAACGTGACAAGCCGCACGATTCGGAGCCGTCGCATAGTTATCGTATAACGCAATCGCGCCGTTGAAATCTGCATGGGTCCACTCGCAAGGTGAGGCCAGGTGCTCCACCCGCATTTGCTTGATCCGACCACTACGGACCTCATCCATAAGCCCATTGCACAATGTAAAAGGCGTCGTTGAGTAAGGCGCAACCGCTACAGTGTCTCCCGTCTTGATGTTTTCCAGCGCCTTTCCCAACGAGACTAGTTTGCTACCGCATTTGCCCTGCCAGTTCATTCGGCTTCCTCCATTTGTTCCCGATCAGAAGGCTGTTGCCACCATGACAGCCCTAAATCGATAAATCTATTGACCATTAGGACCCCGATTGCTTTGTACACCTACTTACAATAGTCTGAGATGCCAACAGCGATCACAAAAGGGATTGCCATGGCAGCTAAAGCGGTAGTGCAAACTGATATTCGTGCGTACGAAATGCGGGAATTTGAAGTGCCTTCGATCGGGCCTGAAGAAGGTCTATTGCGAGTCGAGCAATCTGGTATTTGCGGTAGCGACTGGTCGCAATACACCCGCGGTTACCCTAAAACCGTTATTCCAGGTCACGAGCCAGTAGGCATTATTGAAGAAATTGGCGACATTGCAGCGCAGCGCTGGGGTGTTCAGGTTGGCGACCGTGTGGCGGTAGAAACGATGCTACCTTGCGGCTATTGTCGACAATGCGTCAAAGGCAAATACAACCTCTGCCGAGCATCGGGATCGATGATTCACGCTTATGGTTATCGCGATATCTCCGAAACACCATCACTTTGGGGTGGCCATGCCGAAATACTCTACCTCGACCCCCATGCGCTGGTACATAAAATGGATCCCAAATTACCAGCAGAGCTAGCAGTGATGTTCAACCCTCTCGGCGCCGGTGTTCGATGGGCGCATAAATTACCTGGGACAGGCATTGGCGATTGCGTTGTCGTGCTCGGCTGTGGTCAACGAGGCCTCGCATCCGTAGTTGCCGCGCGCGAAGCTGGCGCATCTAAGATTATCGTCACCGGGCTTAGCGCAGATGCCGCAAAACTCGAGCTGGCTCGTGAATTTGGTGCCGATCTCGCACTTGATGTTGAAAAAGAAGACGTCATAGGCACCGTAAGAGAGTTTACCAACGGAGAAATGGCACAAGTCGTAGTGGAAGTTACCAGCGGTTCCACGCAACCGGTTATTGACTCCCTTGAACTAGCCGCCCCTGGCGGTACTATCGTGCTAGCCGGGGCAAAATACGGAAAAGTGCCGGAATTTGACAGCAACCTCGTGCTTATGCGCGAACTGACAATTCTCGGCGCGTTGGCTGTCGATTTCGATTCTTACGAAGCGGCTATACGGATCATCGAGTCTCGACGTTATCCGTTGGAGTTGATGCACACCCACACTCTTGGGTTGGATGAAGCCGATAAAGCCTTGCAGATACTAGGCAACGAATATCCTGGCGAATACGGCATTCACCTGTCGTTGGCGCCGAATGGCTAGTTTCTTTGTCGACCGGTAAAAGATTGTATCTCACCGAAAGGAGAACTAAAAATGACCACATCCGTCCCCATTGTTGACGCCGATGGCCACGTTCTGGAACCGGCGGATACCTGGCTAAAATACATTGATCCTGACTTCAAAGACCGGGCTATTCGCATTGAGCGCGACAACGAAGGTCGCGAAGTATTGCTCTTCGACAACAAGCCCTTAGAGTCCCTCCGCGGTCAACTTGGTGCGCTTGGTGGTATCGAACTGGAAGACGGAGAATTGGCCAGAATAGATGGCGAATATACCTACGAAATGGGTTCACCAGCCGGTGGCTATGAGCCCCATGCTCGCCTCAAAGTGATGGACGAGGAAGGCATAGACAAAGTATTGCTATATCCAACAATCGGTATCTGCTGGGAAGGCCACGTTACAGATCCTGCGCTGGCGACGGCATATACCCGCGCTTACAATCGTTGGCTCGTAGATTTCTGCAAGACTGACCCAAATCGCTTATATCCGGTCGCCCATATTTCTCTTATTGATCCCAAAGGAGCCGTGGATGAAGTGATTCGCGCAAGGAAAGAGGGTTGCGTAGGCGTTTACCTCTCACCAGACTTAGCCGCAAGATCCGGTAAACAGTTCACCCACCCGGATTTCGTACCATTTTGGAGTACTGTGCAGGATTTGGATATGCCTGTTGGTTTTCATGTGGTGGTGCGAGACAAACCCGCATTCAGTGAATTTTCAGGCACTGGTCGCGAATCGTCGCTGTTCTTCTTCGCCTTTCTTGCCATTGACGTTATGGCGGCATTCACTCAGATGTTGTCCTCCGGCATGTTCGAGAAATATCCGCGGCTAAAATGTGCCGTGCTTGAAGCTGGCGCCAACTGGATCGCTGCTTGGCTTGACCGTCTCGACCACAAATATGAAGTTATGCGCGACACGGTGCCGTTCTCCATGAAACCCAGTGAGTATTTCTTTCGACAATGCCTGATTTCGGCTGACCCGGATGAATCGATGACCGCTCAGATAGTGGAACATATGGGAGCAGACTTCGTCATCTGGGCCTCCGACTACCCCCATATAGACGCATCCATGGGCGTGGTAAAAGAAATAAAAAGTCGCATCAGCAGTCTTCCTGTGGCATCACAGGAAAAAGTGCTCGGCGGCAACATGATGCGTTTCTACAACCTTTCTTAGAGACCTACGGTATTGCGCAGAATGATTTGTTCTTCAGTTATACAAGACTGCTGCATACTTCAGCTCCCCATTTTCAGAATGCAGACAAACCACCATCTGCAGCTATTATAGCTCCATTCACCATGCGCGATTCGTCGGCAGCAAGAAAGAGTGCTACCTGTGCAATATCGTCAGGTTGGCCTACCCCGAATGGATATCGAGTAGCTGTTCGAGCGGCGATTGAGTTATTCGATTTTCCGTCCGCATCCTGCAAATCACCAAAACGCTTTTTCACTCGATCTGTCAGCACTATGCCTGGGCAGATTGCGTTTACCCGCACTAGATCTTTGGTATAGGTAGCGGCCAGGGACTTAGTCAGAGAGATAATGGCTCCTTTCGCAGCGGAATAGACATGCATAGCTGTACCTTGTAATGCTGCGGTCGAGGACATGTTAACGACGCTACCGCCGCCGCTTCTAATGATCTCCGGAATGGCGTGGCGACAGCAATACAACGTGCCTTTAAGGTCCAACGAAATCGTATGGTCGATGACCCAGGGTTCAATTTTCGTAATGTCGCCGTCGTCGTCGACGGATCCACCGGCGCAGTTATAGAGCAGATCGAGTTTATTGAATCTTGACAAAGTAGCCGCTACAGCCACGCGAACGCTCTCCTCATCCGTGATATTTGTTTCCACGAACAGAGCTTCACCACCGGCAGCCTGGACCAGCGTTTCAGTTTCCCGGCCAAGCTCCGCGTCAAAATCAGCGATGACAATGCGCGCACCTTCACGCGCAAACAGCAGGGCAGCCTGCCGACCAATGCCTGTTCCCGCACCCGTAATAAACGCCACACGATTGACTAGACGGTTCATCTTCGTATCTCCTATGAATTGAGGCTCCGACTGTCTGATTAAATCGGCAATCTCTACAAAGTTATCATAAAGTAAGCTTGCTTATGAGCTTGCACTTGATTGCGCGGCCATGGCAAGGCCCGCTGACTACCAGAGACATATGGAGCTGAGGAAATACTATGGAATACCCGATTTACTCCGCAGACGGACACATCGATCTACCCTGCATGCCAGCAGAGATTTTTGTCGACAACGCGCCACTGAAACTGCGCGATCGAATGCCCAAAGTAGTTGAACGCAACGACGGTGAGCGACACTGGGTAAATGCCGCAGGAAAGTCGATGGGTTTATACGGTGGTATGGGCTCTGGTGGGCGGCGCTACATACCCGGTGTAATCCATCGCGCCGATCGTATGGCTGAGACCGGCTTGTACGACGACCAGGCACGCGGTGTAATGAGAACTGCAGACCCTACCCTGCGGCTTAAGGATCAGGATCGCGATGGCGTCGCCGGGGAAGTGATCTATGGCATCCTAGGTGCCGCAGGTCGCGTCAATGACTCCGAGGTTAGCGCTCAGATGGGTCGTATCTACAATGACTTCGCCGCAGATTTTCGCAAAACAGCACCAGGTCGTTTTGCTATGGTAGGTTGCTTACCCGCTGGTAGCGCCGAACAAGCGGCCGCAGAATTGCGACGCTGCGCAAAGCTCGGCCTGCAAGGTGGCGAACTACCGATGGTCAAGGGCAATCTGCCGTTCTGGAAAGACGAATGGGAGCCGCTGTGGATCGCGGCTGAAGAGACAGGTTTGCCGGTGCAGCTACACACCGTTGGTAGCGCGTCGGGCGCACCTGAATTCACCAACCCACTTGATTATCACCGCTTTCTTGCCACTGTGCTCACTACTTTCCAGATGGCTATGGCGACCCATCTGGCAGCAATAATCTTCGGCGGTGCACTTCAACGCCATCCAGGACTGCGCGTAGTGATCGGGGAAGCGGGGGTGGGATGGTTACCTTACGCGTTAGAGCGCATGGACTATGAATGGGAGGATCAGTTTCAGAACCTTGAACTCAAAATGAAGCCAAGTGAATACTACCGTCGACAGATGTTCGTGACCTTCCAACAAGACGAGACAGGTATAGCCAACATTGATCGCATCGGCGCTGAGACCATGCTGTGGGGTTCTGACTTTCCCCACCCGGATGGTGTTTGGCCAGATTCACTGGAAATCATCGAAGCCCAATTCGCATGCCTGAAGCCTCAGCAAAAGCGCATGTTATTGCACGATAATGCGGTACGACTTTATAATTTTCCAGCCGCTGCATAACAGACAGAACGCCCAATCAATGTAAGCTTGCTTACGTAATATCATTGTGTAACAAAGGACACCCTGAGAAAAATCCCCAGCAGCTTACATGCAATACGATATTAAAATTACCGGCGGTACTATTCTAGATGGCAGCGGCGATACTGGTTACGCGGGAGACGTAGGCATCAAAGACGGAAAAGTCGTTGCCCTTGGCGATGCTCCGGGTGATGCGACCAAAAACGTCGACGCCACAGGCAAATACGTCACGCCAGGATTTGTCGATATACATACGCACTATGACGCACAAATCATCTGGGACCGAATGCTGAGCATATCGCCCTGGCACGGCGTGACCACGGTAGTGATGGGTAACTGTGGTTTCGGTATCGCGCCAACACGACCTGAGCATCGCCTGTTGATCGCCGAAACATTGGAAAACGTAGAAGGCATGAGTGTCGAAGCACTAAAGGCCGGCCTCGGCGAACACTGGGGTTTCGAAACCTTCCCGGAATATCTTGACGCTATCGAAAAAGGCGGCATCGCTATAAACGTCGGCGTACTGCTCGGGCACACTGCCCTGCGCATGTACGTTATGGGCGAAGACGCCACTGAGCGGGAGGCAACAGTCGAGGAAATCGCAGAGATGCGCGAGCTTGTCGCTGAAGCTATTGACGTCGGTGCGATCGGATTCGCGACTTCCAAAGCCCGTACCCAGTCGGCTGGCCGGCGTGGATGAAATAGGTGCATTAACCGGTGCCCTGGGTGATGCCCAGAAAGGTGTGATACAAGCAACTATCGGCAAAAGGATGTCGTACAAAGAATTTGCTGACATTTCTAAAAACACGGGGCGGCGAATAAGCTGGACTGCACTTCTTTCCGGCCTCCAGGGTGCTGGCTCTTACAAAGATCAGCTACGCAAATCTGAGGAACTGATCGCTGCGGGCCATGACGTTGTACCGCAAGTTACCTGCCGGCCACTAAATTTCGAATTTAACTTTAAAGCACCATTCGTTTTCGAAAGCGCGCGCGTATTTAACGAAGTCTCCGCAGCGGACTTCGAAGGCCGTAAAAAAGTTTACGCAGACCCCGAATTCCGGGAGAAATTCAAACAAATGCTAACCAAACCCGGCAACACCCTGGGAGCAGGTTTTTCAAAAGCGATAGTCTCAAACTGCAAAAGTGATCCTGGCGTTAATGAGCGGATCCTATCCGATGTCGCCGAAGAACAAGGTAAACACATAGTCGATACCGCACTGGATCTATCACTTGCAAACGAACTGAAAGTCCGCTTCCGCGTTGCGGTCGCCAACAACAATGAAGAAGAAGTACAAGAACTACTCGATCACCCGAGTACCGTACTGGGACTATCCGATGCGGGCGCCCATGCCAGCCAACTCTGCGATGCCTGCTTCTCAACTCACTTGTTAGGACACTGGGTAAGAGACAAAGGTACCATCCCGATAGAAAGAGCGATCCGCATGTTGACGTCGTATTTGATCTGGAAAAAGTGGTTGCCAGTCCACTTGAAAGGGTTTATGACTTACCGGCAGGGCAAGACCGCCTCATCTCTTACGCGACGGGCATTGATGCGGTCATCGTCAATGGTGTCGTGCTGCGCGAAGACAATATTGACCAGCTTGACCCAGACAAAGACCGCCTGCCAGGTCGGTTGCTGCGCAACGGAGCAGCACTCTAGTACATAGGGCACGTTCATTTACTACAACTATCCAGAGGCAGAATATGAAAGCGGCAGTTTTTCACGGACCGAAGATACCCATGACCATCGAAGACGTGGACCTGGACGCACCACGGCCGAGAGAGATTCGCGTCCATACAGAATTTGCTGGCATTTGTCACAGCGACCTGCACTTTTTAGAGGGCTTGTTTCCTTTTCGCGCACCTGCGGTGCTCGGGCACGAATCGGCCGGAATTGTCGAAGAAGTTGGTTCGGAGGTGGAGTACGTCAAACCTGGTGATCATGTCATTACCTGCTTATCAGTATTTTGCGGTCACTGTAATCACTGCCTCTCAGGTTTTCCGAATCGTTGCGGTGGCCGGGCCACAGCACGTAAAAAAGGCGACACATCACGCCTGAGCATGAACGGTGAGCCTGTTGCACAGTTCGCACACCTCTCTTCGTATGCCGAAGCGATGTTGGTGCACGAAAATGCGGTGGTAAAAATTCGCGACGATATGCCATTGGACCGAGCCGCGCTAATTGGCTGTGGCGTGACCACCGGCGTCGGCGCCGTTCTGCGTACCGCTAACGTAGAAGCAGGTTCGACAGTCGCGGTAATTGGGTGTGGTGGCGTGGGTCTCAGCGCCATAAATGGCGCCGCGATCGCCGGTGCAGGTCGCATTATTGCGGTGGATCAACTCGATTCGAAACTTGAACTGGCCAGAAAATTTGGTGCGACCGATACTGTTAATGCGAACCAGGGCGACCCAGTCGAACAGGTCAAAGAAATGACCCATGGCGGTGTCGACTATTCTTTCGAAGCCATCGGGCTTAAACAAACCTGCGAGCAAGCCTGGCATATGTTGGCTACTGGTGGCACAGCAACCGTGATCGGCATGGTACCGGCAGGTCAATCAATCGAAGTACCCGGCATGGATCTGTTGCAAGAGAAAAAACTTCAAGGTTCCATGATGGGCTCCAACCGCTTCCGTATCGACATGCCTCGATATGTCGACTTCTATATGTCCGGCAAGTTAGAACTTGACGCGCTCATCTCCAGGAGGATGCCTCTGTCAGAAATCAATGAAGGCATGGAGGCACTAAAGACCGGTGAAGTGGCGCGTCAGGTAATCACTTTTTGATGTTTACCACCTGGCAGGGAGCGGCTAGCGCATCTAACATGTTGCGAATATAGACGGTTTAAATTCAGTAGAAAGGCTGTATATGGGCATCAGAACTGGCGACGAATACCGGCAATCACTACGCGATGACCGGACTTTGCATGTCGACGGCAATCTGGTTCGCGACGTCACCCAGTACGCCCCCATGAGTGGGGTCATTGACACCATCGCCGCTATTTACGATCAGCCGCACGATCCTCAAAACAAGGATTTATTGACATTTACCTCCCCTGCTTCCGGCGAACCGGTCAGCAAGACCTACCTGGAGGCGCAAACGGCAGACGAGTTCCGACAACTTGCCGCCTGCGTGCTATGGGCAAGCTTGAGGCAGCGGAAAGAGCCCAGCGAATTGTCGACAATTGCCGAGAAAACGACCTGCAGGTAACCCACGCCCTGATAGACCCCGGATGTTGTCGACCCTCGCGCCGGTCGCGAACGAGTGTTGCATAGGGCCGTATTTCCCGCGCAAGCCGGGAAAAGAAGACTTTGTGCTGGCCTTCCAGATACCCATGAATACACCCGGGTTCTCGATTCTGGCGAGACAGACTTACTACGACCAGGGTCAGCCGGAGTTTGACCGGCCGTTGACCAGTCGCTTCGATGAGGGTGACGCCATATTGGTATTCGAGGAAGTATTCGTACCTGACGATAGGCTGGTCGTAAATGGTGATCTTGAGGCATACAACAGCATGATCCGCCTTGGTGTTGGATACACCGCTATTCAGGCAACCACGCGCTCCACGATGAAATTGCGCTCTCTGACCGGGCTGGCCACAGCCATCGCGCGCGCCAATGGGCGCGACAAAACACCACGCTTTCAGGCGGCGAGCTTGCGGCACTGGTGAATGTTTCCGAGGGTATACGCTCCGGCGCCATAGCGGATTCGATACGGCGGGTTGAGTCTTTTGCCCAGGGCGAAATGCATCCACAGGGAGATGGATTAGGCGGGCCTGCTTTTCAGGGCGCCTCCGGCTTCGCTTCACTCAACTTTTTCTGCCCTTATGTGAATACCAAGGCAGCGGATGTGTTGCGCATGGCTGCAGGTTCCGGCGTTCTTGCTCAGACGGAAGCCGACTACAACAATCCGATAGTGGCGCCCTGCTCGACCGTTGGCTGATCGGTCCTGACACAGATGCAAAACGCCGTTTACAGCTTATGCAATTGGCCTGGGACAGGACCGGAACGGAATTTGGCTCACGTGCCGGGTTGTACGAACAACTTTATTCCGGTGATCCTGAGCGGAATGGGATTAACTGGTTTAACAGCCCCACCACGATTTCCAGCTTGATAAGGTTACCGCCGCACCGCACCGACCGTGATTGCAACGCCTGCGCTAACAGCTTCAACAGAGCTACCGGGCGCCGATTCGATCAACGAGCTCGCGCATCGAATTCACCCCATCGACTTGCCCTTAGCGCGGCGATATACAGGCTTTTCTTAGATTTAAAAGGATGGCATAGATTGCCTTTGCTGACGCCGGCGAGTTTGCTGATATCTGCCACGACAATGACTAATTGACCGTCCGGTCAGTCGACAGGTTCAGGCGGTCAACTTAACCGCGGTAGCGCTCTGCTCAGGCATGCGGTCGACATCGAGTTTCCACGACTCCGGTGCCTCACCCACCACGGATATTCGCTGGCCAAAACGTTCGCCTGGCTGATAGTCCCACATGGCGTGATGCAGTACACAGCGGTTGTCCCATATTGCGATGGCATTTTCAGACCATCGAAAGCGACATTGGAAGTCGACTCGTTCGGTGTGCTCAAACAGAAACGCCAGCAACGCCTTGCCCTCCTCTTTCGGCAAGTTGTTAATACTTTTAGTGAATTCGCGGTCAACAAATAACGCCGGGCGCTGGGAGTCCCTATGCTTGCGGACAATAGGATGGTCGTTTTCAGGCCAGCGTGCAGAGGCATCGCTGGCGTTGAATTTGAACAAATGACGAAAGGGTTCTTCACCTGAGTGCTGGGCTGTCAACCCATCCAACAAGCACTTCATACGCTCGGAAAGTGCCTCGTATGCCGCGTAAAGGCTGGTGAACAAAGTGTCTCCACCGATAGCAGGAATTTTCTGCAGCTGCAGAATGCTTGCCTGTGGCGGTAACGCATCGCAAGACACATCGGAATGCCATCGGTTACCCGCCGCAACCTGGGTCTCCTGGGTAGTGGTAATGTTGATCAACCCGGGAAATTCTGCTTCGCGGCCACGCGCGGCAGGATGCACATGAATTTCACCAAATCGCTGCGCGAAGGTTGAATGTTGCGCGGGCGTGAGCGCAGGTTGGTCACGTAGAAAAATCACCGAGTGATCCACAAAAGCCTGGAACAATGCTTGAAATTGCCCGTCACTCATCGAGGTCACATCGACCCCAGTGACTTCGGCACCTAGTGCCGGTGTGATGGGGCTAACTTGCACGATAAAAGGGTTGTGTACCTTGCACCGTCACCCGCTGCATGGTTCGCGTCTGAGGAAAGAAATCCGCCAACGCCCTGTGTTGTGTGCAGCGATTATCCCAGAACGCGACAGAATTTTTCTGCCAGTGAAAGCGAACCTGGAACTCAGGGGTTTCAATATGCTTGATCAGAAAATCGAGCAGATTGCGCTCTTCCGCACGTTTCAGTTCCTTGACGCCGGTGGTGAAAACACTGTTGACGAACAAAGCCTGCCGCCCGGTTTCGGGGTGTGTACGAATCAGCGGATGCTCGGCACTAGGGTAGTTCGCTACCGAACCCTTATACTTCGAATAGATGTGCTCACTCTCATGTATGGCGGTCAGACCCGACAGAAATTGCTGCATGGGCTCAGACAATGCGTCATAGGCCGCATACATGCTGGCCCAGCAGGTGTCTCCGCCGGCTTCGGGGATAACTTTCCCATAAAGAATGGAGCCCATGTTAGGCACCTGATCGCAGGACACATCGGAGTGCCATGCACTGGCCGCACCCTGGTGCTTAGCATCTGAGTGCAGCATCAAGATATCCGGGTGTCCTTCGGGTCCTGGTATAGCCGGGTGGCGATGCAATTCGCCGAAGTAGCGTCCCAGCTTCTCATGCTGATTCATAGTCATGTTCTGATCACGGAAAAACAGCACCTGGTATTCTAAAAGCGCATTGCGCACATCCTGCACCTGCTGGTCGCTCAGCGCGCTACCGAGATCAATGCCGTCAATTTCCGCACCGAGGACTGGTGTCATAGGACTTGCTGTGAATGATTCGAAAGAGGCAATGTTGCCCGTGGATTGGTTCTCGATCGGGTTCGCAAACGTTTCACTTTTCATGTTTTCATCCCCTGGCTACGATAATTAAACGACGCATCCATTTATGCCGCGCCATTTGCCACTGACCCGGCCCTAGTCTAGCAGACAGTGACAACTCTCATGCAAATGAGCAGCCTTGGCTTGTACAACGTTATGCAGCCAAGGCAAACCGGGTATATTGGAGGTGTTATGAATCTAAGAAAACTCCGCCAGGCCGAATCCATCTTCCTGCACCAGTACCCCGGAGGATTCGACGATGAAGGGATGCGCAAAATCGGCAAAAAGCACAACGTCGATAAGCTTATTGAGCTAGCTGCCTCGACACTAGCCCGAAAGAACTTCGGCAAACAAGGACAAGTGCTGGACGACATCGTGAAACTTGTCTCGCGATCTTCAATGGTATCCATGTTCGAAAAGCCGAAGTTTCGTGACTATGTTAACGGCCTCAATCGGGACGACAGAACATTCCTCGCCAACGGCTTTAAATCGTTGCTGCATGCCAACCAGGAAAAAGGCTTCAACGATATTGTCGATGTGCTCAGCGAAGGTAAGCTGGCCAAGTGGAGCCTGGTAACCATTTGCCCTCTCTACTACCGCCCTCAAGAGGAAGTTTTCGTTAAACCCACGACCACCAAAAACGTCATCAGGCAATTCGAGCTGGAAGAACTGGTTTACCATCCGCGCCCCACATGGGCTTTCTATCAAGGCTATAGAAGCGCCATAAAAGCCATGAAAGCGAAAGTCAGTCCATCCCTGTCGCCCAACAATGCCGCATTTACGGGCTTCCTGATGATGACCACCTCGATAAACCGATAGTCACGGCTGTGAATGGATGACAAAACTCCCTTACAACGATCCAGGTCATTATAGATACAGCGTCAACGGCAATTTATTCAACAACCGGATCTGCTATCTAAAACCCGGTTCTGCGCCACCTGGCCATCCGTGTA
>Ga0114950_10002667_pt1 | contig 13716 bp, 11 predicted proteins | sample N075metaG_FD_83503 | JGI IMG/M metagenome (GOLD analysis project Ga0114950, IMG submission 83503) | Deep subsurface microbial communities from Kermadec Trench to uncover new lineages of life (NeLLi) - N075 metaG | ecosystem: Environmental > Aquatic > Marine > Ocean trench > Sediment | place...
TCTATCTAGATTAAAACCCCAAACTTCAAGTTTTCACTGAATTCAGGCGCTTATCGAAGAAACAACAGTAGCTCAATGGTTAAATTTGCCACCTAACTTGATGAAAGACACTCTTTTTCTGCCTAGTTAGTTGAGTTAATTCAGTATTTTCTGGGGATATCTCAGGCTCTGTACTGTTTGATTTCGGTAGGGACAACGAGCTCAATATCAACGGCATCGAGTTTCATCCGGCGGTGACGGCATAGTTTGGGCGTCAGATGGCTCACTAGCGGTAATATCAAATAGCAGAAGTCGGGTCACCAAATATGCCAGCGATGACAACTGGCGCACCGCCAATGTGGTGGAATGGCGAGTTTTGAGGGCCAAGCTACCACGGGAGCGGCTATAGGGGACGATATTTACATTGTACAACCGAATTTTGCTGACGCTGAGCCTCCAGTGATACTAAAAGCTCGGTTTTAGACAGCTATAGCCGTATCGCCGTGGTTGGACAGTCTTGTTGGTGTGCTCATCGGCATTAAACTCGTTTAACTGACATCGCTTATTGCACGCTAAAGTGTCGTTTTAGCCCGTAGATAGCCTCTGGCACACTCCAAACAGCCTCTGACACAGTTTAAATAGCCTCAAATAGAGGCTTAAATGCTTTTTATTTAGAAATTATCAACTTTGTGATGCGGCTATATTCAAAGTTTTGAGGTTAACACTTCAGAATTTAGAATTTGCTAGCCAGATATCGGATCTAGCCCAGGCTTGTTCCATGCGCACATCAATGTTTTGATCTTTCTTTCCCTGTGCCGCCAGCGCCTGCTGGATACCAAACAACGCCCAACCATTATTGGGATGATCTAACAGATCCTGTTCAAAAGCCTCAATGGCGTTGTCATAGGCGCCAATTTCAATGTAAGCAGCGCCAAGCCAATGACGCGGGGAAAAAGGCATGGGTTCGGGTTCGTCATAGTTTAATAAATCATAACTCTCGGTTCCGCGTCGAAAGGCGGCCACAGCGGCTTCCATATCACCTTCGCTCCAGGCCATCTCACCTTGCAGAATTCCAGCCAGGGCGCCGAGTATGTCTTTGCCATCGTGAAAACGGTATCGAGCTTCAGTATTTTCAGTCAGATCATTCAGCTGATCTAAATAACTTTGAGCTTTCTTTAGATCGCCTAGTTTGAGATTGGCATAGCCCTGGGCAAAATCCCACATGCCTCCGTTTACGTCTGCTGCCGGTCTATTGGTTATTTCAACGACTTCATCAAATCGGCCAAAGCGGATGAGGGACATTACAAACTGGGAAGTGTCGTTGTTCAGTTTGGCCAGATCTTTGCCCGCCTGTATCGCAATTGCGCCCTGACCATCCATGTTGGCAGCAAACAACATCATATGCAGGTTGTGAGTGGGATAAATCGAGAAACCTTTACCGATAGCGGCTTTCTGATCTGAATGCCAAGCCTGCTGATTCGCCTTAATTGCATCTTGCCATAGCCCCATTTCATTCCAAGTATGACTGGGCATGTGGTTAATATGGCTGGCTCCGGGAATGGAGTTACCTAAAAAGCGTGCACAGGGTTCGGCAATTTCCGGGGTCGGAGTCGACTCGGTGGCATGGACGAACAGATGACAGGCCCCTGGGTGGGTAATGTCTTTATCTAAGACACTGGTGAGTACTCCGTGCAATCGAATTACATTCGGATCATTAAGGTCGCGATAACCACGACGCTCCTCCAGTAAAAACAGAGAATCGGCGTAAAGAGTGCCGATATTCAAATCATCAGGATATCGAACATACAGCTCTGACATAGCGTCAGCGTAGGCTTCATCTTGGATACGGCGAGTTGCCTGGTCATAATCTTCCACATAGCGGACCTGCAATGAGTGAATCAGGTCAGCTTCTTTCTCGGTAGCATTATCAATTAGAGATAATGCTTGTTGTAGGGCACTGAAAGCGCGAGGCGCATCAGCCGAAGTCATAGCGCCATTCAAATAGGAGCCCCAGGTCCAGGCTTCACCCCAGAAACAGATAGCACATTCAGGATCTGCCTGCTGAGCCGCCCTGAATGACCTGGCTGCATCTACCTTGGTGAATGCATACATCAGTTGAAAACCCTGATCAAAGTAGATTTGTGCGTCACGGTTTGAGCTTGAAATAGGAAAGTGTAAGTCACCCAGTATCTCGGTGTACTGAGGAATTGGCTCGTTAAAGGAATCAGGATAGGAAATCTCCTGGGCACTCAAATTGAAACTAAAAATAGATACTGCAAAGCAAAACCAAATTCGATCGCGCATGGTCATTAGAATTTCCTGTGGCTAATTAGAACGGCATTCATATTATTAGAAAGTGCAGCTGGCTGAAAAGGGTATAGTCAGGTTTACCCTCAATTAAATTGTAATAAATTGAAAGCAAAACCAGTTAAAGCGATGCCAAGCAGAGTGTAAAGCCTTATTGGAGGCTGAACTCGACAACCGTTCCTGGTCCCAATGGTAAGCCAGGCACTACCCACACTGTGGTCATCGATTATGTCACTCATGGTTTGTTTTTCTCTTGGATTAGTTTGCCATGAGTTACTTGATGGGCTGCAACAAAACCCTTTCGATTATCGCAGTTCTCGGAAAAAACTTCGCACATCCTCAATGAGGAGTTCTGGTTCTTCCAGGGCAGCGAAGTGGCCGCCTCGCGGCATCACGGTCCATCTGACAATATTGTAGCTGTTCTCAGCCCAGGACCTTGGCGTAGCAGTAATTTCTGCTGGAAAGATAGCACCTGCAGTCGGTACTTCTATATAACCTAGCGGATTTTCTCTTGGCGTGTTGCGATTCTCATAATAAATACGAGTGGAGGAGGTGATGGTTTCCGTGAACCAGTAAATTGAGATGTTGGTCAATAACTCGTCCATGGTGAATATGTTGTTAAGGTCACCGCGAGAGTCCTGGGGCAAATCACTCCAGCCATGAAATTTCTCCACAATCCAAGCCGCCAAACCAGCCGGGGAATCATTGAGGCTGTACCCGAGCGTCTGGGGCTTGGTGCCCTGAATTTGTTGATACGCGCGTTCATTGGCCATGTAAGCTTCCCGTGTTGCTCGTTTTTCCAGCTCCTCGGGTGTGGCCGGGTTGACACCGTCCACGTCGCCAGGATTACCTGCCAATACAAAATTGGAATGCAAACCTATAAGCCGTTCAGGGTAATTGCCTGCAATGTAGCGATTAATTATCGCGCCCCAGTCACCGCCTTGGAGGCCATAGCGGGTATATCCCAGTCGCTCCATTAGACCTGCCAATAGGTGAGCTATTTTCTCCGGGCTATAGCCGGCGTCTGAGGGTTTATCTGAAAAACCGAATCCAGGTAGGGAGGGAACGATAACATGAAAAGCATCAGCAGCAGTCCCACCGTAGGCTACCGGATCGGTCAAGGGCCCAATTATCTTGTGGAATTCGGCAACGGAGCCAGGCCAACCATGAACAATAAGTAAAGGTATCGCATTTGGGTGGGGTGACCGATGATGAATAAAGTGCAGGTCCAGACCTTCAATGTTGGTTTTATATTGATCAAAACTATTGAGCATGGTTTCCTGACGGCGCCAGTCAAAATCAGTTTGCCAGTAATCCAACAGTTCTTGCAGGTAACGAAGGTCGGTCCCATATTCCCAGCTGATATCGTTTAACTGATCAGGTGTCCGGCGTAGTGACAATCGCAATTTAAGGTCGTTAATAGCCTGGTCAGACACAGCAATGGTAAATTCTCTAATGTCGGTATCAGACACGTTATTCTCTCTCTCGTCAGTTGCAGAATTGCTCAGTGGTGTACCTATTACCGCTGGCAAATCAAAATCTGCCGTGTTGCCCAGTAAGATATTATTCAGCGCATCACGAAGGTAATGATTACGCGCGGGTGTTTCAGATGAGTTGAGCAAAAGAAATTCAACACCGCGCCACTGAAACTGTCTGCACAGCGCCTGCAATGCGGGGATCGTATTTCGGGAAATGCTGTCACCGTTTTGTTGTACAAAAAACACCCGCAAATCACTGCTACTGTAATTACTCAACTGATGTGTCTGGCCCAGGTGATCAAGCAGTGATAAGTCGGCAACCGGCTCGGAATGGGCGATGTTAGTGGCCGCAGCGTAAAGTAAAAGAACGGCTAATAGACGGGATGACATGAAAAACTCCTTAATTGTTTTTCATGTTTGCCAGTTTTCTAATACCGATGCAAGTATTGTCAGGGCTTCTTCTATTTCTTCCAATGTAACGTTTAAGGGTGGCATAAATCGGATACTGTTATTACCTGCCTTGATCGACAATAATCGGTTCCTGATTAACTCGGTAATTAGTTCACCGTTGTCAATTTCACAATTGATGCCAATCATCAAGCCGGCACCGGTTATGCCGAGCAGCTTATCCGGAAAACGCTCGACCATTACTTGCAACTGGTTTCTGATGTGGCTGGATCTGGTATTCAGTTGATCCATGAATCCGGATTTGGTTACCTCGTCAAGTACCGCGTTGGATACAGAGCAGGCCAGGGGATTTCCACCAAATGTACTGCCGTGAGTACCTGCGACCATCGCGGCCGCCGCCCTCTCGGTTGAAAGACAAGCGCCTATTGGAAAACCACCGCCCAGGCCCTTGGCCGATGCCAGTATGTCAGGAGTAACCCCCAATTGCTGATAAGCGAATAAGCTTCCTGATCTGGCCAGGCCACACTGCACCTCATCGAACATCAGCAGAAGATCGTTTTCGTCACATAGTTCTCGTAGGTATTTCAGATACGGCTCGGGTGCTATACGTATTCCACCTTCGCCTTGAATTGGCTCGATGACAATGCCGGCAGTTTCATTGGTCACAGCGGCTGACATAGCGGCTTCATCCCCGAATAAAACCTGGTCAAAGCCGGCGTCACCAACCAAGAACCCTTCCGCATGTAAAGGATTAGCCGAAGCGGCTAGGGGAGCCAGTGTTCTTCCATGAAACGACTCGCTAACGCTGATAATGCGCTTGCTTTGCCGATTGCCTTTAGCGTGTTGATAACGACGAATCATTTTAAACCCACATTCAACAGCTTCTGTGCCTGAATTACTGAAAAAAACACGGTCAGCGAAGGTAAGTTCAGTCAGGCGACTGGCTAATCGTTCTGCTTGAGAAATGCGATACAGATTAGACGTATGCCAAAGTTTTTCGGCTTGAACACACAGCGCCTCTACCAGAGTAGGGTGACAATGACCAAGGCAATTGACCCCGATCCCCATGGCAAAGTCCAGGTATTTGTCGCCATCAACCGTATAGAGATAGCAACCTTGCCCGCGTTCAAACTCAAGCTCAGGAGTGCCATAATTGCTCATTAGTGCTGATTTCATTTTGCTCTCTTATTGCGAATACCAGGGCGGTTGTGTCAGTCGATCCAAGACAGTGAATTGGCGGCATCATGCCCGATAGAAGTGTATGATTCAACGCATGGGATTCAGTCTAACAAATAAGTTGAGGCAACTGCCTGAAAGGGGGTCTGCCTTGCCTGATAGGGCCGAAGTTTTCACTGTTGATCAGTTGCATTTTGTCAATGGCAATCGAATTGTTGAACCAGTCCCGGAAGGCTTGTTAAAGGCGGTATTCGGTCTCGGTTGTTTCTGGGGGGCGGAACGAATTTTCTGGCAGCTACCAGGCGTCTATAGTACGGCGGTAGGATACTCTGGAGGCATTACAGTCAACCCCAGTTACCAGGATGTCTGCAGTGGCAATACCGGGCATGCTGAGGTGGTGCTGGTATTTTATGATCCATTGATAACCAGTTTCGATAGGTTGCTGAAAGTTTTCTGGGAATCTCACAATCCAACCCAGGGAATGCGCCAGGGAAATGATCGTGGCACGCAATATCGATCCACTATTTATACTGTTGGCGATGAACAGGCAACATTGGCTCACAACAGCCTCTCAATGGTTCAAGATAGCCTGACACAAGCAGGGTTCAGTGCTGTAACAACAGAGATTAAGGAGTTGGAACATTTTTATTATGCCGAGGATTATCACCAGCAATACCTGGGTAAAAATCCACAGGGCTATTGTGGCCTAGGAGGAACAGGAATTTGTTTCGGTGACCCTGATGCAAAGGCCGATCAACAGTAAGCGTACTAAACCTTCAAAAAGAATTCTTTAATTTCGTCTTCTTTCTCCATGGCATCACGTTGGCCCAACTGCATCAGTGCAGTGCAATAGCCGGGTTCAAACAATAATAGACTCAACATGGTGCCGGAGCTTGCTTCCCGAATGAATAACTTCATTGGCTTTGGTAGCTCATCATAATATTCACTGGCGATTTCACTCAATTCCCGGCTGGGTGAAATTTCCAACAAATCAACCACTCGGTGGCGGATGTTGTTTTTCAATAGTTTTCGTTCCGAAACATAAGGTAGCACGTCGTTCATCTGGCGCAGAAACTCAAGGTCATTCTCCAACGTATCGACGAACGCGCTATTCAGAATATGGCCCACGATCTGAGACAGAGTAGGGTGTTCTTGGGCAGGCTCTACCTTGGATGATTTTGCTGTGCTTCTATTGCCGCTGACACCAATCGCAAAAATCTTCCTTGCCCCCAAGTGCAAAGCGGTGCTGGTTGGCGCCAGCTGCCTTATGGCACCATCACCGTAATATTGGTTATCGATATTTATCGCCGGGAAAATCGTCGGGATCGCTGATGATGCCATCAGATGTTGTAAAGTTAGCTTGCTACGAATCCCTTTTCGATGCGGCCCGCTCCAGTCATTGATGCCTTTAACAGCTTGATAAAAAGACACTGATTCGCCGCTGGTGTAGCCAGATGCCGTCACGGATACAGCGTCTATTAGTCCGATGTCTATATTGTGTTGGATGCGTTCAAACTTGATGATTTTGGACAACAGTCCTTCAAGGGGCGAATTATTGAGCAGAGAGACCGGTGTTTCTATCGATCGATTACTTAACATCGCTAACACCCAATTCGACGCGCTGCCTATTATGCCCGCCGTATCAAGTCGGTAGACTTGATCGCTGCAAATATTTTTCCAGACATATTCCAAGGTCCGAATGCCAGTGCGCAGGCGTTGGGCGTGAGTGGCGAGGGAGGCCGCGTTTAATGCACCGGCAGAGGTGCCAGTTATAACATTAAAGGGGTTTTTGGTATCACGTGGGAGAATGTTTGCTACCGAGCGTAAAACACCGACTTGGTAAGCCGCCCTGGCGCCGCCTCCTGACAAAATCAAACCAATCTGACTTGCCGAATTGTCATGCTTGTCTGGCACCTAAGCGACTCCTGATACTATCCTGCCAAAGGGCTTTAGAGCATTCATGGTTGGACTCTGAGATTTTAACAACCATCAATTAGTGGCTCTGTAGATGAAGTGGTAAACAGGCGGTGCTCCGCCTTCACGTCCTGACTTCGTTACACTGACGACGGTTAACTTTGCTGATCCGGCTTTGTAGTTTAACCTTATCACCAAGCACTACGAGATTGACAGTGCCTGACCGGCAATCACATAACTACCCGGGCATGGCTTTAGGGTGCGACAGGCATTAAAATGACACCTTGTCACAGTGAGTAGATCATGAGCGAAACCAGCACAGAAAAACTAGTTATAGCAATCTCGTCCCGAGTTCTTTTTAATCTGGTGGAAAGTCACAAGATTTTTGAACAGCAGGGGCTGGATGCTTATCAACAATTTCAGATAGATCGCGAGGATGAACCGCTTTTGCCGGGGGACGCCTTTGGCCTGGTTAAGAAGCTTCTGAATCTCAATACCTTGCTGAATCAATCTCGAGTCGAGGTTATATTGCTGTCGCGTAATAGTGCGGATACTGGTTTGCGAATATTTAATTCCATTCAACATTATGGATTGGATATTACCCGGGCTGCATTTTGCGGAGGTGACAGTCCTTATCGTTATATCGGGGCCTTTAACAGTCATTTGTTTTTATCCACGGACGGGGCTGATGTGCGCCAAGCCTTGGAACTGGGTGTTGCGGCGGCCACGATATTGCCTTCCCAAACAACCTCGTCTGGCGATGAGACGCTGAAAATTGCTTTTGATGGTGATGCAGTTTTGTTTTCAGATGAGGCAGAAAAGGTCTACAAAAATGATGGGCTCAATGTATTTGCCAGCAGCGAGCAAAAAGCGGCCAATGAGCCCTTAGGTGGAGGTCCGTTCAAACCCTTCCTGGCGGCGCTTCAGCAAATCCAAATGGAGTTTCCCGTAGGGGAATCACCAATCCGAACGTGTCTGGTCACGGCGCGTTCTGCCCCAGCCCATGAACGAGTAGTAAAGACCCTGCGGGCATGGAATATTCGAATTGACGAATCCCTTTTTCTTGGTGGTCTGGAAAAAGGGGAGTTTCTTAAGTCATTTCATGCCGACGTGTTCTTTGATGATCAACAAGGACATTGTGATTCGGCCCGTAGCCACGTGGCGACCGGGCACGTCCCTCATGGCGTTGCAAATGATTAAAAATACGTTATATATCAATAATATATAGACTATAGTTAAAGTAATTATTTAAATAAATACATAGTTGATCCCCAATGCTAGCAAAAGCACGGTCAGGATTGATTGCAGAGTTTTCTCTGGCACCTTACTACTGATATGGGTGCCCAGATGAATCGCCGGTAACGAGCCTAGTAACAAGCAAGTTAACAACAGCACATCCACAAAGCCATTAAGCAGGTAGCCCAGACCAGCAATAAGGGTTAACGGCACAGCATGGGCAACATCAGTGCCTATAATCCTTACCGTCGGCGTTTGCACATAGATGATTAGCAGGATAGCCGCACCAAAGGCACCAGCGCCAACCGAGGAGAGTGTCACACAGGCACCCAGTAATACCCCCATTACGAACGTGGCCACCGACTTGTGCCGGTGAAGTAGCCCCATCAAAAAAACAGGCTTGTTTTTAACAGCTATGGATCGAAGTTTATCCCGTGAAAACAATATGATAGAAGTGATTATTAACATAACACCTAAGCTTGAAGTAAGTAGACCCTCAAAGTTTTCACCGTTTTGAAAGTCGCCGTCTAATAGGAAAATATGCAACAGAATTGACACTGGAATGCTTCCACTGGCGAGTATTATCACGACTCGCCAGTTAACGTTACCCTTGCGGTGATGGGAAATAGCACCGGTGGCCTTGGTCAGCGCGGCATAGAGCAGATCTGTACCAATGGCTATCGGGGCAGGGAAGCCGAACATCAGTAACAGCGGTGTCATCAGGGACCCGCCACCGACACCGGTCAGGCCAATAGCAAAGCCCACTACAGCGCCAGCAAAGATATAAAGTAGAAAATCCATGATTAATAGTTGTATCCGGGCACCGGTATGACCCAAGCCTGTTATTCAAGCTAGAAACAATAAAGCTTATTATCTATTCTTAAAAAGAATATATTTATATATTTTTATAACTAAAAAGAATATAAACTCAGCAAAAACCAATGAACAACCCGGGGTGGGCCTTATGAAACTGCAACAACTGAAATATATCTGGGAGGTGGCCCAGCATGATTTGAATGTGTCTCAGACCGCCCGGAGTCTCTTTACCTCCCAGCCAGGTATAAGCAAGCAAATTCGCTTGCTTGAGGATGAACTGGGAATTGAGATCTTTGCCAGAAGTGGCAAGCACCTCACCCGGGTTACCCCAGCCGGTGAGTCCATACTGGTTACGGCAGGTGAAATTATTCGCAAGGTGGACAATATAAAGCGTATAGCCAGTGAATTTAGCGATGACCGGCGAGGTAGCCTATCAGTGGCAACTACTCATACTCAGAGCCGGTATGCGCTGCCAGCGGTGATCAGCCAATTCATTGACAAATACCCCGATGTTTCATTACACATGCATCAGGGTACACCCCTGCAGATCGCCGAGTTAGCGGCCAGCGGGACGACAGATTTTGCTATTGCAACTGAAGCGCTCTCATTATTCAAGGATTTGGTGATGTTGCCCTGTTATCGTTGGAACCGGGCCATTTTACTGCCTCGAGACCACCCATTGGCGCAGGTTTCACAATTGACATTGGAGGAGGTGGCACAATTTCCCCTGGTTACTTACACCTTCGGCTTTACCGGTCGATCTAAACTGGACGAAGCTTTTGCCAAACGCGGGCTTACACCAAAGGTTGTATTCACGGCGTCTGATGCTGATGTAATAAAAACCTATGTTCGCCTCGGTTTGGGGATTGGAATTGTGGCCGGGATGGCATATGACCCAGCAATAGACGCAGATATGATTGCCCTGGATGCCAGCCACCTGTTCGAACCCAGTATTACCAAGATAGGCTTGAGGCGCGATGCCTATCTGAGGGGGTTTATGTATGACTTCATCGAAATGTTCGCGCCTCATCTGAACCGAGAGGTGATCACCGAAGCCGTAGGATGTCGTACCACGGCTGAATTAGACCAGTTATTCAGTCATGTCGTGTTACCTGAGCACTAAGGAACCGAAGAAGGGCAATCGCTGATTGATTCCTTCTATTTTACTGACTGGAGGGGGCACGGTAGGCAGAAATCCAGGGGTTACTCGTTTTCCAGTAAAGTGTTATCCAGGTTCCCTCGGTGCAGACCACACTCCTTAATTGTGGCTTCCTCCCACCACCACCTGCCTTCACGCTCGTGTTGGCCTGGGCCAACAGACCTGGTGCAGGGCTCACAACCAATACTGACATAGCCCTGATCATGCAGTTCATTATAGGGAACATCGAACTGGCGAATGTATTGCCAAACCTGCTGGGAAGACCAATTGGCAAGAGGGTTAACCTTTAGCAGGGGCTTTCCTGGCCGGGAAAAAGTCTCATCAATTTCAAAAACAGGAACAGAGGTTCTGGTTAGGCTTTGATCACGTCGTTGACCGGTAATCCAGCCATCTATATTGGCTAACTTACGTCGAAGAGGCTCAATTTTTCGAATATTGCAGCACTCTTCATGACCGTCCTGGTAAAAACTGAATAGCCCTTTCTTGTTTACAAATGCTTCCAGGGAAGTCGTATCAGGTTGTAATACTTCCAGCTTAAGTTGGTAGTGATTTCTCACCTTTTCAATGAACCGATAGGTTTGCGGATGTAAACGGCCGGTATCCAGGGTAAAAACCGGTATGTCTTGACGTATCCGTACTGCCATCGCTATAAGTGCAACATCTTCTGCGCCACTAAAGGAGATGGCAATGTTAGGTACCTGGTCAATTGCTTCAGCAAGAATGTCCGCGGGCTCCATTGATTGTGCTTTGCGGTTTAGCTCTTCAATTGTTTCAATAACTAGCATGAGGGTTTTTAGCTCGGTGTCGATATTTAATGGGCTGGACAAAAAAGAGCGGGTATTCTCTGTTATTTGCCTGTTCAGGTAAAGCAGCCATCGTGGAACCAGATTAATTGCGGCAATGTTCCACGTGGAAAAAATCTAACAATTTTAATAGGTTAGACAGTATAAGCGTTCCGGTTACGCTATATATGGCCTTTTTCTGTCTAAGACCGGCCATATATAGAAAAACTTTAATTAATTTAGACAACCATGGATAGTCGGTGATTGGTTGAAATACTGAGTCGATCTGCTAAATTGTCGTTTTTTTTGTGATACCTATTATCGGGAGCATCAACTTGGAAATAGCCTGCCTTGACCTCGAAGGAGTACTTGTACCAGAGATCTGGATTGAATTTGCTGAAAAAACAGGCATCGCTGAGCTGCGTGCAACCACCCGAGATATCCCGGATTACGATGTATTGATGAAGCAGCGGTTAAGATTACTTGAGGAGCACCACTTGGGGTTGCAAGACATCCGACAAGTCATTTCTACTCTTTCTCCCATGCCAGGTGCTGCAGAATTCATAACCTGGCTTAAAGCGAGGTTTCAGGTAGTGATTCTATCTGATACGTTTTACGAATTCTCACAGCCTTTGATGGCCCAGCTGGGCTACCCTACTTTACTTTGTCACCGACTTGAAGCGGATACAACAGAAAAGATCGTGAGTTACAAGATTCGGCTTAAGGATCATAAGCGTCAGGCTGTGATCGCCTTTCAAGGGCTGAATTTCCGGGTGATTGCGGCAGGAGATTCGTACAACGACACGGCGATGCTGAAACAAGCCGATGTCGGCATACTGTTTAAGGCGCCTGATAATGTGATAGCTGAGTTTCCCCAGTTTACTTCCGTGGTTGAATATGAAGAACTAAAGGAGCAGTTTGTTGCTGGCAGCCAGAGAAATTTGACTGTGGATGGCTCGTAGCTAATAAATTCTGAGAATCGGTTGAGGTTATTGCTGTAAGATATTGATCAGCTGTTGTATTTTGTCAAAGCACTCGAGGTATTCCTGATCGCATTCTGAGTCAGCCACAATGCCACCACCAGCCCAACCATAAATATTGCCATCGTTGCACAATAGGGTCCGAATAGTGATATTGCTATCCATCCGACCATTGAATCCCAGGTAAAGCACCGAACCACAATAGACATCCCGCCGATGCGGTTCCAATTCTTCAATTATCGCCATGGCACGTAATTTCGGTGCCCCGGTTACCGAGCCTCCAGGAAAACAGTTTTTTAATAATTCCAGTGGGTTGCTGCTGTCTTTTAATGTTCCTCTCACGGTACTTACCAGATGATGGACATTGCTGAAGCTCTGCAACTGAAACAGCGGGCCGGCGCTTATGCTACCAAACTCGCAGACCGTACCGAGATCGTTCCTTAGCAGGTCTACAATCATCAGGTTTTCCGCTCGGTCTTTTTTACTGGACACTAATTCCCTGGCTAATTCCTGGTCTTCTTTGGCGCTTGAGCCCCTGGGCCTGGTGCCCTTGATAGGCTGGGTAATGACCTGGCCCTGATCAACCTGCAAAAAGCGCTCGGGTGAGAGGCTTAGAAGGGCTTTGTTGCCCCATGCGAGATAGGCCGAGAACGGTTTGCCTGCCATTTGGCGTAGCTTCAGGTAGGCTGTCAGCGGGTCTCCGACATAGTGGCTGGATACCCGTTGCGTTAAGTTGACCTGATAGCAATCTCCCGCTTGGATGTAATCCTTAATCTGACTAAAAGCTGTGTGGTATAAAGCCTTAGACATATCATTAGAAAACTTTCCTAATAGCCTGAAATTTTTAGTAAATACCTCGTTAATTTCCAGTGCGGCTAAGACAGCCACACGGGTGGATTGAGTGCATCCCGGAAGAAAAAACAAGTTACAGCTCTGGCTGTGGTGATCCAGCACCAGCGCCCACAAATAAATACCGAGAAAGGCATTGTCGATTTGGTAGGCGCCAAGGCCCTGCAGGCTTGGATAACCCAGATACCCTAATAGTCCACCGACAAAAGGAACCTCAGATGCGTATGACGGTAACGGTTCCGGGCAATAGTGATCCATCAAATGTGCGAGAACTGCAAACAGGTCATCTTCGATATGCTCCGGTAAGGGCTGGGAGCAGGTCAGCTGACCGCCGTCGACGGTGATTGAAGCAATAGGTAGGGCGCTGAGGATGTCATAGCGTCCAGCGTTTGCGGCGGGCTGACAACTATCCAGGAATATTGGCTGAGGCAGCGTTGATAACCGTACCATGTAATCACGGCTATCAGCCATATACGGTAGTTCGCTTGTGTGATAACTATCCATGGATTGGTCGCTAGTCGGAAAAGGGCTTCAGGTATTGGGAGTTAATATTAGACTGCCCTGGATTATCAGCAATGTCAGGATTTTAGCTGTGTCTTGATCTTGCATGAGGACAGTGGCTGGAAGCGCCA
>Ga0114950_10002669_pt1 | contig 13710 bp, 13 predicted proteins | sample N075metaG_FD_83503 | JGI IMG/M metagenome (GOLD analysis project Ga0114950, IMG submission 83503) | Deep subsurface microbial communities from Kermadec Trench to uncover new lineages of life (NeLLi) - N075 metaG | ecosystem: Environmental > Aquatic > Marine > Ocean trench > Sediment | place...
CGGAATTGCGGTCGTGATGTTCGGAGCGGGCGGCGAGTCGACGGCCGCGTTGATCGGTTCGACCATGCGACTGCTCGCGCTCCACCCCGACGTCGCCGATAAACTTCGCGCCGGCCCGGAGCAGATTCCCCAGTTTATCGAGGAGGTCGTGAGGCTCGAGCCGCCTTTCAAGTTTCATTATCGCTCGGTGCGGCAGCGCTGTGAACTCGGCGGCATGCAGCTCGAACCCGGAAATCGGCTGATGCTCCTGTGGGCAGCGGCGAATCGAGATCCGGAGATCTTTGAAGATCCGGATACGCTCCGGCTCGACCGGCGCTACCCGAAGCAACACATGAGCTTCGGCCGGGGCGCCCATTTTTGCATCGGCGCACCCCTTGCCCGCCTGGAAGCGAGGGTCATCTTCGAAGAAGTGATCGCGCGCACTCGCCACATCGCATTGAGCACCAGCTCTCCGCCCGTTCATGCCCGAAGCATTTTCATCCGACGCCTTGCGAGCCTGCAGGTCGAAGTTTCCTAGGAGTCTGAGCCTTCTGCCGCGCAGACTCCTAGGAATCCTTCGGCGACACGACTCGCATCAAACCCTCTTGCACCGCACTGGCGACGAATTTTCCATCTTGGGTATAGATGCTGCCCCGGGCGAAGCCGCGCGCGCCACCCGTAACCGGGCTGTCCTGGATATAGAGCAACCAGCGATCGATGCGCATTGGCGCGTGAAACCAGACCGCATGATCAAGGCTCGCCGTAATCAAACCGCCCATCCGACCGGACAACTTGTGTTGTCGAAGCATCGTCTCGATCAGCGAAAAATCGGTTGCATAGGCGAGGATGCACTGATGGAGAAATGGGTCGTCTGCTACCGGTCCCGGGGTGCGAAGCCAAGTCATGTTGCTCCCACCCTGCTTGGCTTTGCCGCCGAGATAGACCGGTGCTTCTGATTCGCGCATGTCGACCGGGCGTGCTCCGGGGCGCCACGCCTTGCGCAGTCGCTCGGGCGCCTTTTCCCAAAGCGGGATGATCCGCTCCGCCCAGGTCGGAAGCGTTTCCGGATCCGGAGCGTCGGGCATCTCGAACTGATGCTCGAGTCCCTCTTCGAACTTGTGAAACGAGCACGACATGTTGAAGATCGCCTTGCCGCCCTGTTTGGCGACAACGCGCCGGGTAGTGAACGAGCGTCCATCTCGAATTCGGTCGACCGTATAGATGATCGGGATCTGGGGGTCACCTGCCCGAAGAAAGTATCCGTGCAGAGAATGTGCGAGCAGATCGTCCACCGTTCGACCCGCAGCCATCAACGACTGGGCGATGACTTGTCCACCAAAAATCCGACCCATCCTATTTTCTTCGTTGTATCCGCGATAGAGATCCTGATCGAGTTCTTCGAGATCGAGCAGGTCGATCAACGTGGCCTGAGCCTCGAGACACTTGGCCTGAGTAATTTCCGGCAACTCGCTCGCTGACACGGACGGTTCCTCTTTTGCGTCGCTCATGGTTTCTCCAACAAGACCTTCATTTTGGCAAGGGTCTCTTCATGAGACTTCCGCGCCTTTCGGATCACGTACCCGCGCAAAAGTCGAGGAGCAGAGACCGTCACGCGTTCTACCAGGCGTGTGCCCGACACGACCTCTTCCAACAAATACGAGGTGACGAGTCGAATACCCGGCGACTGCCAGGCGTGTCCCCTGACCTCGAGTTCACTCACCGGCTCGAGAGCAGCCGTGTAAACCGTGCGCATTTTGAAGGGTCCAACCGGGATCTTGTCAACGACGCGATAGCGGCGCGCCCCGGGCATATCTTCCAGCGGCGGGATCTCCTCGATCGATTCGATGAAGGGGTGGAGCGGAACGTAATTGTGAAGATCACATAGAAACGCGTGAAGCTGCGCAGGGGGAGTTGCGATTTCGATCTCACAAACGAAGTCGAAGGAAGACATATCGCTGAAGATAGCTCGTGTTGGCCACGATCCAGCTCAGGGTTCTTCTATCGGATATCGGACTGCTAGACTTCAACGATGGCGATCGCGATCGCGGGAGTGAGGATCTGGGACGGCGTTGCTGAGCGCACGCGCGATGTGCTCGAAACCCTGCGCATCGAGGGCGATCGCATCGTCGGGATCGGAACGGACGCGTCACTTCGACGCGATGCTCGCGTGCTGGAATTCGACGGAGCGACCGCGCTTCCGGGTCTGATGGACGCCCACGTACACCTGAACCTCGATCCCATGCTCAAGAGCCCCGACGAGCAGCTGGCCGTGGCACCCGACGATCGGCGCAAGGCGATGGAGCGGCGCGCGGCCGAAATGCTCGCTGCCGGAATTACCACGGCCAGAGATCTCGGCGGCGGTGACTGGGCGGAGATTGCGCTGCGCGACCGCATTCTCGCCGGCGAGTTGCCCGGGCCGAGACTCCTTTGTGCGGGTCAGCCGGTCACGACGCCCAAAGGACACTGCCATTTCTGGGGCGGAGAAGCTCTCAGCCAGGCGGACATTGAGCAGGTGATCCAGCGACAGGTCGAGCACCAGGTCGACTGGATCAAGGTCATGGTGACCGGGGGCGTGTTCACCCCGGGCTCTTCGGCGCGCGATACGCAATTTGATTTGGAGACGCTCAGCGGACTCGTCGAGTCGGCGGGACGGCACGAGCGCCCCGTCGCCGCGCACTGTCACGGCAGCGAGGGGATCGCGTTCGCGATTGCGGCGGGAGTTCGGACGATCGAGCACTGCTCGTTCGCCGGAGCGGGTGGGTTCGGCAGCGCGTTCGACCCAGCGCTCGTGGTTCGCATGGCCGCTGCGAGTCTCTGGGTGTCCCCCACCGTAAACGCGGGCTGGGGAAAGCGAATCGAGCACGAGGGGGCGCCAACAGATTTCTTTCGCAGGATGTCTCACGCGCTGCGACAACTGATCGAGGGGGGTGTAAGGCTCATCGCATCGACCGATGCGGGCATCCCGGGCGTTTTACACCACCAGCTACCCGAGGCATTGACCGTATTTGCGCAATTTACGGGTGGCTCACCGGCGGACATCCTTCGCTGCGCAACCTCCGAAGCGGCAGTGGCATTGGGACTCGAAGCCGAGACCGGTGTCCTTCGGGAGGGACTTTGCGCCGACATCTTGATCGTCGACGGCGACCCGGCCACCGAGCTGACCGCCCTGGGCCGACCCGTCGGTGTGGTCGCGCGCGGAGGTTGGACCCCGATCGCTTGAGTCCGCGCTAAGCTCGCCCGCATGGCAGCCAAAAAGACCGCGAAGAAGAAATCATCGAAGACAACGACGAAGACCGCCAAAAAGGCGGCGAAGAAGACGGCAAAGAAGGCGACCAAGAAGTCAACAGTCAAAAAATCCGCCGCAAAGAAGAAGGCGGCCGCAAAGAAGCCCGAAGACAAGGCAACCGCCGAGAAGAAACCCGTCGGCAAGAGCGAGAAAAAAGCCACGAAGCCTGCGGTGCAGTCGGGCTTCTCATCCCTCACTGTCAATATGGGCCATGTTTTCGCGTTGCGGCCCAGGGTTGGAAGTTCATTTCGCCAAGAAGATTTCCGTGCTGCCCGGTTGCAACTCGAGAGCGAGTCGTTCAAGAACGCGGCAGACGCTGCGCGAGCCGTTGTCGAAAAGACCGCAGAGCTCGCTCGCGGCGACGCCAATCCCCTGAGAAACAAGCATCACAAGCGCTACTAGACCGCTAGGGCCACCCGATTCTTGGTTCAGTCGCTGGGTTCGGTGCCTGGTTCGAACTCCGGGATTCGCAAGAACAGCATGATGGTGGCGGATAACACGAGCAACACGATCTGCAACTGAAAGCTCATCGTGTAGCTGCCGGTGCGGTCGTAGATCACCCCGGCGAGCACACCGGCGCTCGCGATGATCGGGAGACCCATGAGTCCGCCGATCCCCATCACCCTGCCGAAGCCCCCGCGTCCGAAGCAGGCTCCCACGATCAGGCCGTGTACGGGGATCACCGTGCCGACCGCCAAGCCAAAGACTCCGGCCGTGATCAGCAACAACGTATAGGAAGGACCGCTCAGCAAGAGCAAGAACGGCAGGACCAGGCCGCCGGTGATCGCCCAGACCGCTCGACGAGGGTCGACTCGGTCGGCGAACCCAATGAACACGAGCTTCCCGATCAGAGAAAACACCGACGAAACGGCCAGCAAGTACGACGCGCGCATAAAGCTTACGCCAAGATCTACGGCGAATGGGACCAGGTGGAGGCTGAGCACCACCGGAGACGCGAACAAGAAGGCGAAGGCCAGGCCTTGAACCCACAGATTTGGGTCTCGCATCAGCTCGCGAGCTTCCGGGGAGACGACCGCACTGTCGGGAGGGGTTTCGCCATCCGACACGGCTTCGCCATCTGGAAGCTGCCCGACATCTTCGGGCCGCGCGATCACGTAGGCCCAAAGAATGGGAGCGACAATTACGAAACCCCCGACGGCGATCGAGGCCACCGCGGTCCGCCAATCATATCTTTCCATCAGCCAGGCAAATAGCGGAGGGACTATGAAGCTTGCGGTGGTCGCACCCGCGGCGATGATTCCGAGCACGAAACCACGCCGGCGAATGAACCAATTGCTCACCAGAGTCATCGTGGGAATCGGACCGAACATCGAACCGCCGACAGAGACGATCAGCGGAAAGCAGACCAACACCTGCCAGAACGCCGTTGCCCGGGAGACGAGCAACAATCCCACGGGCATCAGCACGGCTCCGAACAACATCATGCGCCGGGTGTATCCGGCGTCGACCATGTGACCGATCAAGGGACCCATGATGCCCATCATCAGCATACCAAGAGCCTGTCCCAAGGAAACCGCGCCGCGACTCACGTCGAAGGTCTCGGTCAGTGGTATCACGAGCAGACCGTACAGGGCGAAGGTGCCGCTGCTGAAGATCATTTGACCGGCAAAGGCCGCCGCCACCACTGACCAACCCCGAAAGGGTGCATCGGTGGGGCTCACCGGAGATACGGACTCCATGGGTGTAGTGGACTCTGCCGGTAGCTCGCTCAGGCGTTTGCTTCCCAGTCGGCGACCAGGGATTCGATCGTTACATCCAACACGACTTTCCCATCATCGTCGAGGATCTCGTAGAGACGCCCATCGCTGCAATGACAACCAAAGAACACGACGCCCCCCTCGTCCCCCCCGCGTTCGAGATGCGGCAGCGCGTCTCCGGTGCTCAGCGCGTAGTCTCCAGCGCGTCGTACCTTGGGCTCGCCACGTGTTCCGTCCGGGTGAATGTCCCAGAGATGCTGTTCTCCCTCGAGCACGAGGACGGTGGTGGTCGCGACGTGTCGATGAATGTTGCAATGACCGCCGTCCCCCGCCCAGCGCACGACCATGTCGAGGGTACCGCTAGCAACGTCGTAGCCGAGAATGGTGAAGTCGTGGTTCACCTTATAAGAAAGCTCAGGTCCACCCTCTACCTTGCGCCATTTGTAGCGAGCGGGATCGAAGTTGCTTTGGGCCATTTTGGGGAACCTCCGGAGGTTGCTGTTGTTGTCGATTAGGTCGAATAGGTCGATGGGTCACTGGATCGATGTGCGCTCGATCAAGAACTGTAGCTCAGCTCGAGCCCCTTCATCTCGTCGTCGGCTCGCCAGCGCTCGAGAATGTCTAGGAACTCGCCCGGGCCGCCCATGAAGAAGAAGCTCTGGCGGGACGCGTCGCTGGGATTTCCTTCGTTGTTGTAGTAGCCCGGAGTACATGACTCAGAGAAGCCCGCCCTGCCGTTTGCGGCCGCTACGACAGCGTCGACCCATTCGGCTTCGGCTGCTTTCGATACTTCGAGCGTCTCGATGCCTTTGCCCAGGGCGCGTTCAACGATGTATGCGAGATGTTTGGCGGTCTCGTTGAGCATGTACGGAAAATTCGCCGTCAGCCCGGACTGGGCGATGCTCATCATGAAACAATTGGGAAAGCCGTGAATGTGGATGCCGTGCAGGGTCGTAACACCTTCGGACCATTTCTCCGTCAGTGTCACACCGTCTCGTCCCACCACTGCGTAGCCGGAACGACGCGAGTAATCGGTTCCAACTTCGAAGCCCGTTGCATAGATCAGACAATCCAACTCGTACTCTTTGCCGTCGACCACGACCCCGGTTTCGGTAATCCGCTCGACGCCGGCACCCTTCGTATCGACAAGAGTGACGTTTTTGCGATTGAAGGTCTGGAGATATTCGTCGTGGAAGCATGGCCGCTTGCAGAATTGGCGGTAATAGGGCTTGAGCGCTTCGGCGGTCTCCGGATCGTCGACCAGGGTGTCAACTCGCACGCGGATCTGCTCCATCTTGATGAAGTCTGCCGTCTCCATGCTTCGCTCGATGCCTTCGGGAGACATGTCGGCATCTTTGCCCGACTGAAGGATGAAGAGCAGGTTGCGGATGATTTCGGTCCAGCCATCGCTCACCAGGTCTTCTTCTTGAAAGCCACCGGTGGTGAGCTGGTGGAAGTTGTCCATTCTCTTCTGGTGCCAACCGAGCTTGAGATCGTCCGACCAGGCTTTGTCAGTCGGGCGATTGGCCCGCACGTCGATCGATGACGGCGTGCGTTGGAAAACGTAGAGATGTTCGGCGCCCTTTCCGAGATGAGGGACGGATTGCACGGCGGTTGCGCCGGTACCGATGATCCCGACGCGCTTGCCCTTCAAGCCGGTGAGGTTTCCTTCGGAGTCGCCGCCCGTGTAGGCATAGTCCCAGCGGCTCGTGTGGAAGGTATGCCCCTTGAACTTCTCGACGCCGGGAATGCCGGGCAACTTGGGCTTTTGCAGAAACCCGTTTGCCATGCAGACGAACTTGGCCTTCATCGCATCACCGCGATTGGTTGAAATGATCCAGCGTGAAATCGCCGCATCCCAACGCATTTCGGTAACTTCAGTCTGAAGGCATGCGTCGCGGTATAGGTCGTATTTCTCTGCGATCGCCTTGCAATGCGCGAGAATCTCCGGCCCGCGGCTGTACTTTTCTTTGGGGATGTAGTCGAGTTCTTCGAGCATCGGAAAATAGACATACGACTCGATGTCACACGCGATGCCGGGGTAGCGATTGAAGTACCAGGTGCCGCCGAAATCGCCTCCCTTCTCGATGATTCGGATGCTCTCGACTCCGGCCTGACGCAGACGTGCACCCGCGAGCAACCCACCGAAGCCACCGCCGATCAGCGCCACGTCGATCTCATCGGTCAGCGGTTCGCGCTCGAACCCCGGGTCGATGTAGGGATCGTCCAAGAAGTGAGCGAACTCGCCTGTGGTTTCCAGGTACTGATCCGAGCCGTCCTTGCGAATCCGTTTGTCCCGCTCCTCGCGATACTTCTCGCGGAGGGCCTCTTCGTCGAAGTCTGTCGTGACCGGGTTCGCGGCGGTTCGTCCCGAGTCTTGAGTCGCAGTCGTCATTTTCGATTCTCGCTTTGGGTTTTAGCGTGTCGCTTTGAATTTCTGCTTGGCATTCGAGGATTGAGAATAGGAGACTCCGCTGCCGATGTGCACAGGCAAATGGCAAAAAGCGAGCACGCTACCGGGGGCGAGGAATCGATGTTTCGTGAGCTTGTTGCCGGCTTTCGTTCGGGCAGCCAGGCGAGAACTTGCGTTCGAGAACGGCGAAACGGGGCCGTGACTCTCGAGGGACCGAACTCGATCTCACAAGGCTCGCTCCCCGGTCCACCAGTCACTCGATTTCTCGGGTCGAGGGTTGAGTGACAACGCGGGATTTCCGATCAATTGGGTCTGAACTGTCGTGTTGGGAGATTGGGTGTGAGCTCGAGCGGGGATGAATTTGCGCGCGACTCGGTCGCCCTGCGGTACGTGGTTGAAGCTGCAGAAACCGCCACGGTGGAAGCCCTCGAAGGACTGTTTCGCGAGGTGCCGATCAGGGTCGAGCAAGGCACAGTGGGAACCGAGGGACCGCCCGATAGTTCGATCGCCAGCGTCATCACGCTCTCGGGCCATGTATCGGGACTGGTCTCACTGCACGCTTCGCGGGCCTTCGCAGGCCACATCGGCAGGGCGCTTCTCGAGGCAGAAAAAGCCGACGAACTGAGCGACCGAGAGGTCTCCGATGCGTTCGGCGAACTCTGCAACATCATCGCCGGCAATATCAAAACTCGATGCCTCGAAATACTCAACATCTCGATCGACGTCGGAATTCCGGCAGTCATCATTCCCAGGGACGGCATCTCGGTCCCTGCGCCCAGGCCCGATGTCGCGTCGGCGATCATCCGCGCAAAGGTTGCCTTCTGCCCCCTGACTCTCTACCTCTGCTTGACCGTCGCCCCCGGTCACAAGCGCGAAGCTTCTGTCTGAGTCGGATGCTGTGCATCGGTTTCGAATGTAGCGCGGTTGATGCCGTAGTACGTGTAAGACCAGATCCCGGCCATCGCGACCGGAACTGCAACCAGGCTCAAGATGCCGAGACGCGTGATCAGGTAGGGGGCCACGTCCTCGGGATCGGATTTTAGTGGAAAGTTGATCAAGTCTATCCCCACTCCGGCTAGAAAATGTCCGCCAGCGGATCCCGCTTTGCCTGCGAACGCCACCGCCGCAAACAGAATCCCCTGTTGCGCACGACCCGTACGCGCAAACTGATCCTGGGCGACGTCCGCCATCATGGAACCCGCGGAGGTGTATGCCACGCCGGCGGCGATTCCGACCAAAGATAGAAACGTCAAGACGGTCGGAAATACCGCCGGGGAGCCGGCCTCCGGCATCAGTCCCAACGAGCGTCCGATCACCGCGAGACTGCCCATCGTGGTGGAGATCAGCGCACTCACGACGAGCGTTGGTTTCTTGTCAAAGCGTTCGTGTAGTTTGCGCGAAGCCGCCGCTCCAACCACAAAGCCCGCAGCAATGGGAATCAGCAGTGTGGAGAGTTGGGCCACGCTAAAGCCCCAGAAGAATATGTTCACGTGGGTGCTGAGGGTGCTGCCAACCGAAATTGAAATCCCGAAGAGCGAGAAACCCACGAACAGAGCGCGGAAGGAACGGTTCTGCCAGGCCAAGCCGAATTCTGCATAGGTATCGCGCAGTGAGAACGGCTTCGCCGCTTCGGACGGTCCCGGCAAGTATGGGATCTGTTTGCGGGTTCCCCACGCCGAGTACCAGATGGTTACGAACATGATCAGTGCGCTAAAGATCGCAAACTTTGGGTAGCCGGCTGGGTTCAACAGTCCGTTGCTGAATTCGTCGCTCTCTGGAAAAAAGACGTAGATGCCTGCGCCGATCACGACCAGCCCACCCACCATCCCGAAGAAGCTGCGCCACGCGACAATGCTGGTGCGCTCACTGTAGTCGTCACTGAGTTCGGCACCCAGCGCCATGTGGGGCACGTGATAGAGCGTCATCGAGGCGCGGACCAACACCGCGAAAGCGAGAAACCAACAGAACAAACCCGTCTGACCGAGCCCATCCGGCGGGAAGTAGAGCAAGAACCAGAAAACCGCCAGGGGCAACGCCGCCGCATACATGAAGGGGTGCCGGCGACCGAGCGGCGAGTGCCAATGGTCGGAGACGTGGCCCGCTACCGGATCCGACACCGCGTCGAAGATCAGCGCGATCGCAACCGCCACCCCGGCCAGACTCCCGGAGAGTCCCAACACCTGGGTGAAGTAGAAAAAGGCGATGTAGTCAAAGCCACGACTCTTGATGCCTTCTGCGACTTGACCCACGCCATAGGCGAACTTGGTCTGGAGGTTCAGCTTATTCATCGGAGCGCTTAGGTTACCCGAGGTGTAGAATTCGAAAAAGGAGGCCCGCATGCCGGTACTCGACCATCTCATCGTATCCGTCAACGATCGCGAAGCAAGTCTTCGCTTCTACACCGAAGGACTCGGCTTCGAAGACGAAGACAGCTTCGACCGGGCCGACAACATGAAGGGGCCCGGCTTTGCCGACGGCGCGCACGGGGAGACGCAGTCACTCTACCTGTTCGATCCGAATCATCACTTGATCGAACTGCTCTACTACACCTAACTGAAGCGGCCTAACCGATGGGGCCTAACCGAAGGGAGAGTTTCTGTGGACGTCCGATCTTCTGTTCTCGTGATCGTGTGCTGTGGCCTGGTAGCCAGTTGTGCCGAAGAAAGCGAAACGTTGCCCAAGGTTTCGGCAGTGCCCACGACCGCCATACAGTCCGCTGGGGGATGGCCCGATGTCATTGTCGCAGAGCGCAACAAATTCTTGCCCGAGGGTGTCGAGTACGACCAGCAGGGCGCGCGTTTCCTCGTCGGTTCACTGCGCGAAGGGTCGGTCTATCTGCTCGAACGCGACGGGAGCCTCACGCCTTTTGTCGAAGACTCGGAACTGGTCTCGAGCGTGGGGATCGAGATCGATCAGCAGCGCGGCCGACTCCTGGTAGCCAATTCTGATTCGTCGATCTTTGGCGGGTCCGGTACCGGTCAGGCCAAGCTCGGCGTCTTCGATCTAAAAACCGGCACTCGCCTCGCGATGGTCGATCTGGCCGCATCCCTCGAGGATCGAACGGCCGAAACCGTCGTCTTTGCAAACGATGTAACGGTCGACGACCGGGGCACGATCTACGTGAGCGACACCCGCGCAAGAGTCATCTACCGGGTTGATCAGGACTACAAAGCGTCCGTGTTTCACCGCTTCGCGAAAACCACAGACTTCGCGCCCAACGGCCTGGTGTATCACCCATCGGGCTTCCTGCTGATCGCTGGTGGCGAGGATCTCTACAAGCTGTCGCTCGACGAGGCCGGCGATGCATCTAACCGCGCCAGCCGGGTGCAGATTTCCGAAGCCATCTCGGGTGCGGACGGAATCGTGTGGAGAAGTGACGGGGAGTTGGCGATCGTCGCCAACAGGATCAATCGCGTCGTCGTGCTCGAGAGCAACGACGACTGGACTTCGGCCTCGCTCGTGGGAGCTGCTGCATACGAGGTGATGGCCACTACCGTCGCAGTCGTCGGGGACGAGCTCTATGTGGTGCACCCGCACTTCCGGGACGATGGACTCCCGAGTGTCGAGCGCGTCGAGGTTCGCTGAACAAGAAACCTCAGCACCCTGCTAGGCGTTTGGCAGCAGAATTCGGGCGTCTCCCTTTGCCAGCACGACGTCTTTCTGGTTGGTCATGCGCACGGACACGATCGCGATCGGTCCGTCGGCGTTGTTGTAGTCGATCGCCTTGACCTCGCCGTTCAGGAACGTCGCGTCGCCGGTGTGGGCCGGGGCGGTGTACTTCATGTCCGAATGGATCACGAAGCTGTGCTCTCCGCCCCAGTTGGCCAGGTAGTCGAGGATCCAACCGCCCATCGTCGCGCCGTACCCGTAGCTGCGCGGCATGCCGATCAGCCGCGCGTACCTCGGTTGTACGTGGCCCCTCGAAGGTCCCTTGTACAGGCCGTCGCCTTCGGCGGGGTCGATCTTCTGACCCTCTTTGTCCCGGGACATCTCGGGGATCCAGCCCGCTTCGAGGGTGGACGAAAGGCCCTCGTCGTAGGTCGCGCCCCAGACCGTCATCGTATAGGCGCGCCACTCGGTCGTGAAACTTGCGATGGTGTGGGGTCCAATCGGACAGGTCGGGAGTACTTCGCCCACTTTCACCATCAAGCGCTTTTCGTGCCCCAGATCGAGAAACGAGCGGTAGTACTCGTACTTCTGTTCTTCGAGTTTCTCCAGATCCTCGTCGTTCCAGATCGGATCCTCCCGGGCGTCGCCGTAGTCTCCTGCGATGCGCGTGGCCTCGTCGGCGAAGTAGCGGATCGAGGTCGACCGCTGCTTGCCCACCACTTCGCCTTTTTGATTGATGTAGGTGGTGTCGCCCCGCGAGAACATCGTCGGGCCGGCGAACTTGGTGTTCTTTACGACGTAGTCGAACAACATGCGTTCCGACTTCACTCTGTCACCCGGGCGAACCCGCGGACCGTTGAACCACCACTCGTCTCCGCCGAAGAGCATGTGAGTGCCTTCGATATAGCCCTGGATCGCGGGGGTGGCGCCGTGGCCGACGGTGCAATTTACCGTGAAGGACTGGGGCGCCACGATTTCGCCAAACACACTCTCGGCGGCGTAGTCGGCCTCGAAGTAGAGGGGGTTGCAGTTCTGCATCCCCTGGGCCCAGCGCCGGATATCGTTTATGTGGATGTCGTCGCGGAACTGGCCCCCGCCGAGAGGAACACCCAGCCATTTGTCGACCTCGGTCGTATCCATTGTCGTGCGCGGTTCGGAATCTGACATCGTTTTCCCTCTTGTTCCATTTGGATCTGTTTGTTGGCTGTTCGTTGTCTGTTCGTTGGCTGTTCGTTGTCTGTTCGTTGTCTATAGAGCTGCGTAAACCCCGACTGCGCAACTCGCGTATCGCCGTGGCGGCGGCGCTGTCCTCAGTCGAGTCCCGCCTGGCGTCTGTCGAAATAGTCGCGCCAGGCCGAGATCTTGCCGGCGGGTGTCACTTCGAAGATCGCCATGGCCGGCAGCGAAATCTTGTTGCCCCCCACCTCGAAGTGCACGACCCGCTCGAGGTAGACCGTGTCACCCGAGGCGCCGAGATTGCGAATCTCGAACTGGACCTTCACCTCGGGACCAAAGAACTCTTCGAGGGTGGCGCGGATCTCAGCCTGTCCGTCGAAGCGTCCGACCGGAACTTTTTCGTAAACCGCGTCGTCGGTGAAGAAGCCCAGCAGTTCGTCGACGTCGGTTCGGGAGAATGCTTCACACAGATCGCGAACTACCGCTATTGCATCCATTTTGATCCCCTTCTGGGTCATGCCCAGGGTGCGGACTAAAAGCGCACGACTCCGCGAGTGATGCGTCCTTGTTCGAGATCGTCAAAGGCGCGACCAATTTCGTCGAGCCGGTACTCTGCGTCCATCAGCCCGTCGAGATCCAGCTGGCCCGACAGGTACAGGTCGATGAACTCCGGGATGTGTCTACGAGGCTCGATCGAGCCTCCCATTGTGCCTGTGAGCGTTTTCTGGCGCAACAGTTCAACGGTGTCAATTTTAGTCTCGACCAGCCCGGCGGAGCGACCGATCACGACGACATTACCCCCGGCCCGCACACAAGCCAGCGCCTGCTCGAGGGTGCCGGGCGCGCCCACCGCGTCGAATGCATAGTCTGCGCCGCGACCGCCGGTGATTTCTCGGACCGCGTCCACTACGTCAGTCTCCTCGGCGTTGATGGTATGAGTTGCGAGCCTCAGCTTCTTTGCCTTCTCGAGCTTGGCCGCGACGACATCCACCGCGATCAGGGTTGCGGCGCCCCGCAGCCGCGCACCCATCAACACCGAAAGACCCACCCCGCCCGCCCCGATCGCCACCACGCTGGCGCCGGGCGTCACGGGAGTCCGCACCATGGACGCTCCGAGTCCGGTGGAAATACCGCAGGCGAGGCCCGCCAATTTTTCGAGCGGGGCGTCCCCGCGAACCCGCACCGCGCAGCGTTCGGGGACGATCGCCAGTTCTGCGAATGAAGCTTGATAGGAGAGGCTGTAAATAGGCTCGCCACCCTTCGACAGCCGCGTGGTGCCATCGAGCATCTTGCCGGTATAGAACGTGACATCCTCGCAGAGCGACCGGGCGCCGCGAACACATTGAAAACAAACACCACAACCCGCGATGATCGAACACACCACCGCATCACCGGGCGCGAGCCCCACGACGTCTGGCCCCACTTCTTCGACCACCCCGACCCCCTCGTGCCCCAACACGATAGGCATCGGCGGCTTCAAGTGTCCCAAGTAGATGGAGAGATCAGTGCCACAGATCCCGGTCGCGACC
>Ga0114950_10002670_pt1 | contig 13709 bp, 9 predicted proteins | sample N075metaG_FD_83503 | JGI IMG/M metagenome (GOLD analysis project Ga0114950, IMG submission 83503) | Deep subsurface microbial communities from Kermadec Trench to uncover new lineages of life (NeLLi) - N075 metaG | ecosystem: Environmental > Aquatic > Marine > Ocean trench > Sediment | place...
GCATTGATTCATGCCGCCACCATGGTGACGGCGGGCATTTTCATGGTGGCCAGAATGTCACCGCTGTTCGAGATGAGCGATGCGGCGTTGAGCTTTGTGATGCTGACAGGGGCAGTAACCGCACTGTCCATGGGTTTGATTGGTATCGTACAAAATGACGTCAAACGCGTCATCGCGTATTCAACCCTGTCGCAACTTGGCTATATGACGGTCGCGCTGGGCGCTTCAGCGTACTCGGCAGCCATCTTCCACCTGATGACCCACGCGTTTTTTAAGGCCCTGCTATTCCTGGGTGCCGGCTCTGTCATCATCGCCCTGCATCACCAGCAGGACATGCGTTATATGGGCGGGTTGAGGAAATATATGCCGGTCACCTGGATCACCGCCTGGATTGGAACACTGGCATTGATCGGGTTCCCGTTTTTCGCAGGCTTTTACTCGAAGGATGCGATTATAGAAGCAGTCGCAATGTCGGATCGCTGGGGTAGTGGTGTTGCCTACATCGCGGTCCTGCTGGGTGTGCTGGTGACGGCCATTTACAGTTTCAGACTGCTGTACCTGACTTACCATGGTCCGCAGAAGTTTAAAGTGATCGAAAATTGCGCTGATCATCCCCCCGATGGCCAATTGGCGCATGCACCAAAGGAATCTTCATGGGTTGTTACGCTGCCATTGATTCTGCTGGCCATTCCTTCGGTAATTATTGGCTGGATGACCATCGAGCCGGTGTTGTTTGGTGGTTGGCTTGATGATTCTATCCTGGTGCTGGATAAAAACAATGTTGTCGCTGAGTTGGGCGAACACTTCCATGGCGCAACAGCCATGGCAATGCATGCGATTTATACACTGCCATTCTGGTTGATGATCGCCGGCCTGGTGATTTCAACCGTGATTTACCTGTTCCGGCCGAGTGTGGCCGATGCAGTGCGTGAGCGCCTGCCTGGCCTGTACCGTTTACTTGAGCATAAGTACTACTTTGACGAGTTCTATCAAAAGGTGTTTGCGAAAGGCAGCGTCAGGCTGGGACGGAACTTGTGGCACAAAGCAGATGCCGGATTTATTGATGACGGAGTGGTCAATGGGATCGCGCGACTGATTGAATGGGTAGCGGCCAGGGTTAGGCGCTGGCAAACCGGCTTCTTGTACGACTATGCATTTGCGATGATTGTCGGCCTGATCGGCATGTTGGCAGTTTGGGTGGCGATGGTTCCTGGATGATGAATGGTGCAATGAACGGATTTCTTTTAAGTATATTGATTTGGCTGCCGATTTTTGGCGCGGTCGGGGTTGTGTTGGCAGGTAGCCATCGGCCAGCGCTGGCCAAGGGTCTGGCCCTGTTGATTTCGGCGCTGACTTTTGTGGTGGGTTTGCCACTGTTTTTCTCATTCGATACCTCAACAGCGGCGATGCAGTTTGTCGAGCTCAGGCCGTGGATAGAGCCCTTTAACATTCACTATAGCCTTGGTGTCGACGGGTTTTCAGCACCACTGATTCTATTGACGATGTTTTTCGGTGTGCTGGTGGTGATTGCGGGTTGGCGTTCAATCCAGAAGAACGTCAACCAGTACATGGCGGCATTCCTGGTGATGGAAGGGCTGATGATCGGTGTGTTCGCTGCACTTGACGGTCTGCTTTTTTACGTCTTTTTTGAAGCGATGCTGGTGCCGATGTTTCTCATTATCGGCATCTGGGGCGGGCCACGCAGGGTCTACGCGACCATCAAGTTCTTTTTGTATACCTTTCTTGGGTCGGTGTTCATGCTCATCGGCCTCATTTACCTGTATATACAATCGGGTAGTTGGGACATCCTGGCGTGGCACGCAATGCCGTTGGGATTGCTTGCCCAAAAATGGCTTTTCCTCGGTTTTCTTGCAGCCTTTGCAGTCAAGATACCAATGTTCCCGGTGCACACCTGGTTACCGGACGCACATGTTGAGGCGCCGACTGGAGGCTCGGTCATCCTGGCTGCCATAATGTTGAAAATCGGTGGATACGGGTTTATCCGGTTCAGTTTGCCTATCACGCCGGATGCTTCTGCGGTGATGGATTGGCTGGTGATCTCCCTATCCCTGATCGCGGTGGTTTACATCGGCTTTGTGGCGCTTGCCCAGCAGGACATGAAAAAGCTGATCGCTTACTCATCCATTTCACACATGGGCTTTGTCACCCTGGGTCTGTTTATCGCATTTGCCATTTATCGCAATACCGGCGGTGTCTCCGGCGCGGCATTGGGCGTGGAAGGCGCGATGGTGCAAATGATTTCACACGGTTTTATTTCCGGCGCACTTTTCCTGTCGGTGGGCGTATTGTATGACCGTGTACACAGTCGCATGATCAAAGACTACGGTGGCGTTGCCAACACCATGCCATGGTTTGCCCTGTTTGCGGTTTTCTTCCTGATGGCAAACTCCGGATTGCCGGGAACCAGTGGCTTTGTCGGCGAGTTCATGGTCATCCTGGCTGCGTTCCAGGCCAATTTCTGGTTTGCATTCCTGGCTGCAATGACCCTGATTCTTGGCGCTGCTTACAGCCTGTGGCTGGTCAAACGCGTCATCTTCGGTGCAGTGGTCAATCGCGAAGTTGAAAACCTGCAGGATATTAACCTCAGAGAAACTGTAGTGCTGGGGACATTGGCCGTGGCAATTCTGTTTTTAGGTTTGTGGCCACAGCCTTTGGTGGACATGATGCACACGTCCGTAGATAACCTTTTACAACACATTATCCAATCCAAGGTCATATGACATGAACAGCGCACAAATGTTACTGGCTGCCCCTGAGTTTTGGGTCCTGTTGATGGCCTGCGCAATCCTGATTGGTGACGTGTTTGTGCGTGAGCAACGCCGTGGAATCATCCACATGCTGGCAATGCTGACCGTTATTTTTGCTGCCATCATCACCTTGCGCGGAGATTACCTGGTCGATGGTGTGCTGTCAGTGACGGCGTTTAAAGGCCAGTTTATCAGGGATCCAATGGGTGACGTTTTGAAGGTTTTCAGCTTTTTCACACTGGGCCTGATATTCACTTATTCAAAGTATTATCTGCGCAGCTTCAACATGTTTCGTTCGGATTTTTATGCGCTGACCCTGTTTGCGTTACTGGGCGTGATGCTGTTGATTTCCGCCAACAGTATGTTGATGATTTACCTCGGCATGGAGTTGATCTCGCTTTCCGTGTATGCGCTGGTGGCTTTCAATCGCGAGTCCGGTCGGGGGTCGGAAGCTGCAATGAAATATTTCGTGCTCGGTTCGATGGCGTCCGGCATGCTGCTTTACGGCATGTCCATGATTTATGGAGCGACCGGCAGCCTGATATTGACCGATATCGCCGCAGCCATCAGCCAGCAGGGCACGGATAGTATGCTGTTGACTTTCGGACTGGTATTTGTGGTCGTGGGTATCGCGTTCAAGTTTGGCGCCGTTCCGTTTCATATGTGGATTCCGGATGTATACGAGGGGGCACCGGTGGCGGTGACCATGTTTATATCCTCGATACCAAAGCTTGCAGCATTTGCGATGGCGTACCGCTTCCTAAGCACCGGTTTGGGCGACTTGCATGTTCATTGGCAGGCGATGCTGTCGAGCCTGGCATTACTGTCAATCGTGCTGGGTAATCTCGCCGCGATCATGCAAACCAATATCAAACGCATGCTGGCGTATTCAACCATCTCCCACATGGGCTTTGTGTTGCTCGGATTGTTGCCGGGAACGGCATTTGGGTTTGGTGCCTCGATGTACTACGTCATTGTCCACGGCATCATGTCAGTGGCGTCTTTCGGCATGGTCATTCTGTTGAGCACACCGGGTAAAGAGGCGGAACAGTTGCAGGATTTCAAAGGCCTCAACCAGCGCAATCCATTTTATGCTGCGATCATGGGCTTGATCATGTTTTCGATGGCCGGTGTACCACCAATGGTCGGCTTTTTTGCCAAGTTGATGGTGCTTAAAGCGGTGATCGACGCCGGTATGATTTGGCTTGCTGTCATTGCGGTCGTGTTTGCGGTTATCGGCGCATTTTATTATTTGCGTATCATCAAGTACATGTATTTTGATGAACCGGAACATGCGCCGGAGATAACTGCACCGGTAGATTTCGGTGCAGCACTGACCCTGAATGGCATGATGATACTCGGGCTTGGGATATTCTCCAGTTCATTGTTTGCAATTTGCATGGCAAGTTTCGGTCTTTGATCGATTGAACAGCAATCTTTTGATCAAACAATTTGTTGTGATCGCCAGGTGCAGAGCCGAACGATGCAGCTATAATTGATGTTGAAGTGGAATATCATCTACTGACCGGCGCGGCTTTCAGAAATCTGTGCCAACAGCGCTTGTAATTAGTGCATCAAATCATTATTATGCCCACCTTGCTGATGCGGGGTGGAGCAGTCTGGCAGCTCGTCGGGCTCATAACCCGAAGGTCGCAGGTTCGAATCCTGCCCCCGCTACCAAATATTTATCGAGGGTCCGGCAGGGCCCTTTTTTGTTTCACCGATTCAGGTTGGTGATCCCTTGAGACGATTGGATGGTTTAATGAAATAAAGCCTTCACATCCGCCCTTCCGGGCGTGATCGGGTAGGTTCCAGCTTGCTGGAGCTGATCGTCGGGGGCAGGTTTGCCCTTTTTTTGTGCCCGGGAAATGCGGTTTTACCGGAGGTTTGTGTTTTGAGCGTGCAAAGACTGAACGAATTGCTGCAACCATTGGTTGAAGACCTTGGTTATGAGTTTGTTGGGTTGGAATACAACAGCAATCCGAAACACTCGCTGTTGCGTGTGTATATAGACCATCAGGATGGTGTCGGCATTAAAGATTGTGAAAGCGTCAGCCGTGAGGTAGCAGCACTACTGGATGTAAAGGATCCGATCCGCGGCCACTACAATCTTGAGATTTCATCGCCCGGTCTGGACCGGCCACTGTTTACAGCGGCGCATTTCAATGAGTTCAGCGGTCGTTTGGCGCAAATAAACCTTTTTGCTCCCCAGGATGGCAGACGCAAATTTTCAGGGCCGATAGTGAAAGCAACCGAGAGCCAGGTTTATATTGAGCAGGATGGGACAGAGGTTGTCGTGGATATAAACAATATTACCAAGGCAAGGCTGGTTCCGGATTACGAAAAAATCCTGGCCGGGCATAAAGCAAAAAAATGATGTAACCGGGGCGTTAGCCCTTCATGGAGTTTAAGACAGATGAGCAAAGAAATTCTTCTGGTAGTTGACGCCGTATCCAACGAGAAAGGCGTCAGCAGAACGATCATTATCGAGGCGCTGGAGGCAGCGCTGGCATCGGCGACGAGCAAACGCAGTGGTGACGAGATAATGGCCCGGGTCAGCATTGATCGTGAGTCGGGTGAATACCAAACGTTTCGCCGTTGGGAAGTTCTGGACGATGAAGAAGAGCTGGAAGTCGAGAGTCAGCAGATGCTGCTAAAAGATGCCCTGGCGCTGAACCCTGAGATCGAAGTGGGTGGCTTCATTGAAGAACCCATGGACAACGTAGAGTTTGGGCGTATCGCCGCACAAACTGCCAAGCAGGTCATTGTTCAACGAGTACGCGAAGCTGAAAGAGAGCAGGTTGTTGAAGCTTACAAGGACCGCGAAGGCGAGTTGATCAATGGCATCGTCAAACGCATTGAGCGTGGAAATGTATATCTGGATTTGGGCGGCAATGCGGAAGCATTTGTTGCGCAACGCCAGATGATACAGGGTGAAACAGTTCGTCCCGGTGACCGCTTGCGGGCCTTATTGTATGAAGTGCGGTCGGAAATTCGCGGCCCCCAATTATTCGCGAGTCGTACCATAAAGGAATTCCTGATTGCTTTATTCGAGCTGGAAGTGCCGGAAATTGGTCAGGAGTTGATCAGCATAATGGGCGGTGCCCGCGACCCCGGTCGCAGGGCAAAAATTGCGGTTAAATCAAATGACCCGCGTACCGACCCTATTGGCGCTTGTGTTGGTATGCGCGGTTCCCGTGTGCAAGCGGTATCCAACGAACTGGCTGGTGAACGCATTGATATCATCCTGTGGGATGACAACCCGGCGCAGTATGTGATCAACGCGATGGCGCCGGCAGAAGTCGCATCTATTGTCGTTGATGAGGAGCGCCGCGTGATGGACATCGCCGTGGATGAGTCAAACCTGTCACAGGCGATTGGTCGCGGTGGTCAGAATGTCAGGCTTGCAAGTGATCTGAGCGGTTGGGACCTGAACGTGCTGACGGTTGAAGATGCTGACAAAAAGGGAGAAGAGGAAGCCAGCAAGGTGCTTGCGGTATTCATGGAGCGTCTGGATGTCGATGAAGGCGTTGCTAGTATCCTGGTTGCTGAAGGCTTCAGTAATATCGAAGAAGTGGCCTATGTCCCCGATTCCGAATTGCTTGCGATTGAAGAGTTCGATGAGGATATGGTTGCGGAACTGCGACGCCGGGCACGTGATGCGCTGTTAACACAGTTGATCGCCAAGGAGGAGACCCTCGATGAAAACAGCCCGGCAGAAGACCTTCTTGCCCTGGAAGGGATGACCGAACGGCTGGCTTTCCGCCTGGCTGAGGCGGGAGCCCGGACGCAGGAAGACCTGGCAGAGCTATCAGTTGATGAGTTGCTGGAAATCGATGAAATGCCGGAACAGGATGCCGCCGCATTAATAATGACGGCGCGTGCCCCATGGTTCGAGGAAGAGGATTAACAGTCCCGAATCATGAGTCTGAATAAAAACATCCGGCAGTTTTTCCAAGGAGCAGAATAATGTCCAAAGTAACCATTTCACAATTGGCAGAAGTCCTGGGTATCAGCGTTGACAAGTTGATGAACCAGATGAGCAAAGCAGGCATTGAAGTTGGTGGCGGCGATGATGCGGTATCCAATGAAGATAAGAAAAAACTTTTGGCTTACCTGCGATCAGCGCATGGAAAATCTGAAAGTGATGCAACTGCACCTAGAAAAGTGACGTTGAAGCGCAAGACAATGAGTGAGTTACACATTCATGGCAGTGGCCCACGGGCGTCTACCAAGACTGTAAACGTGGAATTTCGTAAACGGCGCACCTACGTCAAGCGGGAGTCTCTGCAGGAAGCGCAGCAGGATCCAGAAAGAGAAAAAGTACAGCAGGCCCTTGCCGAAGCTGAGCAACGGCGGGCAGCCGAGTCAAAAGCACTTGAGGAAGCCGCCGAAAAAACGCGCCGTGAGTTGGAAGAAAATACCCGTAAGGAAGCTGAAGACCAGGCCCGTAAGGTGGAAGAAGAACAATCCAGACGCGAAGCCGAAGAGCGGGTCCGGGAGCAGGAAACCAGACGACTGTTAGAGGAAAGTGAACGTAAGCAGGAAGAGGAACGCTCGCGCAAGCTGGCTGAAGAACAGCGTAAACGCAAAAAGGAACGGGCCAAGCCATCCACACGATATGGCCGTGCAGAGTTGCACGTTGCGCGCGGTGCAGCCCCATCCCGCCGTCGCAAACCTGCCAGAAGGGTCAGTGCATCTTCCCGGCCGACCGAGCATGGATTTTCCAAGCCGACCGAGCCGGTGAAACGTGATGTCTCGATTCCGGAAGCCATCACCGTTGCGGATCTTTCCAAATTGTTGGCCATCAAGGCCGGGGAAGTGATCAAGGCGCTGATGAACATGGGCATGATGGTGACCATCAACCAGTCACTGGACCAGGATACTGCAATCCTTGTTGTCGAGGAGATGGGGCACACTGCCAAGGCGGCTGAAGATAAGAGCATCGAGCAGGAGTTAATCGCGGCAGAGGACGTCAATGGCTTTGAGTCGGTTACGCGGCCACCGGTGGTTACAGTGATGGGTCATGTTGACCACGGAAAAACCTCGCTGCTGGATTACATCCGTGAATCGAAAGTTGCTGAAGGCGAGGCGGGTGGCATTACCCAGCATATTGGTGCATACCATGTAGAAACACCGGCGGGCGTAATTACATTTCTGGATACACCGGGTCACGCGGCGTTTACTGCCATGCGAGCGCGCGGCGCAAAGGCAACTGATATTGTTGTGCTGGTTGTGGCAGCAGATGATGGTGTGATGCCGCAGACCAAAGAAGCGATACAGCACGCGCGCGCTGCTGGAGTTCCATTGATCATCGCAGTCAACAAGATCGATATTCCTGATGCAGATATTGAACGGGTCAAATCTGAATTGGGTAAAGAAGAGGTTATCCCTGAAGACTGGGGTGGACAGGAATTGTTTGTACCCGTTTCGGCGAAAACCGGTGAAGGCATTAACGACCTGCTCGAAGGAATTTCCTTGCAGGCAGAAGTGCTGGAACTCACTGCGTCACCGGAACGCAAGGCGCGTGGGTTGGTGATTGAATCCAGCCTCGACAAGGGCCGCGGCCCTATCGCAACCGTATTGATCCAGGATGGAACACTTAAACGTGGTGATATGGTGCTGGCCGGACAGGAATTTGGACGCGTCAGAGCGATGTTCGATGAATCCGGTGAGCCAGTTGAAGCGGCGGGGCCTTCCATGCCTGTTGTTATCCTTGGACTCTCCGGGGTGCCATTTGCAGGTGATGAAATGCTGGTCGTTGCCAACGAACGTAAAGCGCGTGAGGCTGCGGGCCAACGGAAGATTCTCCAACGGGAAGGCCGCCTTGCACAACAGCAAGCTGCCAATTTACAAAACCTGTTTGAGAACATGGGCAAGGATGAACAGTTGGTCGTCAACCTGCTGATCCGTGCTGATGTGCAGGGTAGCGTTGAGGCATTGAAAGAATCGCTTGTCAATCTCGGCACCGATGAAGTTAAGGTCAATGTCGTGGCTTCCGGTGTAGGCGCGATTACCGGGTCTGATGCTTCATTGGCTCACGCTTCCGGCGCAATCATTATCGGATTCAATGTACGTGCCGACAATTCTGCGCGTAAAATCATTCAGGAAAATGAGCTGGATTTGCATTACTACAGCGTCATCTACGAAGCCATTGATGAAGTAAAAGCCGCGATTACAGGTATGCTGGGTACGGAAACCAGGGAGCAAATCGTGGGTCTGGCAGAGGTCAAAGAAGTATTCCGCTCATCCAAACTCGGTGCCATTGCCGGCTGCCTGGTAATCGAAGGTCATGTAAAACGCGCCAACCCAATCAGGGTGTTGCGTGACAACGTGGTCATTTTTGAAGGTGAGCTGGAGTCTTTGAGGCGGTTTAAGGATGAGGCCAGTGAAGTGAAGTCAGGCACCGAATGTGGAATTGGTGTGAAAATGTACAACGACATCAAGCCAGGCGACCAGATCGAGTGTTTTGAACGTATCGAGGTCGCCAGGACGCTCTGATGGCGAGAGATTTTGCCAGATCGGAACGGGTCGCAGGCCAGATACGACGTGATCTGGCCCGGCTTATTCAGCTGGAAGTCAAAGACCCGTTGGTCGGCTTTATAAGTGTTTCAGATGTTGAAGTGACGCGGGACCTTTCACACGCCAAGGTATTTGTTACGGTGTTTGAACCGGACAAGGCAAAAGACAGCCTCAAGGGTTTGCGCCGGGCTGCAGCGTATCTGCGCCACAGGTTGAGTCAGGAATTACGTCTCCGGCATGTTCCTGAGTTACATTTTGTACACGATGACTCAGTAGAACAAGGCAGTCACATTGACAGTTTGATCGCAAAAGCACTGTCCGCAGACAAGGGACATGGTGAGCGCAGCATGACGGACAGCGAAGACCAGGTTCAAGACCAGAACCAAGACCAAGACCAAGAAAAGGATTCATGAGTCGCCGCACCAGCGGCTTGAATATTCATGGTGTTGTCCTGCTGGACAAGCCGGTCGGCATATCCTCCAACCGTGCTTTGCAAAAAGTCAGGGGTATTTTTCAGGCGCGCAAAGCCGGTCATACAGGTAGTCTGGACCCATTTGCAACCGGCATGCTCCCCGTGTGTCTGGGTGAAGCCAGCAAAACAGCTGCGTTTATGCTCGAAGCGGGCAAGCAATACCGTGCCACCGCCCGTCTGGGTGAAGCCACCACCACGGGTGACATCGAAGGCGAAGTCATACAAACATGCCCGCTGCCGGAAACCGACTGTTTTGACCGCTTGTTTAAACAATTTACCGGCAAAATCGAACAGGTGCCGCCGATGTACTCGGCCCTGAAGCACCAGGGAAAACCGCTATATGAGTGGGCGCGCGCAGGTATCGAGATAGAAAGACCTGCACGAACGATCACCATCCATCAACTGGACCTGGTTAGCTGGGAAGCGCCATTATTGACCTTTGATGTGCAATGTTCCAAAGGCACGTATATACGGACCCTGGCGGAAGACATTGCCCTTGCAGCAGGTAGTTGTGCCCACCTGGTCGCGTTGCGACGCGATTATGTATCACCTTTTGAAACACACAACATGGTCACGCTGGAACAATTGCAACTGGCGAAAGATCATGGGGACGTTTCGGAATATCTGTTACCGGTCGATGCCGCGCTTAGTGGCTGGCCACGGGTAACGGTGGATGCCGGGCAGCAGGACAAATTCAAACACGGCAACCGGTTTGAATTCCGGAGCGATGATGTGTTGCCCGGGCGATTGCGTGTTTATGGCCCGGACGAAGTGTTGCTCGGCCTCGGGGAGTTGTCTGACAACGGCGTTTTACAACCCTTCCGGGTGTTCAACATCTAACCCCTGCAGCTTTTTAAAGGTTTCTTGGGTTTTCAATAATTTACCGCCTGCAAATTCTGACAGGGCATCTGATTAGTGCTTGTTTGAGACACCTTGGGGGGTTAAAATACGCGGCTACCGAAAACCCGGGGCTACCAGGTTTTTGCGACGACCCTTCGCGATCATGCGAAGCGGTCTTTTCAATAACCACGGGGCTCTATTCATGGAGATGGAACCATGTCTATTACAGCGGAAACAAAAAGCAAGATAGTTAGTGAGTTTAAAAGATCAGCCGACGATACGGGGTCGCCCGAAGTACAGGTCGCTTTACTGACCTCCCGGATCGAACACCTGACCGAACATTTCAAGATTCATAAGCACGATCATCATTCACGCCGTGGATTATTGCGACTGGTCAACCAGCGCCGCAGCCTGCTCGATTACCTGAAGAAAAAGGAAGTCCAGCGCTACCGTGATCTGATCAGCCGTCTTGGTTTGCGTCGTTAAATCATTTCGACCCATATGCATTTGTAAATCGCTGACGTGACAATGGTTCCGACAGCGTTTTGCCCTATTTGAAAGTATTGCCTGAAAACAGGCCCAAGAGAGCCACGTGGTTCTTCACATAAGCAGAGAGTAAAACGTGCAAAAACTGACAAAGTCATTTCAATTCGGCGAGCATACCGTCACCCTCGAGACCGGTGAAATTGCCCGCCAGGCAAGCGCCACAGTTATGGTCAGCATGGCTGACACGGTGGTCATGGTCGCTGTTGTAGGTCGTAGGGAAGCCAAACCAGGCCAGTCTTTCTTTCCGTTGACGGTCAACTACCAGGAGAAATTTTACGCTGCGGGGCGTATTCCCGGTGGTTTCTTCAAACGCGAAGGCCGGCCGACAGAAAAAGAGGTCCTGACTTGCCGCCTGATCGATCGTCCGATTCGCCCGTTGTTTCCAAAAGGCTTTCTGAACGAAGTACAGGTGACCGCCAACCTGATTTCTTCCAACCCGGAAATTGATGGTGACATCCCGGCCCTGATCGGCACGTCTGCCGCACTGGCGTTGTCAGGGTTGCCATTTGGCGGCCCAATCGGCGCGTCCAAAGTTGGTTATATCGATGGTGAATACGTTTTAAACCCCACCGCCTCCCAACTGGAAGATTCCAGCCTCAACCTGGTGGTTGCGGGCACAGAAAAAGCCGTGTTGATGGTTGAGTCTGAAGCAGACCTCCTGTCTGAAGACGTCATGCTGGGTGCGGTTACCTTTGGTCACGAAGCGATGCAGGTAGTCATCAGTGCGATCAACGAACTGGTCGCCGAAGCCGGTGCCACCAAATGGGACATTGAAGTTCAGGAAGAAGATGCAGATCTGAAAGCCAAGGTCGAAGCCGCTGCTAAAGACGGCTTGCTGGCGGCTTACACGATCGCAGACAAAATGGAGCGTCAGGCCGCGGTTGGTGCTGCTAAACAAGCTGTGATTGAAGCTCTTTGTGATGATGAAGACGAAAGTGCGCCTTCTGCAGGCGATGTCGCCGGGGCCTTCGGCAAACTGGAAAAATTCCTGGTTCGCGATCACATTCTGTCCGGTAACCCGCGTATTGATGGCCGGGACCTGACCACCGTCAGGCCGATTACCGTGAAGACCGGTATTTTACCCCGCACCCACGGTTCTGCCTTGTTTACCCGTGGTGAAACGCAGGCCATCGTCACCACCACGCTGGGTACCACCCGGGACGCTCAGTTGATCGACGCGGTCAATGGCGAATACAAAGACCCGTTCATGCTGCACTACAATTTCCCGTTGTTTTGTGTGGGTGAAACCGGTTTTGCGGGTGGCCCCAAACGGCGTGAAATCGGCCATGGCTGGCTGGCACGTCGCGGTGTTACCGCAGTATTGCCGGGGATTGAAGATTTTCCATACGTGATCCGTATCGTCTCAGAAATTACTGAGTCCAATGGTTCAAGCTCCATGGCAACTGTCTGCGGTACCTCGTTGGCGCTGATGGATGCCGGTGTACCTATAAAGGCGGCCGTTGCCGGTATCGCCATGGGCCTGATCAAGGAAGGCGATCGCTTTGCAGTGCTGAGCGATATCCTCGGTGACGAAGACCACCTTGGTGATATGGATTTCAAAGTGGCCGGAACGGCTGATGGCATTACCGCCTTGCAAATGGATATCAAGATCGAAGGCATTAACGAGGAAATCATGCGCATCGCACTTTCCCAGGCGCACGAAGGCCGTAAATTCATCCTGGATGAAATGAACAAGGTCATCAGCGAGCCGCGTAGTGAAATGTCTGAATATGCGCCGCGCCTGGTGACGATCAAGATCCACCCGGACAAAATCCGTGATGTTATTGGTAAAGGTGGAGTCACAATCCGCAGCATTACCGAAGAAACCGGTGCCACAATCGACATCGCCGATGACGGCACGATCACAGTCGGTTCGGTCAACAAGGAAGCGGGTGAAGAGGCGATTAAACGTATCAAACAGATTACCGCTGATATCGAACCGGGCCAGATATTTGAAGGCAAGGTCATGAAGATCATGAACTTTGGAGCTTTCGTCTCACTGACCCCGGGCCGCGATGGCCTGGTACATATTTCGCAACTCTCCAATGAGCGTGTGGAAAATGTTACCGACGTGGTATCAGAAGGCCAGATGGTCAAGGTCAAAGTCCTCGAAGTGGACAAACAGGGCCGTGTACGCCTGTCCATGAAAGAGGTTGGCGAGGACGACTGAAACAAAGGCCTATAGTTCGTTAATCAAGGCGCTTGTGCAAACCGGCGCCTTTTTTTGTGAAATTTCTAATTCGCCCATACTGCCTGTTAATGATATTCAAAAATCCACGTGCTTTTCACACAGCACAAGGGTAAATTGGGGCACAGGAACTCAAGGCAGACAGGAATCTGCGTAGGGACAGGGCTTGATGGATAAAAAAGAAAAAAAGAAACTCAGCGAAAGCGACATCTGCGATCTGTTTATCTCGCCGGCAGAATCCGCTGCAACAAATTCGCCGGGAAGTCACCCTCACCCCAGGCCCTGTCATCGTGCGGGACAATAAACGTTCATGCAATTTTACTGAAACGACCAAATCAATAAATGAATAGTGTTGACCTCAATACTTTAAAAC
>Ga0114950_10002674_pt1 | contig 13699 bp, 12 predicted proteins | sample N075metaG_FD_83503 | JGI IMG/M metagenome (GOLD analysis project Ga0114950, IMG submission 83503) | Deep subsurface microbial communities from Kermadec Trench to uncover new lineages of life (NeLLi) - N075 metaG | ecosystem: Environmental > Aquatic > Marine > Ocean trench > Sediment | place...
CCGTACCAGGGCTCAAGGGCAAGAATATTCATCTACTACAGGTCGTCTGGATGTGCAGTTCCGGTATCAGGCGTCGGTGGCGACATCGGGACCGGTTACACCTTCTTCTTCATCGGTTGCAGGCCTGACGATAGAAACAGCTCGAATTTGCAATTTTACTCTGAGATCCGGATCAAGCACCTCTTCAGCCGTGAGTAACTCCTCTTCACCCGGGCCCAGCAAAATGGTGCGCTGGCTCATCTTGATCGTCACGGACGACGTATCGGTATTTTTGATGAGCATTCCTTTACGCTTTCTGTTCACTCGTCGATACCGGATTTCGTTACAAGGGGGATGATGCGGACTCTACGTAGGAGCACGACAGAGTATACAACAATTGTCCGATTGTAAATTGAGTCCACTGTTTCTTGACACGGTGTTTCCCGTCCGATGCCTGGCCTGTGACAGGCCCGGTAATGTTGGAATCCTGGAATTGTGCCTTAGTTGTATTTGTACGCTATGTCCTGTAGCCGAAGGACATCTGGGCGATTATGTTAGCCGGTCACTATCGGCGAATAATAATTCAGGGCCAATCCGTGGATATGCCGGGTGGTACTATGACGAGGAAAATCCAGCTCGTCTTCTTCAGAAGCGAATTAAGTATGACGGACATCGAACTCTCGGAAAACACTTGGGCATGCTTCTGGGTCGGCGAATAAATGAACAGGCGGAATCGTCATTTGATGTTATCACACCCATACCCCTCCACCGGATCCGTCTGATTGAACGCGGTCATAATCAATCAACAGATATCGCGAACGGGTTATGCTCAGAAACAGGAATTCCTGTTGACGAATCCGTCATTCGTCGCACATCGTTTACGGCATCCCAGGTCGGCAGAAGCAGAGACGCTCGACGGCTCAATCTTGAAGGGGTGTTTTCCACCGGTGCAGGCACCGACGTCAGAGGGCTTCATATTCTCCTTATCGACGACGTTGTCACGACGGGAGCAACATTATTCAGCGCAATACAGACACTCAGTTCTGCGGGTGCCGGAGGCATCAGTGTGGCGGCGCTATTTTTTGTCCGTCCCGATATTTCAGATTCGAGCCGTGAAGAGCACTACAAATAATCAGTTACACATACGCGTTCAGAGCACAGAGAAGCCTCGCGTTCATCGTTTGTCGCCACAATTACTACTTTTCCTCGCTCTACAGCTTCAGAAATTATCCCGCTTACTAATTCCAACCCGGCCTCATCCAGATTTGAGCCTGGTTCATCCAGTAACAGAACATCGGGATCGCTGAAAAGGGCGGTCGCGAGTCGAATACGCTGTTTCATGCCTGATGAATAAGTTGACAGAAAATCATTTTGTCGCGAACGAAGGCCCACCCGGTCCATGATTTCGTCGATTTTTTCGGCGGCATCCGGCATGCCTCTTGCTGAAGCCAGAAACTGAAGATTTTCGGCAGGGCTGAAATCATCATACAGGTTCAGGTAGGGGGCGACCAGGCCCATGTGAAACGGGTGGTTCTCGTTGGAAATAACTTTGCCGTCTACAAATAAAGACACAGAGCCTTTCCCCGGGCGCATCACACCGGCCAGAATTCGAATGAGCGTCGATTTTCCAGAGCCATTAATTCCCGTGACAGCGGTAGCCACACCTCCGTCGAAAGACACAGTCATGCTCCGAAATAAGATTCTCTTCCCGAATCGTTTTCCGATATTATCTGTCTGCAACTGAACCATTTGATCTTGGTATCACGGCGGACTGAATGCCCGCCGACCTGTAAGTTATCACAAGATCGGATGATTGGGCAAGTGAATGATCTGCGTGTAGGGTCATCAGAACCCATTATCCTTTCCGACAATTTTTCTTGGCCTAAATGTCTACGCTCTCCCCTGACCGCCACCGTTTTGTTTCCCTGCTCGCCTTTGTTGTGGCGCTTTTATCTGGACCGGGATGTTTCTCTTCCACATCCGATGTGGACCTGAATGTAATCCCGCTTCCCGCGGAAATGAATGCCTCGGCTGGCGAGTTTGTGTTCGATGAAAATACAGTTCTGGCTATTGATCCAGCTGCAGATGCAGGTACAGTAATGACCGCTTATATCTGGGCGGAGGAATTCAGAACAGCGACTGGCTTACCACTGGCGCTGTCTGATGCGACGCAAAATCAGGCCCGCGAAAACACCATATTTCTGGAGATTAAACCATCTGAAACCGCGTCTCACGAATCCTATGAGCTGATCGTTTCTGAATCGTCCATTCGAATCGGAGCTCCCACAGCAAATGGCCTGTTTTACGGACTTCAGACCTTGCGCCAGTTATTGCCTGTAGAAATCGAAACTTCCGCCACTGACAGGGATGCGGGATCCACTATCGCGTGGGTGGTACCCGGCGTTCAAATTCGGGACACGCCGAGATTCGCGTACCGAGGCATGCATTTAGACGTCGGTCGCCACTTTTTCGATGTCGAGTTCATCAAGAGGTACATCGACCTGATGTCACGGTACAAAATGAATTATTTCCATTGGGGATTAACACAAGATCAGGGGTGGCGGATCGAGATCAAGAAATACCCGCTGCTGACCGAGGTGGCCTCGAAAAGATCTGAAACTGTTGTAGATAAAAATTTCTCACCATTTGTAGGAGACGGGATTCCGCACGAAGGCTTTTATACACAGGACCAGATTCGTGAGATTGTGATTTATGCGGAGACGAAATTCGTTACGGTTATTCCAGAAATCGAGATGCCCGGTCATTCCACGGCGGCGCTTGCTGCCTATCCTGAGTTAGCATGTACCGAAGGGCCTTTTGAAGTCTCCACGACGTGGGGCGTCAAGAATGATATTTTGTGCCCGAGTAACTTCACGTTCATGTTTCTGGCCGACGTGCTGAACGAGGTTATTTCCCTCTTCCCGTCTGAATACATCCACATCGGAGCAGACGAGGTACCAAAAACTCGATGGGAGAACAGTATTCTTGCGCAACGTGTTATGCGGGATAATGGACTCGCCGACGAAGCTGAATTGCAGAGCTGGTTTATCAGGCGAATCGAGACCTTTTTAAATGGTCGCAATAAACGCCTCATCGGGTGGGATGAAATTCTTGAAGGGGGTCTGGCTCCCGATGCAACGGTTATGTCATGGCGGGGCATCGCGGGTGGAATTCAAGCTGCCAAACAGGGTCACGACGCGATCATGACGCCCCAATCGCATGCTTATTTCGATTATTATCAGGGAGATAGAGATTCAGAGCCGCTGGCAATAGGTGGCTTTCTTCCTGTCGATTCGGTGTATGCGTATGAACCGGTTCCCAGTGAACTGACACCAGAAGAAGCGAAGTATATTATTGGTGCGCAAGCGAACGTATGGACGGAATATATCAGTACGTCGGAGCACCTGGAATACATGGTATTCCCCCGGGCGCTGGCCATGGCCGAGGTCACCTGGTCGCGTAAGGATGCGCGAGATTGGTCGTCTTTCCGGCGACGGATGGAGGGAAACCTGAAGCACCTTGCGGCTCTGGGAGTAAATTTCCGCCCTCTTGATGAAGAGGCGGCCCCGACAGAGTATTAGAAGGAGCGGGATTAAAACGAGTCGCTCTTTTTGTACGCGTCGATTACAGCCCTGGCGCCTTCTTCACCACTTTTCGAATTGCCGTGTTCCATTCCCAGAATACCGGTAAAACCTCTATTGTGAATGTGTTTGAACACGTTGAGATAATTAATTTCTCCTGTCGTCGGTTCGTTGCGACCAGGATTGTCACCCACCTGGAAATAGCCGATTTCGTCCCAGCATGAATCGATATTTGGAATGAGATTCCCTTCTGTAATCTGTTGATGGTATAAGTCATCCAATATTTTGCACGACGGGCTACCCACAGCTTTGCAAATCTGGTACGCCTGTGGCATTTTTGCCAGAAATTGACCGGGGTGATTTGTCGGGTTAAGTGGTTCCAGCACCATGACCAGACCGTGGGGCTCTAAAATCTCCGAAGCGCGGCGGAGTGTATCCACGACATTCGCTGTCTGATATCCCATGTCCAGACGTAGATCAACATGCCCCGGTACCACTGTCATCCACGTGGCATTCACCCGTTTCGCAACCTCGACGGAATCCCGGATGTGACCGAGAAACTCTGTCTGATAATCCTCGTTCCCCGAAGCCAGATTAGGCTCATTCCAGTATATTTTATGGGCAACGAAGACTCCCATCTGAATTCCGCGAGACGCCATGGTGCTCGCCATACGTTCCTGCAATCCAACATCTTTGCCCTTCATGCCGTTGTCTTCGAAAGCGGTAAATCCCTCATCGGCCATAAAGTTGAGCTGGTCGATCGGATCACTTCCCGCTATAGCCGAAAACATGCCCAGGTGAGGGGCATAGTTCATTTTGAAAGGGCCGGGGCCCTGAGTCATTACGTGATCTTGCACGGCTTCAACGGGCGAAAATCCACCGAGCGCGAATGCTGCCGGAGCAGCTGCGCCGAGAGCCAAAAATTTTCTCCTCTGCATCTCAGAACTCCTCTTTTTATGTGAGACGAATGGCACTAATTATTGACAGCCCCATGCTCCGGGCGCCGCCAACAACGATTAGCGGAGAAAAACACCCTCCGCCGGTATGGCTAGGCGTACATCGTTTTTCCCGGTACCGGGATCGGATAATTTCCTTCAGCGTCGGGCATCACCGGAGGATCTGCGTCGAACGCATACGTTTCCGGCATGATCGAGCCTTCGGTTTGAATCGCCGTATCCCACTCTTGAATCTGACCAGAATATGTGGCCATCCTACCCAGAATCGCCGTAAACGTAGCCGTAGCGCCCCTTTCGGCGTCAGCGAATTTATAGTCACCTGCAGCGATGGCACCAAATAATTCGTCATGTTCGACCTGGTACGGATTCAGATCATTCTGTCCGTCATGTTCAAACAACACGTGTCCAGACGACGACAAGATTAAGCCGGGCTTCGGGGCCGTTCCATTGCTTCCGTGGAACGCTTCTGTAACTCGATTCTGGCAGTCTGGCATGTGGCGACACTGGCTTAACATCCGGCTGCCGTCCGCATATTCATACTCAACGAAATGATGATCAAAAATCTGTCCATGATCTTTCCCAGTACGAACGAGGCGACCGCCTTGCCCCTGTGCACGAACGGGATGTCCTTGTTTGACCCAGTTTCCCACATCGAGATTGTGAATGTGCTGTTCAACAATGTGATCTCCGCATAACCAGTTGAAGTAATACCAGTTGCGCATCTGATATTCCATCTCCGTCTGGCCGGGTTTCCGCTCCCGAACCCACACCCCGGCGCTGTTCCAATACACGCGCGATAACGAAATATCTCCGATCATTCCGTTCTGCAGGTGCTCCACCCATTTAAGATACTGAGCTTCATAATGGCGTTGTAATCCCACCACCACGTTGAGGTTTTTCCGCTTGGCGATTTCTGCTGTTTCGAACACTTTCCGGATTCCTGCGGCGTCAGTTGCTACCGGTTTCTCCATGAAAATATGTTTGCCCGCTTCAACGGCAGCCTCAAAATGTATCGGGCGAAATCCGGGAGGGGTAGCGATCAACACCACGTCCACGAGTGGAAATATCTTTTTGTACGCGTCGAATCCTACAAAACGGTGTTCCTCCGGTACATCAACTCGACCGGCAACCTTCTCTGCGTGATCTGCATCCTCACTGGTAATGTTTTCCAGGCTGCTTTCCAGACGATCAGAAAAAGCGTCTGCCATCGCTACCAACTTGATGTTTTCTTTCGTGCTCAGCGCTTGTACGGCAGCTCCAGTTCCCCTGCCACCACATCCGATTAACCCGACCCTGATGACGTCTTCGGACGAAAAGTAGGCACTTGGGCTTGCGTTCGAAGGAAACGGAGCCGCAACGAGCGTGCCGACTACGGCCGCCGAGGTTTTCACGAAGTCGCGTCGTGAAACGCCAATGATGGGTTTTTTCTTGTTGATCATGATGTATGTACTCTCGTATTCTTTGTTACTTTTTTGCGGTCGATGGCACAGATTTAATTTCTTCCTTTACAAAGGGTATGAAATTTACCCGCCCAAAACCAGGCCCCAAAAAGCGGCCTGTTCTTCTGCAGACGGAGGATCTACAGGGGCAATAAGCCGAAAACCTACGAATGGAGAGTCAGTATTCCACCAGAAACTTTTCGGAATCTGCGGATCGCGTCTTTTCCAGCGCATACTTGACTCTTCCCGCTGTTTGCAAGACAGGTCTGCGACATCACTCTGATACGATCCGCCCCTTACCGTGCGAGGGTGTAATTTTGAGGGCTCCCGCCATGGATCGACAACAGCTGAACCCGACGCTGATAAATCTTTGTAAAAATTTTCGTCGTACTGGTCGAGCGTCCACTCGGCAACATTTCCAAGAATGTCCAGAAGACCCGAAGCGTCCCGATCACGAGTTCCAATCATGTGCAGGTGATCTTCTGAGTTTTCACTGAACCATGCGGTCGTGCTAAGTCTCGATTTCAAATCTGAACCGTCTGTCGCAGAAGAATTGCCAAATTCATTTCCCGCAAGGCATGCATACTCCCATTCCGCCTCAGTCGGGAGCCTTAAGAACCAGCCCGTTTTTTCAGACAACCACCGGGCATATTGCAGTGCACTCCATTGTGTTATCCCCACTACAGGAAATCCGGCACCATCCATTCCATGAGATGGATCTTCGTACGGCGTACTTGGCCGCGCGACAGCATCCACCTCAAGCTTCTTTCCATCCACATTAGTCGAATCCGAATCCCGGTCGCGGAATCTGAACAGGGCGAAAGCATCGTAGGAGGTCTCTGTTTCGGCAATCCAGAAGGAAGATATTTCGACGGGAACGCCAGGCTGATGAGCCGAATCAGACAATTCGCCCCCTAAAACCCCTTGACCGCCAGCTATCGGTATCATGGTAAACGATACATCAGATCCCGGAATTCTGATCTTAGTCGGGCTGAGTGAATCGTGTGCCTCAATCTCAGAAACGTCGGGGGCAGAACTCGTCGAACGGCACGCTGACAGGAAGATCGGTGCTATTGAAACCGTAACCATAGTGGCCATGTAGGTCAATCTTAATTTCATGACCCAAATATACGTTTATTAGTTCAGCTGACTTTCAATATTCTGTTTACAGAGTTGTAACACCTGCACGACTAAAATCTCTTAATGGACACCGGGTTATTGTTTGCTGTTGGTGATTTGAAGTAAATTCTATTATGCCTGAACTGAATTCAATTATTAAAAAAGTGGCGCTTGCAGACCAATTCATTGCCGTAAGATCATTTACAGAAAAGTTATGCAACACGTTGGAAACCGAGGACATGGTTCTTCAATCTATGACAGATGCCAGCCCGACACGCTGGCACTTGGCGCACACAACATGGTTTTTTGAATCGTTTGTTCTGAAGCAATTTGACCCTTCGTATCGATCCTTCCACCCCGAGTTCGACTTCCTGTTCAACTCCTATTATGTTCAAGCAGGTAAACGATTTTGCAGGTCGGATCGCGGGTTACTCTCAAGGCCTACCGTGAATACGGTCATGGCATTCAGGAGGCACATCAACGATGTAATTCCGATATTGATTAACAAAGTGCTCGGGACCGCCGCTGAAAGAGAATTTTTTCGAGTGCTTGAGATCGGTTTGAATCATGAACAGCAGCATCAGGAATTGATCTTAACGGACATCAAACACGCATTGTCTCTGAATCCCCTTCAGCCTGCAATTTTTCCGGGAGATATTCCACGTGCGACACCACCCGGGCGAATCCAGTGGGAATCTATCAGCGAAGGCATCTATGAATTAGGGACAGATCTGGAGTCCTTCCATTTCGATAACGAAGGACCGAGACACAAACAATTTTTGTCGAGTTATCATATCGCCGATCGTACAGTTACAAATGAAGAGTTTCTTGAATTCATCAAAGCTGGGGGGTACTCAAACCAGGTGTTGTGGCTTGACAAAGCTTGGGCGGAGATGAGTGCCGAACAATGGAAGCGGCCTTATTACTGGAACGAGTCTGATGATGGTTGGACAGAATACACTATGTACGGTACCCGCCTGCTGGATATGAATGCTCCCGTGTGTCACATCTCGTATTACGAAGCAGATGCCTATGCCCGCTGGGCAGGTTATCGTCTGCCGACGGAAGCGGAATGGGAGGTGGCAGCATTGCCACGATCAGTTCAGGGTCATTTTGCAGAGGATTTTCTTTTTCAAGCCACGGACACTTCTGCATTCTTCGGCACCGTCTGGGAATGGACCGGAAGCGCGTATACGCCTTATCCGGGTTACAGCCCGGAACCGGGAGCACTAGGAGAATACAACGGCAAGTTTATGTGTGACCAGCATGTGCTCCGGGGCGGAAGCGTCGCGACCAGCGGCTCCCATATTCGCCCTACTTATCGTAATTTTTTCCCGGGATACGCACGATGGCAATTTGCTGGTATCCGCCTGGCAAGAGATTGGGATGCCTGATCAGTCATTACCGTATCAAGTTATGGAAGTTACTACTGAGAGGGCGGTTTTATACCTGGACCTGACGCCCGACGTGGACGATTCGTTAACAGAGGTGATAACAGGGCTGAGTTCTGATTTCCAGGTGCTCCCTTCAAAGTTATTTTATGACAAAGCGGGGTCTATACTCTTCGATCAGATTACGAAACTCGACGAGTATTATCCTACCCGAACCGAAAGGATGCTTCTCGAGAGCATTGTGGGTGAAATCAAAGAAGAACTCCCTGACGACGTAATTCTCGTCGAATACGGATCCGGGAGCAGCGAAAAGACTCACGACTTGCTCAGGAAAATCGATTCGATATCCACATATATACCCATAGACATTTCGAGGGAGCACCTCCTGAAAGCGGCGGAACGAATCAAGATGGATTTCCCGAGTTTGACCGTGCTCCCTGTTTGCGCAGACTATTCCGCGCGAATTGATCTTGGCCTTGAAGATGTGGCATCCGAGCAATTTGCCGTGTTTTTCCCGGGCTCCACTATTGGAAATTTCGAACGTACAGATGCCATAAACTTTTTAGTCCGAATCCGTGAAATGCTCGGTCGCGGGGGGCATTTGATGATTGGCGTTGATCTAAAGAAAAGTCTCGACATCTTATTACCTGCTTACAACGATTCGCTCGGGGTCACAGCTGCATTTAATTTGAATATACTCGCGCATATCAACCGCCGATTTGATTCTAATTTTATTTTAGATCATTTTTCTCATGAGGCTACATACAATGAGATCGATGGTCGCATCGAAATGTACCTGGTCGCGGATGTAGACACGGTCGTAGACGTCGGAGACTGGTCATTTTCGTTCCGTTCAGGAGATAAAATCTGTACCGAATACTCCCACAAATACACCTTGAAGGAATTCGAGGTCCTAGCTGATCAGGCTGGATTTGATGTAACCCGCGCGTGGACTGATGAAGCGAATCTATTCAGTTTCCAACTCCTGGTAGCCCGGTAGGCGCAGAGCCTCTCGCATGCCATAACAACCAGCTTGACTCGTTGAGTCGAATCGTCTTTCCGATCTATCGTTGATTCAAAATAGACAGTGTCATGCGACTGATACAGATCAAGTGATTCTCATCGTCTCTGATTTTTGTCTCCCAGACCTGTGTAGTTTTCCCAAGATGGACTGGAGTGGCTGTCGCCGTCACCCAACCGGTTACTATTTTCCGCAAGTGATTGGCGTTTATTTCTATACCAACCGCAATATATCCTTCCTCGACACTGCAATAGGCCGCCGTACTTGCAACAGTTTCCGCGAGCGCGACGGACGCGCCACCATGAAGCAGGCCGATCGGTTGATGCGTTCGGGAATCAACCGGTAAACGCGCAACAAGGAAGTCTGGCCCGATTTCGAGAAACTCGATTCCGAGATGACTCACCATTGACCCTTCGGAAAACGACTTGAGCCACTCCAGCGAAATCGGTTTTTTCCAGATGGTTGAACCGTCCGTCATTACGTTTGAATAATTCCGGGATTGAATACAGGAATCTCAGGGTTATGGTTGGCTGTCTCTATTCCTATTGAAATCCACTCACGGGTGAGTTCCGGTTTTATGATCTCATCAACCCATAATCTGGCTGCAGCGTACACGGGCGAGGTCTGATCGTCGTAGCGCTGTCGAATTTTATCGAGAAGGGCTTGCTCATCATCGGGATTGAGCGTTTCGCCCGAGCGTTTCAGCTTTGCGGATTGAATTTGCATGAGGGTTTTTGCCGCTTGAGCTCCACCCATCACAGCAATTCTGGCCGTTGGCCACGCCAGCATTAATCGGGGATCATAGGCGCGGCCACACATCGCGTAATTACCTGCACCGTATGAATTACCTACCACAATTGTAAATTTCGGAACGACGCTGTTGGCAACGGCACTGACCATTTTTGCACCGTCCTTGATGATGCCTCCGTGTTCTGCCCGGGATCCTACCATGAATCCGCTTACATCCTGAATAAAGACCAGCGGAATTCTTTTCTGGTTGCAGTTCATAATAAACCGCGCTGCCTTGTTGGCTGAGTCAGAGTAGATGACCCCGCCGGCCTGCATCTCGTCGGTTTGAGCAGCTGAGCCGCTTTTGGCTCGCACCATCAACCTTTGATTGGCGACGATACCGACGCTCCATCCGTCGATTCTGGCAAATCCGGTCAAGAGGGTTTTACCGTATCCATCTTTGTACGGATTCCAGGAACCATCATCAATAATTCGGGCCAGAACTTCCTCCATATCGTACGGTTCGGCACCGGTTACCGGCATTATTCCGTATAATTCACTCGCCGGGAATGCAGGCTCGATCGCCTTTATGCGGTCAAAGCCAGCTTTGGGTCGTTCTCCGTACCTGCCGACGAGGTCCCTAATCCGGGCCAGAGCCTCCTCGTCATTTTTCACCTTGTAATCTGTAACGCCTGAAATTTCCGTAGTAGATACTGCGCCACCAAGTACCTCTTTGTCTACAGTTTCACCAATCGCTGCTTTGACCAAAAAGGGCCCTGCCAGAAAGACCGAACCCGTCCCTTCTACGATTAAGGCTTCGTCGCTCATGATTGGCAGATAAGCTCCGCCAGCCACGCAACTTCCCATAATGGCCGCGATTTGTGGTATACCTTTCGCCGACAAAACGGCGTTATTTCGAAAAATGCGTCCGAAGTGATCACGATCCGGGAAGATTTCGTCCTGCCGCGGTAAAAATACCCCTGCAGAATCAACCAGATAAATTATCGGAAGGTGATTTTCCAGAGCAATTTCTTGCGCCCGAAGATTTTTTTTCGCCGTGATGGGAAACCACGCTCCAGCTTTTACGGTCGCATCGTTGGCGACGATCATGCATAGACGACCAGACACGCGTCCAATACCCATTACCGTTCCTGCTGCCGGGCATCCCCCTTCATCGGCGTACATGCCTTCGGCCGCGAACGTCCCAAGTTCGAAAAACTGAGTTCCGTCGTCAAGGAGCCGGGTTACCCTCTCACGAGCGAGAAGTTTGCCTCGATCGTGCTCCCTTTTCTGCCGGGACTCCCCGCCACCGAGCTCTATTTTCGACCTCCTGTCGTCAAGTGACTGCAACAGGAGTGCGTAGGCTGCTTCACGTTCGCGGAATTTCGGAGCGTCAGACTTGGCGGTAGTACCAAGTTTCAGATTGATGGCCATCTGTCTCAAGCCTTTACAGAGCCCTATAAGAACGACGTGATTTTCTGCAGGATTTCTTCCCTGGGCTCACCCGTTTGTTGCTGAATAAGATCAATCATTACCCTCAAGTTTCCACGGGCTTTTTTCAACTCCTTATCGTCGAACTCGATTTCGGTCCAGACGGATTGTATTTGCTCGAGGATTCTCCTCCAGCTTTCGTTCATTGCGTCAGTAGCCATGGATTCTGTTTTCTGCTCAGGATGTGATAAAGATTGTTTTGTACCCGCTACTGTTCAACTGTGTTTCTCGAAATTGAAACCTTGTATTCTTCAATAGAAAAATCGTCGACTTGAATTGCATCTTCGCGCAGTGCCTCCGAGACCTCGATACGTTCTGCCTCGCCTGCGGAAATGATACCGTGATCGACGGCCTCAACCACCATGTCCGGAATTGAACCTCTTTTTATCGAGCCATTTCGAGATGCTTTTTTTACAATCGACAACAACTTGTCTGCCTCAAAACAAGCCGTCATAGCCTTATCCATTCGACCGAGCGGTTTCTGATCCGAGGTTGGCAGGTATATTCCGTCTGTGTGCCTGTCTCTTTGGTTGCCAGGGGTTTGCAGTGCAACTGCAATCTGATGCCCGGTTTTATCCGACGGTCCTCGTCCAAAGCGGTTTATTCTTGACCATAATCCGACTGGACCCTGCAAAATCCACGAAATACCGGGAACGGTGAAGTTCGAAAACAGTCCATCAAATCCCTCCTGGATTCGGGCGAAGGCATAGTCCATTGACCATTCCATAAACGCTTCGTCTTCCTTTCGCTGTCCTTCGGCTTCGAACCTCTTCAAAACCGCCGCGCCGAGATATAACCACGAAAATATATCCGCATACCTACCGGTGAGTTTTTCCTTTCTTTTTAGTTCTCCGCCAAGGGAAAAAAGCGCCACATCCGCCATCACTGCGAAGGAAGCCGAGGCCCAGGCAAGTTTCCTGAAATAACGTGCGGAAGGCCCCCTCACAGGGGATGACGCAAGTCGGCCTCGCGTAACAGAAAGAAACAAGGCGCGGAAAATGTTTCGATTCACCAGGCCTATATGCCCCCAAAATGCGCGGTCAAACCTCGTCACGTCTTTATCCGTGAGAGACTGAATTTCATCCAGTATGAACTGGTGCGAACGGATAGCTCCCTGCCCGAAAATAATCAGTGTTCGGGTTAGAATATTTGCGCCTTCCACCGTTATTCCGATTGGTGTATTGATATACGAAAGCGCCAATACATTTCGTGGGCCCATTGAGATTGCGTTTCCTCCCAATATGTCCATGCCATTATTGATAATTTTTCGATACAACTCCGTGGCATTGTATTTCATAATGGCCGTCACTACCGCCGGTTTTCCGCCCTCATCCAACGCACCGTTTGTATACCTCCTGGCAGCCTCCAGGATATATGTGAACCCGGCGATTTCGGCGATTTTTTCCTCGACGCCTTCGAATTTGCCAATCGACAAGCCAAACTGCCTTCGCACCACACCATGAGCTCCTACCAACCTCGCCACCATTTTGGCACTGAATGTACTGGCTGCCGGAAGGGAAATGCCCCGGCCTGCAGCCAGCGATTCCATTAACATTTTCCATCCCTGTCCCGCACCTTTGGCTCCACCTATAATCGTATCTTCAAGAGGTAGGATTACATCCACTCCCGTAGTGGGCCCATTATGGAACGGGATTCCCATAGGATCGTGTCGCCTGGAATTGTCTACACCCGGTAAGTTGGTGTTGATCAGTGCGCACGTTATTCCCGGATTTTCGCCCAGCCCGAGCAAGTTCTCCGGATCCCTGAGCTTAAAGGCCAGTCCGATTACGGTCGCCACCGAAATCAGCGTGATGTAACGCTTTCTCCAGTTCAGCTTCAGATATAACACGCCGTCGTCCCCCCGAAATACCACCCCATTGCTGGTGATCGCTCCGGCGTCCGACCCGGCCTGTGGTTCAGTAAGTCCGAACGCTGGAATCTCTTCGTGAGAGGCTAGTCTCGGCAAGTAATAATCTTTCTGCTTCTGAGTCCC
>Ga0114950_10002675_pt1 | contig 13696 bp, 15 predicted proteins | sample N075metaG_FD_83503 | JGI IMG/M metagenome (GOLD analysis project Ga0114950, IMG submission 83503) | Deep subsurface microbial communities from Kermadec Trench to uncover new lineages of life (NeLLi) - N075 metaG | ecosystem: Environmental > Aquatic > Marine > Ocean trench > Sediment | place...
AAAGCGGTATCGAGATCGCGAACACCACGACCGCCGCCACTAGTGCGATCCACTTCGCTTCCCTCTGCGGACGAACCATGATGATCGCAGCCGAGAAAAGCGGCAACACCAGCAGCAGGTCGAGGACCCGTGTACCGTAATTCATGAACTCAGACCGTTACCACCCGCAGGACAAACCACACGCCGACCACGAAGAACAGGACGTACGTGCCCACGCGCCCGTTCTGAATTCGCGATCCGATCCACCCCACTAGCCTCGTCACCGTGGCGATGCCGTTGACTCCCGCGCCATCGACGACTCCCTTGTCGATCACCTTCCACAATACGAGATCGGATAGCCACATCAACGGACGGACGACCACACGATCGTACAGTTCGTCAACGTACCATTTGTTGAAGATGACCTTGCCGAATCCCGTTTCGGCCGGGGCCTCGGCGGCCGGCTTCACGGCTTCCGGTTTGAGAAGCATCCACGCACCGACCATACCCGTGATCGCCACGATCGTGGCGAACCCAAGCAGCACCCATTCGGTGGCCTGCTCGATATGCGCCTCGGCCGTGAATTGGGCGCTGGCCGCCGTGACCGGCTCGAGCCAGTGGTGGAGCCAACCACTGCCGGGCAACACCGCCGGCAAATTGAGGAGGCCGGCAAACACACTTCCGATCGCAAGCACGATCAACGGACCAGTCATGACCCATGGGGCCTCGTGCAGGTGCGGTTCCTCATCGGTGCCCGTCCGGTTAGGGCCATGGAAGGTGTAGAGCATCATGCGCGTCATGTAGAATGCGGTGAGGAGCGCTGCCACCGACCCGATCGCCCACAACACGAAGAACGCGCTGGCCTCACCACCACGCGCAAACGTCATCGCCAGGATCTCATCCTTGGAGAAGAAGCCCGAGAAGCCGGGAATGCCTGCAATGGCCAAGGTTGCGATCCACATGAGAGCCGCCGTCCATGGCATCGCCTTCCGCAAGCCACCCATGTTGCGCATGTCCTGCGAATCCTCGTGGCGACCCGTGTGTTGATACGCGTGATGCATGGCGTGGATCACCGACCCCGACCCAAGGAACAGCAACGCCTTGAAGAACGCGTGCGTGACAAGATGGAACACGCCCGCAGCGTAGGCGCCGACGCCCACGCCAAGGATCATGTAGCCCAACTGGGAAATCGTCGAGTACGCCAGCACTTTCTTGATATCCCACTGTTTCAACGCAATCGTCGCGGCAAACAATGCGGTGACCGCTCCGATGGCCGCGACGACGAAGCTGGACACCGGTGCCATCGCGAACAGGACGTTCGCGCGTACGATCAGGTACACGCCAGCTGTAACCATCGTGGCCGCGTGGATGAGCGCCGATACCGGAGTTGGACCCGCCATTGCATCCGGAAGCCACGTGTACAACGGGATCTGGGCGGATTTTCCCGTGCATCCCAAGAACAGCATCAACGTAATGAGGGTGATGACACCGCCCCCAACCACGAACGCCGTCGGCGCTGCCGCAAACACCTCGACGAACGACAGACTCCCGGTCTCTCGATAGATCATGAACATGGCGATCAGGAATCCGAAATCGCCGATGCGGTTCATGATGAACGCCTTCTTGCCCGCGTCCGCGTTCGCCCGATCCGAGAACCAGAACCCAATCAACAGGTAGGAGCAAAGGCCCACACCTTCCCACCCGACGAACATCACCGGGAAGTTCGCCCCTAGCACGAGCACCAACATAAAAAACACGAACAGGTTCAGGTACGCGAAGTACCGCGCGTACGATGGGTCGTCATTCATGTACGCGACGCTGAAGACGTGGATCAACGCGCCGATGCCGGTGACGACCAGCAGCATGACCGACGACAATGGATCCAATTGGAACGCTAAGTCGAGGGTCAACTGTCCTATCGGCATCCATTGCCAATAGGTCATGACATGCGGTGCCTCTGAGTGGCCAGCAACGCCCTGTACGATCCCGAACGCAAGGAGGAACGCCAAGACCACGCTTCCAACCCCAATGGCACTGACCAGCCGCTTGGCATCCGGGCGCGCAAAGCTGAGGGCACCATTCGCCAGGAACCCCGCGAATGGTAGCATGACGACGAGCCACAACCACCCCACCCCTGGCATCAACCCCTCAACAGCCTGATGTCATTGAGATTGACCGACTCCTTGTGTCGATAGATCGAGATCATGATGGCCAATCCCACGGCGGCTTCAGCCGCGGCAACCGCCATCACGAAGAACACGATGACTTGTCCCTCTCGCCCCAGCTGCTGTGCCAACGCGATGAACGAAAGATTGACCGCATTCAGCATCAACTCGACGCACATGAAAATTACGATCGCATTGCGCCGGAACAGCACACCGGCCACTCCAATGCCAAAAATGATGGCTGAAACGGCCAGAGATTCACCGAGGAACATCAGATTCTCCTCTTGGCCAAGACTATCGCTCCAACGATCGCCGCGAGTAGAAGGATTGACGTGAGCTCGAAGGGCACGAGAAAATCGCGGAACAGCGGGCCCGCGACCGCCCCGACCGCCCCTAGCTGCGCCGCCTCGCGCGCCAACGTTCCCGCCGGGAGCTGGAGTTCTGCGGCAGGCTCCGAGGTCGTGAGCACCCACAGCTCCAACACCATCAATGACGCCACACCGATCATCACGATCGATCCGACCCGCCCCAACATGTCCGGTGGTTGGTCTCGTCCGACATGCAACAGCATGATGACAAACAAGAACAAAACCATAATGGCGCCGGCATACACTATCACCTGCATGACAGCAATGAAATGCGCATCCAGCAGCACGAAGAGTCCCGCCAACCCAAAGAGCGTCACGACCAGCCACAACGCGCTCGACACCGGATTGCGGCGGGTAACGCACAGCAGCGCGGACATGATCGACAGTCCGGCGAACGACCAGAACACGACGGTGAGGATCACGAGTCTCTACTCACCCTTGGGATCCGACGGATCCCACAACGACGATACGGGATGCGTCTGCGCACAGAGTCGCTCGAGATCGTACACAAACCGTGAACGATCGTATTCCGCGTTCTCATAGTGCACACCCACGTGAATGGCCTCTTCCGGACACACCTCCTGACAATAACCGCAAAACACACAACGGAACTCGTCGATCTCGAAGATCAACGGGTATCGATGCCCGTCCTCGTCTTCCCCCGGCACGAGCTTGTTGCAATTGGCCGGACAGATCTGGGGGCAAAGCCCACAAGCCACGCATTTGGCCCGTCCCTGCTCGTCAGTGAGCATCCGATGGGTTCCACGCCAACGCGGAGAGATCTCATAATCGTCCGTCGACGTCTGCTCGGGGTATTGCATCGTGACCGTGGGCTTCCACAGGTGACTGAATGTGATCGCCAGCCCCTTCGCCGCGGCACGGAGATAGCTAACGCCGCTCTCGGGCCGCTGCATCACCTTGACCGTGATGGCCATTAGGCTCCCCCCCGGGCTCGCAACGGAGCGGACGAGCCCACAATGAGACGTCCTCGGTCCACGACCAACAAGACCACCCCGATGACCACGATGTTGATTGCAAACAGAATCATCTCATCCATGAAACTGAGGGCCTCGCCCACGTCGACCAACACCCACACCGCCGTGGCAATGACCATGATGTAAACGAGCGCCGACGGCAGTAATACCTTCCACCCCAACGCCATGACCTGATCGAAGCGAAACCGTGGAAGCGTCCACCGAATCCAGATGAAGCACAGGACGAAGAGAATCGTCTTGAAAGTGAACACACCTAACGTGGCTATCGTCTTGACCAAGGACGGTTCGCTCGACACACCGGCGGTGCCCACTCGAACATCGTCCCATGTCGTGAACGGGATGTCCCAACCCCCGAAAAACAACGTTGCCATCAGCGCCGACATCGTGATGATCGAGGCGTATTCCGCGATGAAGAACATCGAGAACTTCATCGCACTGTACTCCGTATGGTATCCACTCACGAGTTCCGATTCCGCCTCTGGCATGTCAAAGGGAAGGCGGTTGGTTTCGGCTAGGGCGGATATTGCAAAGAGCATGAACGCAAATGTCGCAGGTAGGATCAGCCAAGCAGTGTCCTGTTGCATGGCAATCACGTCATCGAGCTCGACGGTCCCCGCCAGAATCATGATCACGATCAAGCTCATGCCCAACGCGATCTCGTAGCTCACCATTTGGGAGCTGGCCCGTACTGCTCCCAGAAATGCGTATTTGGAATTGGATGCCCAACCAGCGAGCACGACGCCGTACACTCCGAGGCTCGATATCGCAAAGATGAAGAGGAATCCGATCGGGAGGTCCGCAATAACCATCGGGGTAACGCGGTCGTAGACGAACTGTCCAAGAATCGGAAGCGTGAAATCGAAGGTGATGGGAAGCGGTGCCGCAAACGGCACCACGGCAAACAAGAGCATCGCCGACGTGAAAGCGATTGCGGGCGCCAGCATGAACAGCACCCGATCCGCATAGGCCGGATACACCTCTTCTTTCAGAATATTCTTGAGACCGTCGGCGACCGATTGCAGCAGGCCGAAAGGGCCAACACGGTTTGGACCTAGCCGAAGCTGGATCCAACCGCTGACACGACGCTCCGCCCACACCACCATCATCACGCCAACCATGGTGCCCGAAAACACCACGATCATTTTGAGCACCGTTACGACGAGGTAGCCCTTCAATTCCGGGGTCACGACGGCACCCCCGCACCATCGGCCAACACGCGCCCATGAAACCCAACGGCATCGTAGGACAGACCTTGGAACACCTCTTCCGTTTCCGCCAACATCGCGAAAGCGCCCGCCGCCGTATCAGCTCCGTCACCCTGCCCTCCTTGGTGGAGGATTTCACTCAGGATCCACCAAGCCGGCCGGGCCATACCTGGGGCCGATTTCGCCTGTCTGTATCGTTGCACCCGACCGTCACGATTCACGAAGGTGCCCTCTTCTTCTACGACGTTGGTCGACGGGAGGATCACCGCTGCGTTTCTGGCGGCCTCCGGCAAGGCAGTGCCTAAATAAATCACGTGACCCACGGCCGCGAGCACCTCGCTGTCCACGCCGTCCAGATCGTCGTTCACTATCAACACAACGGACGCCCCCCGTAGCGCCGCGTTCACGTCGCCCTCCACATAGCCGAGCACCCGTGCGCCGGTCGCGTTCGGGGCTCGCTCCTCGCGAAGAGCCAGGTTCGGGACTCCGATCAACGGGGCTTCGCCTTCGACGCTGGCCACGCGGAACATCAACCTAGTGTCGAACGTCGCCAGCACTTTCCGGGCAAGGAACATCGCCTCTGTCGACGCACTAGGAGACACGAGGGCCACCGCGTTCCCCCCTGCCCCTTTGACAATTTCTGCCGTTCGTTCCAACGCATGATCCCAATCCACCGCCTTCTGGTCATTGCCCAAGCGAAGCACCGGTGCCTCGATCCGATCACCGCGGTTCAACCATCTGTAGTGGTGCCGACCGTGGTCGCACATGAAGTATTGATTGACCTCTGCATTCGGCCGCGGCTGCAGTCGAACGACAACATTGTTCCGCGTATCGACGTTGATGTTGCACCCCTGGGAGCATCCGGTGCACACGCTGGCTGTTTTGTCGAGTTCCCACGCTCGGGCCTTGTGCAGGGAATCCTTCGAAAGCAACGAGCCGACTGGACAGAGATCGACGACGTTTCCGGCCCACATGTGATCGAGCGCTTGATCCGGGTGGATGCCAATGAACGCCCGTTCACCTCGTTCGCTCACATTGAGTACAGGCGTGCCGGCCACGTCCTCCATGAAGCGAACGCATCGCGTACAAAGGATGCAACGATTCGGCACATATAGAATGTCCGGACCGAAGTCCTCTACAGGATTGAACCGTTTTGGAAACTCTGGAGAGTAACGGGTCCGTGGCTGGCCTTCCTGAAACACGAAATCCTGGAGTTCGCATTCGCCGGCTTGGTCACAGATGGGGCAATCGAGCGGGTGATTGATGAGCAAGAGTTCCAACACCCCCTGGCGGGCCTTGACCGCCTCGGGGGCGCTCACGTTGATCACTTGGCCCTCGGCCACTTGCGCTTGGCACCCAATCTGTAGCTTGGGCGCCCCTTCCACCTCCACGAGACACATGCGGCAGACCCCGGTGATCGGCAGCGCCGGATGGTAGCAATAATGCGGGATCAAGATTCCCACCTGCTTTGCGGCCTCGATGATCGTCGTTCCCTCGGGTACGGAGACCTCGATACCCTCGATGGTCAGCGTGATGAGTTCTCGTTCGCCCATGGCCTATACCGCCGCCATGACAGGCGCGCGTACGCCCGTGATATACGCTTCGAATTCACTCCTAAACTTCTTGATCCCACTCACGACCGGTGCTGCACAGGAGTCACTCAACACACAGATCGTCTTTCCTGTCATGTTTTCGGCAAGATCCAAAAGCAAGTCCAGGTCTTTCATCTCACCGTTGCCGGCGAGGATCTTCTGGAGAATGCGTACAGTCCACGCCGTCCCTTCCCGACACTGCGTGCATTGAGCACACGACTCATGCGCGTAGAATTTCGCGAGACGCATGATCTGGAAGACCATGTCCGCGGTCTCGTCGAAAACGATCACCCCTCCAGATCCGAGCATCGTACCGGCTTCCACGCACCCTTCATAGTCGAGGAGGCACCCCTCCGCTTCTTCCTCGTTCAAGATCGGAACGGACGAACCACCGGGAATCACTGCCTTGAGTGCGTTGCCGTCCCTAATCCCACCGCACAGATCATACAGAAGATCCTTGAGCGGGAATCCCATTTCGACTTCGTAGTTGCCAGGTTTGGCGACGTGCCCGCAAACGCTCAAGAGTTTCGTGCCGGTGCTCTTTGGGTTGGAACGACAGAGCCCCTTGTACCACTCACCACCTTTGGTAATGATGTGAGGCACGGCGGCGAGCGTCTCGACGTTGTTGATTGTCGTGGGCATCCCGAACACGCCAGCTGCTGCCGGGAATGGCGGTTTTGTCCGCGGATTACCCCGGCGTCCTTCAATCGAGTTCATGAGCGCCGTTTCCTCACCGCAGATATAGGCGCCCGCTCCTTTGTGAATGTAGATATTCATCTCTTTCAGAGGACCGGATGCATTCGGGCCGACGACACCATGTTCGTACGCTTCGGCGACCGCCCGTTCCATGACTTCCAATGGTTCGGTGAACTCGCCCCGTATGTAGATGTACGTGATATCAGCCTGGATAGCATGTTGTGCGATCAGGCACCCTTCGATGAGCGCGTGTGGCGTCCACCGCATGATCTCGCGGTCTTTGAACGTACCCGGCTCGGATTCGTCCGCATTGCAACACAGGTAATGCTGTTTGGTCTTCTCCTTCGGCATGAACGACCACTTTAGCCCAGCCGGGAACCCGGCACCACCACGCCCGCGTAACCCAGAGATCTTCACCTCCTCGATCACGCCGGCAGGCCCCAGACCGACGGCCTGTTCGAGAGCCTTGTAGCCGCCCCGCTTTACCCAGCCCTTGTAGGTTTTGGCCTCAGCATCCCCGAAGTACTCCGAGAGAACGACAGTCTCCCGTGGATGTGACTTGTGTGGATAGCCCATTAGGCCGCCCCCCTCCCCATCATCGATACCGCTCCAACAACTCCGGCACCTTTGCCGCCGTCACGCTCTCAATGAAGTCTTCATTGACCATGACCGGGGTCGCAAACCCACACGCGCCCAGGCATTCGACTTCGATGACGGTAAATCGTCCATCTGCCGATGTCGTGCCCAGCTCGCCACATCCGGTGTGCTCGAGAAACGCGTCGACGACGCCTTCGGCCCCGCAGATGTTGCAGGGTGTGGTGGTACAAACCTGAATGAAGTGCCGCCCGACCGGATGTCGATGATACATGGTATAGAAGGTGACCACCCCGGCAACGTACGCCGGCGTCAGGTCAAGCACCTGAGCCACTTCTGTCATCCCATCATCGGAGATCCACCCACGCGCCTCCTGCAACATCCATAACGCCGGTAGCAGTGCTGCACGTTTCGTAGGATACCTGGTCATGATCTCGCTGAGCCTAGTCCGAGCATCGCCGGTGAACACCGTTTCGTGTTTCGTCGTTTCGTGCATCGTTATCTGTCGATCTCGCCCATCACGATGTCTATGCTCGCGTTGATCGCGATCAAATCCGAGAGGAGAACGCCTTCCACCATCTTGGGGAGCGCAGCGAGGTTGAAGTACGATGGTGGACGAATCCGCCACCGCACCGGCTTCGCCGTTCCATCGGAAACGAAGTAGTTGCCCAGCTCGCCCTTCCCATTTTCGATCGCGAAGTAATTGTCACCAACGGGCGCCGGTACCCCATCCATGACCTGCTTGAAATGGAAGATCATGGCCTCCATGTCGTTCATCGCCGCAGATTTGGGCGGCAGTATCACCCGCGGGTCGTCGACGTTCAACGGGCCGTCGGGCAAGCGGTCCATCGCCTGCTCGAGAATACGGACAGACTGGCGCATCTCCTCTACCCGCAGGAGGTACCGGTCGTACACGTCGCCGTGCTCGCCGATCGGGACCTCGAAATCGTAGGTTTCGTAGCCGAGATACGGTCGATCCTTCCGCAAATCGTACGCAACGCCGCTGGCCCGCAGCATCGGTCCCGACAGTCCCCAGTTGATGGCTTCTTTCGAGGTCATCACACCGAGTCCCTGCGTCCGTCCACACCAGATTGCGTTCTTGGTAAGCATGCGTTCGGCGGTGTCGAGCACACTCGGAAACGTGCGACAGAAATCGCGCAGTCCGTCGACGAACCCGTCTGGAATATCCGCCATCATTCCGCCGACCCGAGTGATGGATGTGGTGAGCCGGGCCCCGGTCCACGCTTCCTGCAAGTTGTAGATGCGCTCCCGCTCTTGGAACGTCCACAAGAACGGCGTGAACGCTCCGAGATCGATGGCGGTGGTCCCGAGCCAAACGATGTGCGAAATGATCCGACTCATCTCGCAGGCTATGACTCGCAACACCTGGCACCGCTCGGTGATTTCGATACCCATCAGCTCCTCTGCCGCCAGCGCCAAGCAGACGTTGTTGGACATGGGCGACAGATAATCCGTACGGTCGGTGAGGGGGATGATCTGGTTGTAATGGCGATACTCGCCAAGCTTCTCGAACCCGGAATGCAGATACCCTATGTGCGGGATGCACCGGACGACTATCTCACCGTCCAGTTCGACAACCAACCGCAGCACGCCGTGCGTCGCGGGATGTTGCGGGCCGATGTTGACCAACATGTGCTCGGCCCCAAGGTCGGGGCTGCCGGGTTGGGCCTTCACGCCGAGCGGAACGAGGAAGGGGTTACCCTGCGCGTCCAATCCGGGCGTCGCGAGCCCCACTTCCACGGTGCGCTTACTCATCAGAGTCCGGGAACTTCGGTTCGGGGATGGCACCACGTCGCCCGTGTTCCAAGCGCTCACGCATGTCGGCGGGCAGATCCCTGAATACCTGTTCCATGGAAAGTTCTTCCATGGAATAATTTGCTTCGGGATTCGCGTGCAACGCCTGACGTACCTGCTCGGACCGAGAGAATCGGCCGCGCAATGGAAAATCCTTCCGGAGCGGATACCCCTCCTTATAGGTATCCCACATCAAGATCCTCCGAAGGTCCGGATGGTCGCGGAACGTGATCCCAAACATGTCGTACACTTCCCGCTCGACCCAATTGGCAGAGCACCACAGCCGGACGATGGAATCCACAACGAGGTCACGGTCTTTCGGCAGTTCGACCTTGACCCGGAGTTCGGCAAGCGAGTCGAGCGATCGGAGCTGGTACACCACCTCGAGCGGGCGCTCGTGATCCCGGTATTCCACCGCCGTCAAATCGACTAGGTAGTCGTAGTTCTGCTGCGGTTCGTCACGGAGCCAGGTCATTACCGGAATCACGGCATCGGGCTCGATGTAGACAATCGTTTGGTTACAGGAAACCAAGGCACGCCCGATCTTTGCGCCAAATTCCTGGCGCAACGCGTCGACAGTCGGGTTCACGTGCGCTTAAGCCGAGCGTGTTTGGTGAATGGAGTTGCCGAATGGCTCGGACAGCTCGTCGACCAGTTGCGGAGGGATCCGAAGACCGCCCGGTTCGATGATTCGCTCTTCACGAATCGACGGATCTGCTAGCGTCTCTCCTCGCACCTTTTTCTGAAGTAACAGAATCCCGTACAACAACCCCTCGGGACGTGGCGGGCACCCAGGAACGTAGACATCTACCGGGACGACCGTATCGATTCCCTGCACCATGGCATAGTTGTCAAAAATGCCCCCAGTCGACGCACAGGCACCCATGGAAATCACCCACTTGGGCTGCGGCATTTGGTCGAAAATGCGCCGGATCACGGGGGCCAATTTGAACGGCAGTCGCCCGGCGCAGATCAAAACATCCGCCTGTCGCGGCGAGAAACTCATTCGCTCCATACCGAAACGCGCCAGGTCGTACCGGGACGCGGCCGTGGCCATGAACTCGATGGCACAGCACGCGGTGCCAAAGGGCATCGGCCACAAACTGTTGGACCGAGCCCAATTGACGAGAAAATCGAGACGGCTGGTGATCCAATTGGGCGAAACCTGCGAGACCACTGAGGTCATCTGTATTCAACTCCATTCAGGCCCGGCGCGGCGCCGACCTGCGGTATCTGCGGCTCTAGTCCCATTCCAGGGCACCGCGCTTCCACGCATAGACGTAGCCCACGAACAATATCACGACGAACAAGAGCATCTCCACGAGACCCAGTAAACCCAACTGCCGAAACGTCACACCCCAAGGAATCATGAACACCGTCTCAATGTCGAAAATGATGAACAGCATGGCGAGGAGATAGAACTTGACGCTGAAACGGCCCCGCGTGTCGCCGAGTGGGGGCATCCCGGATTCGTAGGGTGTCCGCTTCACGGCTGTCGGACGAGGCCGCGTCACAAGATGGGATAGGACTATCATCCCCGTGGCGGAGACCACCACGAGTCCAATCAACAGAAGAAGTGGAACGTATTCCTGAAGCAACGGAATCAGGCGCTCGTGAACAATTTCACGTGTTTGGGAGGACGGAAGTTACCACGGCCTCCTGAATGGGTCAAGCTAATCTAAGGTGGCGTAAACGTTTGGCTTACGTATCTTTGGACGCCAGCCGATATCGGTGTATTCGGACGCCCCAATGCCACCCAATAGAACCTCAAGTCTATGTCCATCAAGTCTGACCGCTGGATCCGCCAGATGGCCCGGGAACACGCGATGATCGAGCCTTTTCACGAGTCGCAAGTGCGCGATGGTGTCGTCAGCTACGGCGTGTCGTCTTATGGATACGACATGCGCGTTGCCGACGAATTCCGCATCTTCACCAACGTGCATTCCTCGATCGTGGATCCGAAGAATTTCGACGAGCAGTCGTTCGTGGAGTTTCAGGGTGACATAGCGGTGATCCCTCCGAATTCCTTCGCATTGGGCCGGTCGGTCGAGTATTTTCGCATCCCTCGCAATGTCCTTACAATCTGCGTTGGCAAGAGCACCTACGCCCGATGCGGCATTCTCACCAACGTCACTCCGTTCGAACCGGAATGGGAGGGTTATGTGACCCTTGAGATCTCCAATACCACGCCCCTACCCGCCCGTATCTATGCTAACGAGGGAATCGCGCAGGTGCTTTTCTTCGAGGCCGACGACGACGACGTCTGCGATACGTCGTACAAGGACAAGAAGGGCAAATACCAGGCACAAGTCGGCGTGACATTGCCCAAGATATAGCGACGGCATGCCTCTCGTCCGCTGCCCGACTCACGACATTCCGTACAATTCGGAGAATCCCCGCGGCTGTCCGGCATGCGCACGGGAAAAAGAAGGCGGCACGGGACAGATGAACATCATGCGGGAACTCGCTCGCAGTTCCCAGTCGATCGGGCGGCAGGACCTCGCCTCAAAGGCGATGCCGACCCCGCGCCCCCGGTCCTCCAAGAGCATCAAACGCATCAGACCGACGAACCCGTGGGTCACACCCCCGCCGAAGAAGCCTTACATCGAGGAAACGCCCCTTGGAAAGATCACCGACAGGCTCCTCCAGCGCCGGTTGTTGTCGGCAGCGGCCGTGCTGATCGTCGTATTTGGCGCCATCGTGATCGCCACGTCCGGGCAACACTTCGTCAAACAGGAACATCCACACCTAGTCACAGATCAATCTCTTCTACGCCCGTTGGCAATCCCCGTAAATGTCCGGATGGAAACCGTGTTCTCGGTCCTCGGGACACAGGCGCCTCGAGCCGTTCCCAGCCAACCTCGCCTGCAGCGGTATTCCTATGGCACCGACTTGGAAGTCGACGCGATCAACGGCCGTGTCTATGCGATTTCCATCCGGGTCGCAAGTCGCGTGTGGCGCGGCCTTCGCGTCGGAATATCCGAAGCGAATGCGCGGGGTGCGCTGGCACTCCTCGGCGCTCCGCGACAGTTTGGCAGTCCGGTCACGACCCAACCGCGTGACCTGGGCGGATACAGCGTCTACCGCTCCATGGACGAACTACCCCGCAAGACGATTGGTGTGGAGGTTCGTCCACCGAACGGATGCTACGATGTCCTGGTGGACGTACAGCCAAAGCTGACGGGATTCTTGGTCGATGGGGACCGGCGGTATCCGGCCCTCGGCGAAGGCAATGTTGCCGTCGAGTGGGTCGTGACCCAAGTGCGCATCGTGAGCCAGAGCATGCGTGGTCCGTTTTCTCAAGGGGTGGCCTGCTAGCGGCAGCAAGCGGTGGCCATCAGAAATCGGGAGGTTGCATGATGGATTCTCAATCAACCCAGCCCAAGAGTTCCTGGTGGCTAGCGTTTCGCGTGCTGGACGAACCGGGCGCCGTGTTCGCCGAGATCGCGGCCAAGCCGCGATTCCTGGTCCCGTTCCTCATATTGTTCGTCGCAGCGCCCGCGTTCTTTGCGGTCACCGCACCCGATTCAGCCTACCAGACGCAAGTTGAGCAAAGCATCGCCATCGAAGAGAGCCGAGACCCGGGGTCGGTCACCTCCGAACGACGCGTTGAACTGATGGAGGAAGCGGCATCGCCGACTCGCCGAGCGATTTTGCTTGCCACCGGCGTCATTGGTGGCCCCATCTTTATCGCGATCGTCGCCGCCGTGCTGATGTTGATCTTCAACGCCATGGCAGCCGACCGAATCACATTCAAGCAAGAGTACTCGGTGATCCTCCACGCATGGATGCCACAACTGTTTACGGCACTGCTCGTGCCCGTCCTAGCGATCACTGGAATCGAACAGCTGCAGCTCTCGCTCGGGTTCCTATTCTCCTCGGACCAATCGTCATTCATGTACCAGTTCGCCATATGGAATTACCCTGTTCGGTGCGTGGAGCATGGTACTCGTCGCGATGGGCAACCAGGTCTTGTCGAAGAGTTCGTCTCTGGGTGGCTCGCTCACGATCGTAGCCGGACTGTGGCTGCTGGTTAAGGTCGCCGTTGCAGGCTTGGCGTCGCTAGTGGGAGGATTGGCCGGGTAGGGAAAAGAGGAAAGGTCAGATAGACTCCGCTTTCTATCAGTACCGTTCCCCTTGTCCTACTGTTCCGTAGTCGTTGCCTGAATCTTGGCATCCTCGACCATTTTTCTCACATCCTCGAGTAGCTGCTTGGCATCGTAGATGATGCCGTCTTTGATGGTGTACTTCACGCCACCGACCCGTTCGACTTCTCCGGTCTCGTCG
>Ga0114950_10002678_pt1 | contig 13692 bp, 15 predicted proteins | sample N075metaG_FD_83503 | JGI IMG/M metagenome (GOLD analysis project Ga0114950, IMG submission 83503) | Deep subsurface microbial communities from Kermadec Trench to uncover new lineages of life (NeLLi) - N075 metaG | ecosystem: Environmental > Aquatic > Marine > Ocean trench > Sediment | place...
CTGGCCGCGCGAAATCTCGAATCGGAGGTCGATTTTTATGAACCACTGTTTCGGCGTGAAATGCCGGATTTGGGGTAATTGCAAAATTCGTAATCGGTAGGGTGCAATAAATGAAATGCATTGCACCATTTAACTTTGAGGACTTGTCTGGAATACTTATAGTCGACGATTACTTACGCAACTGGCCCAAACGATCGCCCACCGCGTTAGCCGTTTTATGGAACGGCAGGGTCTGCTGGAGCAGGATGCCGAGAACAGTTACCTGGTTACGGATGCGGTACCCGGGGGATCGATGGATCAGTTGTTGGGGCACTCGATCACCTATCGCATCACGGTGGGCCCGCAGGCAGGACGCAAGGTATTTACATTGCAGACGTTGCCGACCTGTGATCCAGAGGAACCATACAGCGACACGGCAGGCAAGATAGCCGGTTTCTCCCTGCATGCCTGGTGGCTGATTGTGGCAGGATTGACCGGCGGGCAGGAGCAATTTTGGGCGTATCGGCGGAAATCAGTCAGATTACGGATGCCCCAGGGCTGGACTGCGTCGTGAATCTCTTTCTTTTCTTGGTGGGATAAGGAAAATAGGGTGTTAATTCTTCCTATACTTTCATGCTGGGACCGATCACGATTTCTCTGAGGCTTGAGGCTTGAGGCTTGAGGCTTGAGGCTTGAGGCTTGAGGCTTGAGGCTTGAGGCTTGAGGCACCGAGCATATCGGCCATGGTCTGGGGTGGCTGGTTCGCCAAATTTCGTCGGCTTGAATAGATCCAGGAAAGCGGCTGCCTCAATTGCTGCTGGCTGAGATCATTGCAGCGCCAAACGCATCGATTACGCTTCGGGGCAGTTGCGTCCCGGCTGGATTATCCAGATATAGCAAGGCTTGTTCACTGCTATTTTCTGCAAGTGCAGGAAACCTGTCCCTGACCTGATCGACCATATAATCTGACATATTCACCTCTTTAAACGATGCGAGTTCAATTAAGGCAGCCTCCCCATTTGCCGCCTATATTCAATTGTACCCGTGCGAGAACGCTCACTTGTATCCTCCCAGGGGAGGAGTGAGCCGAATAAAATCTCGATTGAGCTTATATAGAGGGTACAGTCGTGTGGTTAATTAGCAGGAGTTGGCGCAACGCGATTTCAATTACAGCCTTTAATATTAACGCTCTAATTGGCAGCGACTTTCACTTCGATCATAGCCGAGCGTATCCATATTCTCGACAGGATGTAAAAATCCGCGAATAGGCGCGCGCTCGATAATGGCATTATAAGTGTGTAGTAATATGGGTTGGCGAAGCTGGTTATTCCAGGATCTAAAACTCACTGGGGCCCCCTTATAGGCGTCCAGGTTTAGTTTATCGCTACGCAGGTAGGCCAGAATTGTTTCGAATTCGATCGATTCCGTACGTAGAATCGATTCAATAATAGATTTTACCGCTGTCCAGGCGGCCCAATCGGGACCTTGCATGCGGCGATTGGCGTGGCGTTCGAAGCGTTGGTTTAATTGTGGCGCACCGTGTCTTTCCCAGGCCCAGTGCCAGCTCGACGCTTGCAGGCCTTCGGTGCCAATCACCGGCAAGGGGCCTTGCGTCTGGTATTGAACATAGCGACCGAAATCGCCCTCAATATCGGAAACAAATACCAGGTCGGCGTCAGTACCGGATGTCATTAGTAGTATATTGTTTTGTTCTCGTTCACGCGGATCGTTTCCAGGCACGAAATCTCGAACATCGTCGATTTTAATACCAAAACGTTTGGCCGAGCGAACGAAGGCTGTCGCAAAAGCAGCGTCGCCTGGCCCGGATCCTTTGAGCAATAAAACTTCGCGCCATTTTTTAAACACCAGAAATTGACCCAATGAGTCGGCCAGCATCGCGTAACTTGGAATCACGTGCATCAGATTGGCTCGGCATTTAGAGCTCCGCAAGTCGTCCGAAAAATCGGATATATTGAATAATAAAATGTTCATTGCCGCGGTTTCCCTGGCGATGAAATCCAGCACGCTGGCATCGGCATCGATGATAAAAAACTCTACTCCCAAGTCCCTGTTCATACGCTTGATTTGTGCGGCCAAATCTTTGGCGTTATTCGCTTCGGTTAGTAATACTTGAAACTTTATATTGAGCGCCCTGCCTAAAATTCGACTATCACGTATCGCGACTTCCGCACCGGCGACAGGGCGGTGATGAGGTTTCACCCGGATTCGAGCGTAGGCACGCTTTTCCTCGTAACGTGGGTCATCGATTATTTCAGCATAGCCCAGGCTGACAGTCTGGATCTTATCGGTAGACGCGCCTATGGCCGGGCCATAAAAATGAAGGGCCGCAATAAGAAATATTAAGCTATTGAAATTCATCAGCTTTATTAGTACTCATCAAGCAAAATACCGTAGGGTACCTGTCCGACAGGAACCGATTTGAGTACCTTACGGCTGGGTACATCTATGATCGAAATATCATCGGACAAGCCGTTGGCGACGAATAATGTTTGCTCATCGGAGGATAGCGTCAAGCCCCAGGGTCGCTTCCCTACCAAAATATAAGTTTCAACCTTGCGGCTTGCGACGTCGACAATGGCGACATGGTTGGCGCGACCGAGGGCTACAAACGCAGTTTTCCCATCGCGGGTCATAAGTAAATCGACCGGTGTTACTTCATTGCGTCTGAAACCGGTGGGTAAAAAAACGATATCGCCGATCACCTTAAGAGACCTGGTATCGATAATATCGACCAGGCCGGCCAGCTCGGCGGATACCCAAAGCTCGCTCTCGTCTGGCGTTAATGCGAAGCGACGTGGTCTTGTACCTACCAGAATATCGGCGGTTACCTCCATCGATTTTACATCGATGACATGTACCAGATTAGCGGCTTCGGAGGCGACGTAAACGGTCGAACCATCTTTAGTAATCTGGACACCTTCAGGCTCTTCCCCGAGTTCAACGGTGCCGATCACCTTGCCTGTGGCAATATCGACAAAGGATGCGGTAGCGTCTTCTTCATTTGAGACGACGAGAATTTTGCCGTCGGGTGTCAGATCAAAGGTCTCTGGCTCTTCGATGCCACGAATCCTGCCCACCCGATTACCACTTGCAGTATCATAAATAGCAATCACATTATCGTCTGCACAACCTACAAAAAACTGGGTTCTGTCTTTGTTGAAGTGTACGCCACGGGGTCTTCTACAAGTCTTAATCGTACGTATGACATCGTAGGTTTTGCCATCCAAAACCGTCAAGGTACTGCTTTTTTCGTTGCTCACATATATCTGGCGAATTTCAGCTTGCGCGGGATGAATAGATAAGATAATGGCGAGAAACATTGCCAACCTAATGGAAAATAATGGCTTATCGAGGTAATGCAGCAGTTTCATTTTTGTATCCCCTGGTATTTTTCATCACTTTCAACCAGCCCGGAAAGTAATTGTGGGTGTTTATTCAGAAGGTCCAGGCGCAACATTTCGATCTCTTCTCCCTCCGGGGCTCTGGGTCTCGCAATATCGACCTGATGATCTAATACGATCTCTCCCGGTCGACTCGAAATAAACAGCACCCGGTCGGCCAGATATAACGCCTCACGCAAGTCGTGCGTGACAAATAACACAGTGGATGAACGCCGTCCACATACCTCGATTAACAGGCGGCGTAGATGATTGGCCACCGGAGTATCGAGCGACAAAAAAGGTTCGTCTAGCAATAGCAAAGAGGGTTCGGTAATGATTGCACGAGCGAGCGCTACACGACGGCGCATGCCACCGGAAAGTTGGCCAGGATAGGCATCGACAAATTCTTCCAGGCCTATCTCGCTCAATAATTCGTTAACCTTCTTATTGGCTACATCACCAGCTTGCACCAATTCAACATTTTCGCGCACGCTTAACCAGGGCATTAACCGGGGTGACTGAAACATGTAGCCTGGAGGCGGCCCTGCCGCCGGATTTTCGCCGTCGATGGTAATCGATCCTTCAAAATCTTCATCCAGACCACTCACCAAATTGAGCAGGCTAGTCTTGCCGCATCCTGATGGGCCGACCAAACAGCAAAATTGGCCCGATTCGATGATGAATTGAATATTATTCAAGACTTGCAGATCTGACCGGTCATAAGCCTGGCGATAGGTTTTGCTTGAAATATCGATTTTAATCATATTCAGGATCGCCATTGAGTTAAATGTCGATCGAGCGGGGCGATCAGTAGATACTCAATCGACATCACCACTGCAATAAACGCAAAGCTATAAGCCAGGATGCTGGTTATGTCAAAAAACTGGAAAAATATACCTAGCTTGAAACCCACGCCATTACTCCGTCCTAGTAGTTCGACTACCAATACAATTTTCCATACCAAGGCCAGCCCGGTTCGTGCCGATGCCAGCAGGTATGGATAGAGTTGCGGCAAATAAACATGGAAAAAACTGCGCCGCCAATCGAGACGAAATACTTTCGCAACCTGCAAAAGATCCTGATCGACAGCGCGTGCGCCTTCGCGCATATTGACCACAACGATTGGGAATTTGTTGATAGATACGGCCAGGATTGCTGCAAACTCGCCCAGGCCGAACCACAGATAACACAAAATTATGGTAACCAATGCAGGCAGGTTTAAAGCGAGAATGAGAATTCCGTCAAGCGCGGCGTCCCATTTTCTCTCTCTTCCCATAATGATCCCAAGCGCGACACCAAGCGACATCGCGAATATAAAACTGACCAGCACGCGTGATAAAGTTGCTCCCAGATGGGGTAATAATTCACCTTCGAGCAGGTGGTCAATGAGGCTGAGTAGTACCAGATACGGCCCAGGTAAATCCTCGCTGTTTGCTAGTACAGCGGCTAATTGCCATAGGGCGATAAAAATGAGGAAGGAATTGACTCGCATCCATGGCATAGACCCATTTTTAACATTCGACGCCAAGCTACCTGCATCCCCAACCTAATAACGAAAACCGGCCCAGAATGTGCCGGGTGCGAGAGTGGTGCTGTCACCCACCAGATCCCGGCCACCATACTTCGCTAATGTGGAATACAGTTGCTCGGCGGCGGCGATATCACTGTCGTTAAAGCTGGCTGGAATACCTGCCCGATAAGCATCGCGTAGCGCTATTAAGATATCGTCTGTGCCAGCTTTCGTCAGTGGACGCAATCGATCCCATTCGCTATCCGATGAGGCCATTACTTTTTTTGCCGCGCGCAACGAGCGAAGAAACCCTTTAATCGTGTCCGGATTAGAGGCTGCCCACTTTTCGCTGAATACCCAACCGATCAACGGTGGTTTGCGATCGACTCCAAGTATCGGAAGCATCTCGTCGACGCTAACGAGTTCGATCATACCCGCTGCTTTTAAACGGGCCGTATAGTGCCAGAAATTCAATGCAGCAGGTATGTCACCCCTGAGCATAATTTTATTGAGTAGTGGCGGTGCGCCAAAGGTGGGTTCGACCATTTCTTTGAGATCGATTCCGATAGTTTTTTGTGCGAACGCTCGTAACATCAACCAGCTTTTATCCACCGGACCCCCAGCAATTCCCAACTTCTTCCCGCGTAAATCATTTAAAGATTTGATCCCTGCATCCGGGCGAACCATGAGTCCACCCACCGCAACCGAGTGCGGAACAAAACTATAGTCTGCACCTGAGCTTCTTCGCCTGGATACCCAAAGCCAGTCTGTGACGATGGCGTCTACCGCGCCACCCTGCAAGGCAATAGCGCTGGCATTTTTGCTGGATAATTTGGTAACGACAATTTCGACCCCCTGTTCTCGATCAAGGCCATGATATTTGACCGTATCTAACTCCCAGTTAACCGTGCCAAAGGCGAGAACGCCGACACGAATTTGCCTGGTATCTGCTTGCGCCATTTCCCCGCTAATTAGAATTAATAAAATTCCCGACAGAAATAGATTCAAGCCAGGCCTGTTAGTATTTGACATTTATTTCGATTCCTCAGTCTGGTTAATATTATTATATCCGATGAGTTGGCATTTTTAATTTAAATCATCCGCCAGGGCCACCCTTGCGGCTCATCATTCCTCGTGCCGGATCGTAGGCATAAATTGCGCTACCGAGGAAGAGGATAAGTGCTAACAACGTAAATAGAGCAGCTTCAGTATTAAATCGTTGGTAGAGCGCGAAACGAATCAACTCGATAGCATAGGTAAATGGATTTAGTATGCAGAGCTGGTAGAGAAAATTGCTACTCTCACGTATCTTCCACAACGGGTATAGCGCCGACGACAGGAACAACATCGGAAAGATCACGAAGTTCATAATCCCGGCAAAATTTTCTAGTTGTTTTATTACAGACGATAATAGCATAGCGAACGCGCCAAGCATCATTCCGCTGATAAATAAAGCGGGTAGTAAATATACATAACCCATCGGCGGTATCGATATATCAAATGCGGCCGCGATTAATAGAAACGTATAAACCTGGAGAATTGAGACAAAAGTCCCTGCGAGCAGCTTACATAGCAAAAGATACCATCGAGGTAATGGGCTGACTAGCAGTGTTCGCATACTACCCATTTCTCGATCGTATACCATCGATAACGAACTTTGCATACCGTTAAACAATTGAATCATACCGATAAGGCCGGGCGTAATATAAACTTCATAGGTGATATAAGTTTCGTAGGGTGGGATGATTGAAACGCCCAATGCCGAACGAAATCCTACCGCAAATATCAGCAGCCACACCAGGGGTCGAACCAGAGCCGCGACAAAGCGTTCACGTTGGTGTAAAAAGCGCAGCGATTCGCGCACCAACACGCCCAATAGACATCGCCAGGCGTGCACCATATTCATGCGCGAGACGCCCCGACAATCTGATTAAATGCCTCGGCGATATTCTCTGTGCCGGAATCGGCCAAAACCTTCGGCACGGTGTCGTTGGCGCAAACCCGGCCTTGATGAAGAATTACGACGCTATCGTGATCGAAAACTTCGTCGATTAAATGAGTGGCCCAAAGCACTGCAATATTCTGTTCTCGCACCAGTCGATGAACATGTTCTACGATGTCTCGTCGGCTCGGTGCGTCCAGTCCCACGGTCGGTTCATCGAGTAATAATAAACTGGGTTGGTGCAATAATGCGCGCGCAATCTCGACCCGCCTTCGGTGTCCGCCGTTAAGCTGCCGAATCTTTTCGTATTGTCGATCGAGCATATTCAGGCGGGTGAGTTCGGTTTCTATGCGATTAATCGCATGGTTTTTTTCCATGCCGTGCAGGGCTGCATGATAAAGCAGGTTTTGGCGTACGTTTAAATCAAGATCGAGTGTTGGTTGCTGGAATACCACCCCCATTTTTGCCAATGCCCGGCGTGGCGCATCACGAAGCCTGGCCCCGTTAACCCAAATCTGTCCTGTCTTACTATCGTATAGGCGGGTGACCAGGGAAAAGAAAGTCGTCTTCCCGGCTCCGTTAGGGCCGAGTAAAACCTTAAATTGCCCGCCAGCAACGGAAAAGCTTACATCGTCTAGAGCGACTTTGTTGCCAAATCGAAAGCCCAGGCCAATTATTTCAAGGGCTAGTTCATTTTTCGACATAAATTCATTTTTTACAGGCAGCGGAAAACAATAGTTTTACTCATCACAATACCAAATATACTATAAGGCCTCGCCAGCAGGGTCAATTGAAGTACAATGCCGCCAAATTATCTTAATAAACGCTTGAGTGATTGGGAGGATGAAAAGTGATGCGCTGGGTTATTGTGATAGCTATTTTATTGCTACCGGCTTCTCCGGCTTATACGACGGATGAAATATACGAAGACCTGAATACTGCACTTTTCGACGAAATAAAAAGAGGTCGCACTAAACACGTCCTCGCACTTTTACAACAGGGCGCTAGAATCGAGGCTCGTGATCGAATGGGCAATACGCCTTTGCTACTCGCCGCAAGAACGGCGAGGTCTAAACTGGTGAAAAAACTGATCGAAATGGGGGCGAATATCAATCACCAGAACTTAATAGGAAGCACCGCAATCCTGCGTGCCGCTACGGCGGATCGTGCTAAAAATGTGGTGATACTTCTCGATGCAGGTGCCGAATTTAAGGTCAGGAACAATAAGGGTTTAACACCGATCACGGCTGCTGCCTTTAATGGTGACGAGGATACTTTCGAGTTATTGCTGGCCAGGGGTGCCGATCCTAATGTGATGGATAACAGTCAGAAAACCGCGCTCGTCTATGCAGCCGCAAAGGGATTTGACACTATTGTCAGTTCATTATTGAACACCGGCATCGATGTGAACCAGAGATATGGCAACGAGCTGACAGTTCTGATGTGGGCTGCCGGTTATAGCAACGACGTTCCTCCGGGAGATGCAGCCAAAATGATTCAATTATTACTCGATCAAGATGCCGCACTGGATTTACAGGATAACCGAGGCTGGAGCGCGATGATGACCGCCGCCAGTATGGGACATTCCGGGGTGGTCGAAATTTTGATCAAGGCAGGGGCAGATGTTCACCTGACTTCCACAGACGGACGAACAGCAGCGACGCTGGCAAGAACCGCTGATCATCAGGATACGATTGCAATCCTCGATGCCGTCGAAGACAATTAGCCAGATTTTTCAGAATTCTTAGACAGTACTGCAGACAAGTTACATGCCGGCGAGATATTCGGACATGGCCTTAATATCATCTTCGCTGTAAGACACGAACAGGGAAGATTTAGCCGCCGAATTCAGGCGTATTTTATGTTTGAAATCTCGCATGGTTTTTAGCAGGTATTGGGGATGTTGACCCGCCAGACGTGGAGTCCGACTATTACCTTCGTAACCACCTAAATGACATTGTACGCATTGTCCGGCTCCGGTCGCGCGCTCACCTCTGGCTTCAGAGGCTGAATCGGATCGGAATAAGATTGATGGCCATTTCTGTTCGGAATAATATTTAGCCAGTAACCTCATTTGAGATTTTTCGAGTCTTGCGGCAATCGGTCCCATTACCTCATGTTTACGCGAACCGGATTTAAAATCCTTTAATTGCACATAGAGATAAAATAAATGCTGACCTGAGAGAATCGGAAAAGTCGGCTGCAGGGTATTTCCGTTTTCGCCATGACAGATCGCGCATTGCTTTATTTCGTCTAGCACTGCCGAATATTCAACCATATCTGCGCTTGCTGGCAGCCTGTCCTGTGCAGCATAACCAGGCAGACTACAGGCGAGCATCAGCATTACGCTGAATAGGCGCGTCTTGAAATGGAGCATCATTTTTTTCCTATGGAGACGTGTATGCCTCCACTAATCGAGTTTGTCACCGGGATTATAACAAAAAACGGCCGCCTAAAAAGACGGCCGTTTAGTTAAGCTAAGCTGGTGGCTAAATCAATCGCTCAGCGTAAAGGCGATAATGCTATTACCACGCTTAAAGTTGAGCTGAACATTTCCACCGGCCGCCACCGCGATATACTGCTTGCCATCGACCGTGTAAGACACAGGTGGTGCATTCACGCCAGCGCCCGCCTGGAATTTCCACAGCATATTTCCGGTTACGGAATCATAGGCCTTAAACGCACCATTACCTTCACCGGTGAAGACGATGCCTCCCGCTGTCGCCATAATGCCACCAATCATCGGCTGCTGGGTTTTAACCTTCCAGCGGATTTTGCCGGTATTGTAATCGACTGCCGAGATGTTACCCCACTGTTCTTCGCTGGGGATAACTTTAAAAGCACCGCCAAGCCACAGCTTGCCATCTGGATAAGGCGTGCTTTCGACATGATAAGTCATAGGTTGGTGCAGATTTATTGCGTAAACGAGGCCCAGGCTAACATCGGTAGTCATCGGTGACCATTCAACACCGCCGTTAGCGCCCGGAAGCATGCGTTGACCGTCTTTGGTCGGCAGTACCCACATGTCTTCCTGTGGCACCATGGCTTCAGAGTAGCGAATCAGGCTGCAATCATCGCGGTTATGGACATACACGTGTCCGGTCTTACCACCGTGCAAAACACCGGGAACCATCTTTCCGTTCTTGTCTTTGACGTCGACTAGAATGGGTGGGCTAACCGCGTCCAGATCCCAAACGTCATGCGCGATATACTGGAAGTGACAAACATACTTACCTGTGTCCAGATCCACCGATATCAACGAGTTGGTATAGAGATTGTCACCAGGGCGAATCGATCCATCCAGATCGGGAGAAGGATTACCCGCAACGAAGAAGATTCGATTTGAATCCGGATCGTAGGCCGGGTTTTGCCAGACACCGCCACCGAGGGTTTTGTAAGGGTCGCCCAATTTTTTCAGCGCTGCTTTTTCTGCCTTGATATCGCGATGCATATCGCGACCTGTGGCGTCCTTAGTCGCCCACACGCCTACTGAATTTTCCGCCGTCGTGTGGAAGGTCCACAATAACTTTCCGGTTTCAGAATCGAAGGCTTTGACGAAACCACGGACACCATACTCGCCACCATTGGTGCCGATCAATATTTTACCATTAACGGCAGTGGGAGCCATGGTTTCACTGTAACCTAACTCGGGGTCCGCAATTTGCGTTTCCCACACAACCTTGCCACTCTTTGCATCGAGTGCGATCAGTTTTGCATCCAGTGTACCCATATAAACTTTGTCACCGTACGCAGCGACACCACGGTTGTTAGGGCCACAGCAATAGGTCGTAATCGACCCCATTTTGTGTTTGTAGTGCCAGATTTGTTCGCCGGTCGCAGCGTTTAATGCATAGACGTGGTTGAAAGACGTCGTGGCATACATGATACCGTTGACTATCAGCGGCGAAGTTTCCATCGATTCCATGACATCGGTCTGGAAAATCCAGGCCGGCCGTAGATTTTTTACATTGTCCTTATTGATCTGGCTCGCGGGGTAATAGCGGGTTTGTGCATAATTTCCATTGGTGTGTAGAAAATTATTGGCATCCCCGTCCGCTCGATCGAGCATATCTTGCGTTACAACGTCCATATTCCCATAAAGCGTCCCTCCCATGACCTCCTGCGCCTGAATTGCAGCACTCGATAACGCTAGAATTAAAGCGCCACAAAGTGAGGCCAGCAGGCTAAAGCCTTGAATTTTTATCGTTGTTTTCATAAGTCCTCCGATAGACTATAGGATTATTATTTGAAATCTATAATACTGCCGCAATGGGAAGTACTCTATCTCCCGACCAACTAGTATATTGTATACCAGTCCAAACACCAATTAATTTCTTTGGCTACAATAAAATGTATTTATGACAACAATCCACAGATGACTAAGACCCTAATTCACAATCGGTGTTCAAGTCGATCCAGGCTCCCGAACGAGATTCGTTTTTTACTGGTTCAAGAACTAAATATAATCCAGCTGTGGCTATAGTTAATAAAATCCTGCTTGGCGTTGATAGTGGTAATAAAGTCGGCGTAATGCACTCTGAGTTAGTCCTGGTGCTTGTCGATTATTGATTAAATGTCAGGTTTACGCGTGGCCCACAAGGAAATTTTTCCTTTGCAATTCCATGCCTCCAGTAGCTTTGTGTTTCGCCTTTCATCAACAATAAACTACCCGAAGCTAATGGCAGTTTAATGCGACTTAAATCCTTTCGGAACTTGTGTTTGAGCAGGAAAGTGCGTTCTGCGCCCAGATTAATCGAGGCGATCACAGGTTGCTGGCCGAGTTCGATTTCGTCGTCGCTATGCATGCCCATTCCATCTCTATGGTCGCGATAGTAATTGAGCAACAGGCTGTTAAAGCGATGGTCGATCAGTGTTTCGATGCGTGTTTTTAAATACAAAAATAGCTGCGTCCGGGGTTGAGGGACCAGCGTATTACCCGAGTAGCTAAAGCTTAAATCCTTGCTGCCATACCAGGCACTAAGTCTAGGATGCCGGTGGCGCTTCCCATATAGGCATACTTCCTCTTGACTCCAGGCGATGGCTGATTCTTACCCTGCGCAATAAAATCCCGGTACTTTTGTTGGGCACTCAATAGCCTTTTTCCGAATCCAGCCAGTACCCATTCGGTTGATAACCAGGGTGGGGGTTCTCGACAGCCTGCGCTATCAAGATAACTACTCCAGGGCCGGGCTTTGGCGATTTTAACCATGCGTGCACGGACCGGATTCAAAACAATTTATCGCGCTAGATCCAGCAAGTAGGATTCTTTCTGCACCAATATGGCCTTGAATCTCCCCTGAAATACATGACCAACTCGGTTATTGTTGCGATTGCTCGTTTGGGTATATACACCATTAAGCTGGCGCATACCCTTGCTCAGGTTTCCATCTGGAGTTTCAATTAACAGGTGGTAGTGATTATCCATCAGGCAGTATGCATGGACTAACCAGTTAAAGCGTTCAACAACCCGAGATAAAATTTCAAGAAAGTCAATTCGATCGACATCCAGGGTAAAGATGTCCTCCTGACGATCACCCCTGGTTGTAACATGGTAAAGGGCACCGGTATATTCTATTCGGAGGGGTCTTGCCATAAGCGAGTATTATAGCCAAGCTTTAGCTTGACCCCTTTTTCTGCTACCGCTGGGAGTCTCCATAATTACTTCGTACGAACTGGTGCGCGTGAGCGAAGGGTGCGTACTTATCGCAAATGTATACCTGGGCGACCTTGATCAGGAAATGCCGTTCGACACTCTCATAATGGTTACTTCCGGGCACCCAGATGATGAGCTATACCAGGCTTTGTTGCCCCACCAAAACCAATTCAAATCTTTGCAGGCTATCGGTGACTGCAGTGCGCCGGGAACAGTTGCGGCAGCAGTTTACGATGGGCACCTGGCAGCGCGTAAACTGGAATCAGGGGTAGATTTTTACGAGCCGCTGTTTAGGCGCGAGATGCCGGAGTTAGGATAATCATTGTGCAGTTGCACCCTAATTTACTAATAGCGTTCCCGCCCCCAATTAGCTTGGTTAGATTCGTGAAGGTATCTAAGAGGTAGCTTTGAGATGATTTTCTTAGATTGGGTGTTTTCTATTCATCTTTTTTAGCTAACATGAATAGAAATCCGATGTCTCAGCTGTCTGCAATCCCTCCTGAGGGAAGCTGTCTGGATGTCGATTGGGAATAGTTGTGGCTGTCCGCCCAGGTGCCAAAATTCTCCTCATGCATAGGCACGATCTTCGGGCGCACCTTTACCGCTTCAGCCAGGAGGACGATCTTGGGCAATTGGCTTCAAGCCAAGCCACCCGTCCGCCACTGGGAGAGCATCCAAGTGAAGATGTCTACCACGCTCAAATCGTTATCAGAGAAATAGGGCCCGTTACTCAAGGCATCTTCGAAAATACCGTAGTGATGGTCCATGTAAGCCCTCGCTGCCTATTCAACTGCTATCCTGCCGTTGGTATCAGTCGTGAAGAGTTCGGGATAATTCCAGCGATGACCTGTACCCGAAGGGCATAAAGGCGAAACGGCTCAAAGGTCAGACTCACTCAAACCACTAATTTGTGGTCAGCAAAAGAAGCGGCAGGTTATCGGCATGCCGGGTGGCTGGATTCCTGGGCTAAGGCATTCGGCATATCAATATCCGCGCTTATTTCCGTGCGAAAATTTCACCCTGATTCAGTATACTCATGACTTTAAGCCCGTTTTATCTCCGACCAGGGTTGCAGGGCTCATGTCTGTCTGTTTCTGCATAACCTGTAGTTCATCGAGGGGGATATGGCAGGCGATCACATGGCCCTGCCCGGTAGATTGCCACGGAGGAGTTTCCCTGTCACATACCTCGCCTATGCGCCTCGAAC
>Ga0114950_10002679_pt1 | contig 13691 bp, 11 predicted proteins | sample N075metaG_FD_83503 | JGI IMG/M metagenome (GOLD analysis project Ga0114950, IMG submission 83503) | Deep subsurface microbial communities from Kermadec Trench to uncover new lineages of life (NeLLi) - N075 metaG | ecosystem: Environmental > Aquatic > Marine > Ocean trench > Sediment | place...
CCGTGGGCGCTCACGGTCTCCCGAAGATAGTTCTGCATGATGGGGTGCGGTCCTACCTCGAGAAAGATGTCGAACCCCTGCTCGAGTAGGCGTGCCACCGCCTCGTCGAGGCGTACCGGCGACCGGATGTTTTTCCACCAGTACTCGGCGCCCAGCTCTTGGCCCTCGACAAGCTGACCGGTTACGGTCGACACGAACGGGCACGAGACCTCATGGGGATCCAGTTCCGCAAGCGAACGTAGCAGAGGCTGTCGGATACCATCCATGACCCGGCTGTGAAAGGCGTAGTCGAGTTCGAGGATCCGGTAGAAGACGCCCCGTTTCTCCAGCACAGCCTGCAGATCCTCGAGTGCGCCCAGCGGCCCACTGAGGGTCACGGAGACCGGGCTGTTGACCGCGGCCAACTCGATCGAACCGTCGAAGGGAGCGATCTCGTTCAGCGCGTCGGCCTGGGACAGCCCGACCGCTGCCATTCGGCCCATCCCACGGGTCAGGCCCTGGGCGGCGCTACGCTCGTGGATGACGAGAACAGCCTGCTCGAGATCCAAGGCGCCGGCTGCGTAAGCGGCTGCAACCTCGCCGACGCTGTGCCCCAACACGGCCTCGACGACCAGGCCTCGCGCTACGAGGGTCTCGTACAGGCCGACCTGCAAGGCGAAGAGTAGCGGCTGCGCGATCTCGGTCAGGTGGAGACGCGAATCTGCGGGGTCGCGCTTCAGTTCCTCTAGGATCGAGAAGCCGGTCAGCGGGTGTAGTAGATCATCCACCTTCTGCACATGGCGGTGAAACAACCAGTCGGTCGCCAGGAGGCGCCGGCCCATCCCGGGCCACTGCGAGCCATTTCCTGCAAATAGCAGGGCCAGTCTTGCGTTTTGGTTGATGGCTCTCCCGCTGACCACTCCCTCCCCGTCCTGCCGATCCGCGAACGCCGCCAGCCTTTCGGATAGCTCGGCCGAGTCCCGTCCGAACACCACGAGCCGGTGCTCGTGCTGTTGGCGCCCTGTGGCGATGGCTTGAGCGACGTCGAGGGGCAGAGGTGCATTTGGACCCACCAGGAGGTCCCGATATCGCAGGGCCAACTCCCTGAGTGCCGGCTCGCATTTCGCCGAGAGAAGCAGGAGCGCCATGCGCCGCCGGACCGCCGACTTGCACGCCGGGGCCGAATGCGGGTACTCCTGCACCACCACGTGTGCATTGGTGCCTCCGAAGCCGAAGGAGTTCACTCCCATCACTGCCGGCACGCCATTTTCAGTGAGTGGCGTGTACTCCGTGACCACCTTGACGTTCAGTTCCTCGAACGGGATGTTCAGATTCGGTTGGTCGAAATGGAGAGACGCCGGGATGCCTCGATGCTTCAGCGACAGGATCACCTTCACCAGGCCCGCCATTCCGGCCGCCGACTCGAGGTGCCCCACGTTTGTCTTTGCCGAGCCGATGGGCAGTGGCTTGTCAGAGGGACGCGCGCTGCCGAGCGCCTTGCCGATGGCCTGGGCCTCCTGCGGATCCCCGGCCGATGTTCCGGTGCCGTGAGCCTCTAGATAGGTCACCGCCTCGGGGCCTCGCTCGGTCTCCGCGTACACCGAGCGCAGCAGGGCTTCCTGGACCTCGGCTCGGGGCATCGACAGACCCTTGCTACGACCGTCCGAGTTGACCCCCGAGGCGAGGATCACCGCGTGGATGAAGTCACCGTCGGCCTGGGCTCTACGCAGCGGTTTGAGGAAGACCAGGGCGCCGCCCTCGGCGCGGACATAGCCGTTGGCACGGGCGTCGAAGGCCCGACAGCGACCGTCGGGCGAGAGCATCGACGCATTGGAGAAGCCGAGGAAAGGAAACGGAGCGAGCAGCATGTTCACACCGCCAGCCAGGGCCATCGACGATTCTCCGCTCCAGAGGTCGCGGCAGGCATAGTGCAGTGCGACGAGCGAGGACGAGCAGGCGGTGTCGATCGAGAGGCTGGGCCCCTGGAGGTCTAGAACGTAGGAAATGCGGTTGGCGGCGATCGAGAGGGTGCCTCCGCTCATCACATAGGCATCGCCGGATGCTGGATCGTCCACCCGTCGAGTTGCGTAGTCATTGCTCGAGATCCCGACGTAGACACCGCAGTCCGATCCCGCGAGCCGCTCCGGGATCTGTCCGCCGTCCTCCATTGCTTCCCAGGCCAGTTCCAGCAGCAAGCGCTGCTGGGGGTCCATCTGCGCCGCCTCGCGTGGCGAGATGCCGAAGAAATCGGCGTCGAACTGATCGACATTCTCCAGGACTCCCGCCGAAAAGGTGTAGCTTTTGCCAGGAACGCTCCTGTTGGGGTGCAAGAAGTAGTCGGTGCCCCAGCGCTCCGGCGCGATCTCGGTCACCACGTCGCGGCCATTCCTGAGAATCTCCCAGAACTCGGCCGGCGTGCTCGCTGAGCCGGGGAAACGGCAAGCCATTCCTACGATCGCAATGCCGTCGCGCTTGGTCCGCAAGCCTGGACTCCTCTGTCAGAAGAAACGGGATAACAGAAGCGGCGATCGTAGCATCGAGAAGCCCAGGCTGTCCTGGTTGAAGGCACCGAGAGCGCCGCAACTTTCGCGGCCAGACTCGTCGGCACGCCAGCCGATGGCGGAGTCAGTCACACTTCCTTAGAGTCCGCGTCGCCGGTTTTCCTGCGTTTTGTTTCCGGTGCCGCTCGATCGCACGCTACGAGTGGATGACATACTGGCCCGCGCCCGACGACGATGGGGTGTCTTCGAGCAACGATCTGCCTCGTGGTGTTCTGGAGAGTCTCATGAACGTGCTGGTCACCGGGGCTACGGGCTTCATCGGAAGTCACCTGGTCGACGTCCTACAGCGCCAGGGGGACGACGTCAGTGCTTTGGTTCGCTCCACCCGAAAGGCGCAGAGTCTGGTAGAGCTCGGCGTCCGGGTGATTCGTGGCGATCTCGACGACGAACCGGCGCTTGCACTGGCAACCCGCGACTGTCAGGTCATCTACCATCTGGCCGGGTTGGTGGCGGCACGCAACGAGCGGGAGTTCCAGCGCACGAATCGTGACGGGACTCGGAAACTGGTCGCGGCGGCGCAGAAGAACGGCCGGCCGCTCTTCGTTCTGGTCTCCTCGCTGGCGGCGGGAGGGCCCGCCTTGCCGGGCCGTCCCCTGCGTGGCGATGAGCCGCCACGACCGGTCAGTGCCTACGGCCGAAGCAAGCTCGCGGGCGAGGAGGTGGTGCGCCAGTCAGACCTCGCGTACGTGGTCGTGCGTCCGCCGATCGTCTACGGACCGCGCGACACAGAGGTGCTCAAGATCTTCATCGCGGCTCGGCGCGGTCTGGTGCCTATGTGCGGAGACGGACGACAGGAGCTCTCGGCGGTCTATGCACCCGATCTCGCGGAGGCGCTCGCCGCGATCGCAGCTGCTCCCCAGGCCGTTTTCCGCACCTACTGCGCCTGCCACGCCCAGCGATTCACGAGCGAGGAGCTCGTTCAGACGGTAGCAAAGGCACTGGGTCGGCGGGTTCGGATCCTGAAGCTCTCCGAGCGCCCGTCTCGGGTGATCCTGGGTCTCACCGAGACCTTCTGTCGGCTGATCGGGCGCAGGACCATCCTCACTCGGGACAAGGCGAAGGAGCTTTTTCAGGCGGCTTGGACCGGTGATCCCGGGCCGCTCCATAGAGACACGCGTTGGCACGCCCAGCACGACCTCGCTTCCGGCATCGCGGCGACCGCCGCCTGGTACCGCGCCCGAGGTTGGATCTGAGGTTCAGGACTCAGTCGAGCCGGGTACCGTCGGGTCGGATGAAGCCGGAGTGGGACCGGCTCGAGGAGAGGTGCTCCTCAGCGAGCAGCACGGCGCCTTGAAGTGTTCTGCGGAGTAGCCTCCGGATCAGAAAGCCCTGCACGAGGCCCGCCGCGCCGCCGGGCTCGGACCAGGAGAAGTACTCGATCATGGTGCAGCTCTCGGCTACGCGCACGAGCAGCCAGGAACCTCGGGTCGCCTTCACTGGCGACACGCCCGGCCCCATTCGGTCGAAGGGAGGCCGCGATCGGTCGATGCCCTCCATCTCGTCCTCCCAGATCAGCTCCCACAGCCGCCCCCCGGAGCTGTCGTAGAGCTCTCGGTTCATCCAGTTACGAGTGACCCACCAGCGGCCGATGCCCATCTGTTGGAAGTACTGGAAGAGGAGGCGATCGTCGCCATGAGCGGTGCCCTCGATGACGCCCGAGTACCGGACCGGAATGTAGTCGGTCTCGAGAGCGTGATGGTTCTCATCATTGATCGCTTTCCAGACCAACTCCACCGGCAACTCGACCGCGACGACGGCCGCACCCTTTCTTCCCTCGTGGTCTGCAAACACCTTACCGACGCTTTTGGCCGCTTTGCGGTAGAGCGTAGTCGGTGTGGACATCTCGAAGCGCGCTGAACGAGCGCTCGCGCTCAGGTCGATGCCTTCGAGGCTCTTCTGGATCTTTGCCGAGGAGGGACAGCTTGCGGCACCCGATGGTCCGGCCGGAAGGATCAGGGCGACTGCGGCAACGGCGATTCGCAGCGACCCCCGCATCCCTCGGAGGATAACAGGACACCGAGGAGGCCGAAGGGCCCGCCGCCCCTCTACCCGTACGAGTCGTCGCCGGTCGCGGAAATCAGTCTTGCGCATTCTCCAGTCGAAACCTTTGCGAGTACGGAGCCTGACCCGACGAGGGCAGGATCTCGAGAAACTCGTGCTCGGTGGCGGCATGGCAACGGTTACAGCCGTCGATGAGGTCTTCGTAGGCGCCCCAGGCGAGGGCCCAGTCGCCATCGCTCAGCTCTTTTCGCAGCCTTTCGAGCAGTAGGGGCATGATCACGCGGCTCGGCTGCGCGATGACAACTCCATCATAGGTCTCGATACTCTGAATCGCTTCGATGGTTTCAGTCACTTCATGTAGATAGAAGTCGGAGAGAGGCCGGTTGTCGGCTTCGATAGCGTAGCCCAGCTTCTCTGCGAAGCGCTGTAGCCCTCTCCCATCACCATGGCGAGCTCGGGGGGCTCTTCGGGGCTGCTACATCCCAGGCCCGCGAGCAACAGGAAACCCAGGAGGCCGAGGCTCGAGGCGCCCGTCTTCAAAGGGTCCTGCTTCAAATGCTGCCTCCGCGTCTCTTTGTTCTCTGCAGGTAGATTCTGAACGCTGCCTTGCGCAGCTCTTCGCGCGCGTTTCCCATCTTCGACAGCTTTCGTAGTTGCGGTGTCGGCAACAGTGGCAACAGTGTGCGGACGACGGGAGCCGGTGTCTTCGGGCTCTTGACCACTGCCAGCTGGATCTCCTGGTTCTGAATCCACTTGCGGGTCGACGCTACCCGCTGCATGATGGCGCCGGTGGCGAAATTGGACTTGACGATCTCGAGCACGTCGCTGTCTTCGAGATGCGGATTCGTGAGCAGGGCGAGCAGCACTTGAGCGGTAGGTCGTCGAAGCAGGATCTGGCGCTCGATCCGTCCTGCCCTGCGCGCCAAGCGGATCAGCTCCGGCGGCTTCATCTCGCGAATGCGATAGATCGGCGAAACCTCCGATGAGTGCAGCTGTATCTTTTGCTTTGCAGCGCAGGGCGCCGGCGAATCTGTCGATGCGGCCGCGGCAGAGGCTCCGAGTCGACTCTTGATGGAAGCGGTCGGGATCGAGCCCCAGTCCAGAACTCGAAGGGCTGTGCCGAACGAGGTCGCATCGCCCGGTTCGGCGAAAACCTGTACGACTTCGATGTTGAAGTGGGCGGCAAAGCCTTCGGACGTCGACACCGAGCAGGTCAGCGGCTGATAGAGCTCCAGCTGTCGATCGAGAGTACAGAAGAATCCGTCGTCTTTTTGTGCCTGGTCGAAGAACTGGTCGAGCTCGAGGAGGGATTCAGGCTCCAGGACGAGACTGGCTTCTTCGGTGCGAAGAGTGATTCTCATTCTGGCGCTTCGGTCACGTCAGCCTTGCCAGCCCGGTCCGTGAACCACACGACCCGGCAGGGCACCCGTGTGATCGCCGTCCTTCAGCACCTGTTCCCCGTTGACCCAGACGTGGACCATCCCGGTGGAGTATTGATGGGGCTCTTCGAAGGTGGCGTGATCCTGAATCGTGGCCGGGTCGAAGACGACGACGTCGGCGAAGTAGTCGGCGTCCAGCCGTCCGCGACCTTGGATCTTCAAATTGTCCGCCGGCAGCGAGGTTAGCTTGCGAATGGCCTCCTCGAGAGGCAGGAGCTTCTCCTCGCGGACATACTTACCGAGTAGCCTGGCGAAGTTTCCATAGGCACGGGGGTGGGTGCTGGTCTCCAGGAATTGGCCTTCGGGCGCAATCGATGCCGCGTCGGATCCGAAGCTCAGCCAGGGCAGGGGAATCTGTCGGCGCACATTCTCTTCCGACATCAGGAAGTAGACCACTTGAACCCGGCTGCCATCCTCGACGACCAGATCCATTGCGACTTCGTGGAGAGGCTTTTGGCGCATTTCGGCGACTTCGCTCAGCGTCTTTCCGGTCAGCGAGCGCAGCTCGGGGTTCTTGAATCCAACGAGCAGAATGCCGTCGCCGCCGGCGGCCAGATAGAGGTTCTCCCAGTCGTCGGTGGGGGTGGTCATCTCGGTCGCGAGCCGTTCGCGGATCTCGGGTTCCTGGAGACGCTCGGCCCACCTCTCGTAGCCACCTTCCTGCACCCACGGTGGCATCGAGGCGTCGAGCCCGGTCGAGCCCGCGACGTAGTTGTACATGTCGGCTGTGATCCGCAAGCCATTGGCGCGCGCCGTCTCGATGCGCTCGATCAGCGGCTCGAGCTTCGGCCAGTTTTCGCGACCGGCCGCCTTGAGATGAAATACCTCGGCCGGCAGACCCGCCTCGCGAGCGATCGTGATCAGCTCTTCGAGTGACTCGAGAAGTCTGTTGCCCTCGCTCCTCATGTGCGAGACGTAATAGCCGCCGTACTCAGCGGCGACCTTGCACAGCTCGATGATCTCATCGGTCGAGGCGTAGAAGGCGGGAGCGTAAATGAGCGAGGTGCTGAGTCCGAGCGCTCCCTCTCGCATGGCCACCTCGACGAGGGCCCGCATCCGATCGAGCTCGTCGGCGGTCGGCGGCCGATCCTCGTAGCCGATCTCGTGGATTCGCACCGTCGTGGCGCCGACGGTCGAGGCAATGTTGGGCGAGATGCCCTTGGCAACCAGATGATCGAGATACTCCGCCAGAGTCGTCCACTCCACGTCGTACTTGAAGTCGCCTTGGCTGGCGCGCAGGCGCTCCTTCATTGACTCGCTGAGAGGCCCTCCCGAGATGCCCTCACCGAATATCTCGAGCGTGACTCCCTGCCGGATGTCGCTCTGTGAGCGCCCGTCGGCAAGAAGAGCGGTGCCGGCGTGGCTGAGCATGTTGATGAAGCCCGGCGCTACTGCTAGCCCGGCAACGTCGATCTCTTCGGCCGCGCTGGCTCGGCTCAGATCACCGGTTGCGGCAATCCGGTCGCCCCGAATGGCCAAGTCCGCGACGTGAGGCGCCTCGCCACTGCCGTCGTAGAGAGTGCCGCCGCGCAAGATGACGTCGTAGTCCGGCGGAGCGGTGCAGGCAGCGAGCAGGAGAACGACTGGCAGAAGCAGCTGGCAGGTTCCGACTCTGGTGTGTTTCACGCCGCGCAGCATACCGGACGCTTCGAGGCCGATTCGGTCGGAATCCGATATCCTCTGTCTCGCATGGAACAACGTCCGTTAGGCCGCACCGGAGCTCGAGTGCCAGTGATCTGCCTCGGCACGATGACCTTCGGTCTGCAGTGCGACGAGGAGACCTCGTTCGAGATCCTCGATCGCGCCTTCGAAGCGGGCGTCGACTTTCTCGATACCGCCAACGTCTACCCCCTGGGCGGAGGTCTCGAGACGGTGGGGCGCACCGAAGAGATTCTCGGGCGTTGGATGGAGAGTCGCGGTGTTCGTGATCAGGTTTTCCTGGCGACCAAGTGTCGCGGAAAGATGGGACCGGGGCCCAACGATGCGGGCCTGTCGAGGATTCACATTCAAAGCGCTGTGGAAGAGAGCCTGCGCCGCCTGCGAACCGACGTGATCGATCTCTACCAGACTCATTCGTTCGATCCGCACACACCCATCGAAGAGACTCTCTCGGCTCTCGACGATCTGGTGCGCCAGGGCAAAGTGCGCTACATCGGGTGCTCCAACTATCCGGCCTGGCGGTTGGAAGAGGCGCTCGAAACCAGCCGACGCTTGCGGCTGGCTCGCTACCAGTGCCTGCAGCCTCGCTACAATCTTCTGTACCGCGAGATCGAGACCGAGGTTCTGCCGCTGGCGAGGGCGGCCGAGCTCGGCATGATCGTCTACAACCCGCTTGCCGGCGGGCTTCTTTCGGGCAAGTACCGGGCCGACGAAGCGCCCCGTGAAGGTACTCGCTTCACCCTCGGCAGCGCCGCCCGCGTGTACCAGACGCGCTACTGGGACTCTCTGCAGCTCGGAGCCGTGGATCAGTTGCGGGAGGCGGTCGAGGCGCGCGGCCTCTCGCTGGTTTCGGTGGCGGTTGCCTGGGTGTTGGCCCAGCCCGGGATCACCTCGGCGATCATCGGGGCGAGCCGCGCAGAGCAGCTCTCAGACAGCCTCGCCGGCGCCGACCTCGAGCTCGACGACGAGCTTTTGGACCTCTGCGGCGACGTCTGGTGGCAGTTACCTCGCCGCCCTGTGGTCGAGGGATACCGGTAGCTTCTGAATTGGGCTGTCGAATCCGATCTCGGTTCGCATGACTTGGTCGCGCGGCAGCTCGACTCTGGCGCGGGTCGCCCTCCCTGCCCTGATCCTGCTGGCGTTCCCCTTTTCCTGCTCGACAGCCCCGGAGGGCCGGGAGCATCCGCGGATCCTGGTTTTCGCCGCTGCGAGTCTGCAGGATGCGCTGCAGGAGCTAGCTGCGCCTCTGCTCGAAGAGACCGGTCTCGAAGCGGTTTTCAACTTCGCAGGCTCGAACGTGCTCGCCCAGCAGGCTCGGGCCTCCCGGGGCGCGGACGTCTTCCTTTCGGCGGATACGGCATGGATGGAGTGGTTGGCGGATGCGGGTCGCGTGGTTCCCGAGTCGAGTCGTGAGCTCCTCTCGAATCGGCTGGTCGTGATCTCCCACCCGCGTGGGCCACGACGGCTGTTGGCGCTCGAAGACCTGCCCGGCCTCGGGTTCGAGCATCTCTCGATCGCCGATCCGGAGTCGGTGCCGGCCGGCCGCTACGCCGAGTCGCTCCTGAGGGGAGTTGCTAGCGGCGATGCCACCCTCTGGGAGAGGGTGCGCGACCGTGTCGTTCCGGCTCCCGACGTGAGAGCCGCGCTGGCTCTCGTCGCCGCACGAGTGGACACCATCGGCCTGGTCTATCGAACCGACCAGCGTCGTTCCGAAGGGGTTCGTCTGCTTCTCGAGATCGAGGCCGAGCTGCAGCCTCCGATTCGCTACTGCGCGGCTCTCCTGAAGGATGGCGAAGCGGGTCTCGAGCGCGGTAGGGAGCTACTGGAGTTCCTGTCGTCTCCTGGTGCGCGAAGAGTCTTCGAGGAGCACGGCTTCGTGACGCTGCCGTGAGAGGATTCGTGCAATGAACGAGCTGACGACGGCTCTTCTGCCGGCCCTGCGGCTCAGCCTGTGGGTGGCGACGGTGTCGACGCTCCTGGTGTTGCCGCTCGGGGCGTGGCTAGCCTACGTAACCGTTCGCCACGACTTTCCCGGCAAGCGAGTGCTGTCGACCCTGGCGGCCGTTCCTCTGGTGTTGCCGCCGACGGCGGTCGGCTACCTACTATTGCGGATGCTGGCCAGCGATGGTCCGCTCGGAGAGGCCATTCTCGGTTTCGACCTCGGGGTGTTGCTGACTTGGAAGGCCGCAGTTCTGGCCGCTTCGGTGATGTCCTTCCCTCTCGTCTTCAGGACCGCACGAGTGACCTTCGAAGGCATCGACCCGCGTCTCGAGGCGATGGCGCGGACTCTCGGTCACGGACGCTTCTCGAGGTTCTTCCGCTTCACTCTGCCGATGGCGATGCGTGGCCTTCTTGCCGCCGCGATCCTCGGTTTCACGAGGGCGGTAGGCGAGTTCGGGGCGACGGTGATGATCGCCGGAAATATTCCAGGTCGCACCCAGACTCTTTCGTCGGCGATCTACTCCGCCCAGCAGTCCGGCCGCGAGCAGGATGCCTTCATGCTCCTGGCGGTGGCTCTACTAGTAGGCTTCGTAGCGATCTTCGCATCGGAGCGACTCGCCGCTTCCAAGAACTAGGGCACGGTTACAGAGCCGGCGAACCAGAGGATGTCGTAGCGGACTTGGGTTGCGAATCCGAGAGGCGTGTTTCGAGAGAAGCTGAAGTCGCCGGTTCCCGTGGCGATGCGTGAGAATTCGAACGTGAGGAGAGTCCCGGAAGCGAGCGGTCGTCCCGGTACCTCTCCCACTCGGCTCAGCCCGACCACTACAACCCCACCGCTGAGCTCGGTTACCTGCAGACTCGTCGCGGCTCCGCCGTCCGCGAGGTAGTCTCCTTCGGTCAGCGATCTGAACTCGAGGACGGCGTCGGGGAATCGAAGATCGAAGGCGACACCGTACAGGGCGTCGATCTTGACGGCGTCGAGGTTCAGGATGAGCGTGTCACCATCGGTGCCTGCCGCCTGGGTCAGGGTGAGGCTGTTGGTCGCGCCACCAGAGGGAGTGTAGACAATGGTGTCCGGCGCAGGTGGCGGTGGCGGCGGTGGAGTCGTGAAGACGTCGAGGGCAGCCGGAAAGAAGGCCACTAGCCATTCGCTGTCAAAGGTGGCGCTGGAGCTCAGATCGGTGGCTTCGCCGAGCCGCGAGCCGCCGTCGACCCAGTCGATGAGCGTCGCAATCTCGCGTTTCGAGAGTGACGCGTCGTTGCGCCAGGAGGTGTGCCACGGAATGGTACCCTCCGCCAGAGCGACGTCGTCGCGGACGGCATCGCGGATCGAGTCGGCCCACGATGCTACTTCGTCGTATTGCAGCAGCGAGAAGAGCGTGTCGTCGGCACGCGGCTGGTGGCATCTGGAGCAGTTGTGAATCAGAATCGGGACGACGTCCGAGCTGAAGGTGACGATGTCTCCGAGTTGTGGGCTCGTTGCGGCGGACGGTACAGCGAGAAGCGCGATGATTGGCAGGAGGACGATTCTGGACATGTGGATGCCCCGGTCGTATGGGAAGGCGGAGTTTAGCATTTGACCGAGACTGGCCATCGGCCTCCGAGCAGCGTACCCGAAGGGGCGACGGGCCCGACTCTCGACGTGGATATCCGTCTGCCTCTCGACAGGTTCTCTCTGCAGCTGGCCTTTGCCACCACAGCACACGTCACCGGTCTCTTCGGGCCCTCCGGTGCCGGCAAGACAAGCGTCTTGGAGAGCATTGCCGGCCTTCGGAGGCCGCTAGGACGGATCGCTTTTGGCGAGGAAGTCTGGCTCGACAGTGAGAGCGGGGTCTTCGTGCCGCCGGAGGCGCGTAGGATCGGCTACGTTCCGCAGGAGGGGTTGTTGTTTCCTCATCTCGACGTTCGCGGCAACCTCCTCGCCGGAGTCGCGGCGCGAGAAGAGCCGCCCGATGGAGCTCCCGATCGGTTCAAGGAGACCTGCGAAATGCTCGAGCTGGGGCCGCTTCTCTCGAGAGACGTGAAGGACCTGTCGGCAGGTGAGCGCCAGCGGGTCGCTCTCGGTCGTGCCGTGTGCTCGGGCCCCGAGCTCTTGCTGCTCGATGAGCCTCTCGGTTCGCTCGATCATCCGCTCAGGAATCGGATCCTGCCCTTTCTTCGTCAGCTCCGCGATGAGCTCGAGATTCCGATGGTGTACGTGTCCCACGATCCCACTGAGGTGCTGGCGCTATGCGACGAGCTGGTGGTCGTCGAGGAAGGCCGGCTGAGAGCCCGCGGCAAGCCGAGTGATCTGCTGGCCGACCCCTTGGTCTGGTCGCTCGCCGAGGAGGATGGCTTCGAGAACGTTCTGCCGGCGATCGTACTGTCGTCGCAAGAAGCGGAGGGCGGCCGGGTGAGCTTGGCGGAAGGCGTCGTGCTTCGCGTTCCGGGCCTGGCCGAGCTGCCCGGTCAGCAGGTCTTGGTGTCGCTTCCTGCCCAGCAGATTCTGATCGCGGTCGACCGCCCCGTCGGTCTGTCCGCTCGCAATTGCCTGCCCGCGACAGTGACATCGGTGCGGCCGGCGGGTCGGTTGGTCCTGGTGGGCGTTCGACTCGCGCCCGGCCTGCCCGAGGTCATGGCGGAGCTCGTCCAGGAGGCCTGCGACGAGCTGGATCTTCGAGCTGGAAAAGACGTGTTCCTGGTGATCAAGACGACCGGAATCACCGTCTTGTCGACGGGAGTGGAAAGGGGGTCCGAAGCCACGTGAAAGCGGAGAAAAAGAGACAGCTGCCCCTGATTTAGAGGATGACTCAGGCGGGCTCCTAGTGCTGCCTTTCCAGCTTCCAGTCCATGCTGCGGTTGCGGCCGCGGTGGAGTCCTTCGATGCGGGCACAGAGCGCCTCGCCGTCGCGCCAGTAGGTGACGACGCTGGGAAAATCGGGAAAGGAGCGTTGAAACTCGACTCTCTCCGGCTCGATGTTACGCAGCGAAAAGGCGATCGTCGGCTCGTCGCGCTTGGTGGCGTAGTAGGTGAGGCCCTCGCCGGTCTCCTCGAGGCGTAGGAACTCGTACAGCGGCGCTTCGTCTTTGCGCACCTGGCGGTGTATCCCGAGCATGAGCCCGCCGCGACCCTCGAGCCAGACCTCGTCTTCGACACAGTCCTCGCTCTCGCTGTGCCAGGTGCCTACCAACCAGTGGAGGTCTTTGAGTCGCTGTGCCATTGCTTCCCCGATATGATCGCTTGCGCCTTGCGCGGTGCTTTGAACCTACCAGGAAACGTGTGAAGAAACATGGGTCACGAGGTCGACTTGGAATCGGTAACCGGCTACTTCCGGGGTCTCCAGGATCGTCTGTGCGAGGCTTTCGAGGAGGCCGACGGCGAGGCGAGGTTCGGGGAGGACTGCTGGCGGCGCGCAGAGGGTGGCGGCGGCAGGACGCGAGTCCTCGAGGGCGGTGCGATCTTCGAGCAGGCCGGGGTCAACTACTCGGACATCTTCGGCGACGAGCTACCGGCGGCGGCGTCGGCGCAGCGACCCGATCTGGAGGGGCGCAGCTTTCGTGCTTGCGGCGTCTCCCTCGTTCTGCATCCAAGGAATCCCTACGTTCCGACCATGCACGCCAACGTCCGCTTCTTCCTCGCTGAGAAACCCGGCGAGGAGCCGGTCTGGTGGTTTGGCGGAGGCATGGATCTGACGCCGTACTACGGCTTCGAAGAGGACGCCGTGCACTGGCACCGCAACGCGCGCGAGGCATGCCGGGAGCACGGCGCCGAGTCGTACGACCGATTCAAGCGCTGGTGCGACGAATACTTCTACATCGCTCATCGCAGCGAGAACCGTGGCGTCGGCGGCCTGTTCTTCGACGATCTCAACGAGGGTGGCTTCGAAGAGTGTTTCTCCTTCGTGCGCAGCGTCGCCGACCACATCCTGCCCGGCTACCTACCGATCGTGGCCAGGCGCTCCGGCATCGACTACGGCGACCGCGAACGTGACTTTCAGCTCTATCGCAGAGGCCGCTACGTCGAGTTCAACCTGGTCTACGACCGCGGAACCCGTTTCGGTCTGCAATCAGGCGGCCGCACCGAATCGATCCTGATGTCTCTGCCGCCTCTGGCGCGTTGGCAATACGACTA
>Ga0114950_10002681_pt1 | contig 13689 bp, 13 predicted proteins | sample N075metaG_FD_83503 | JGI IMG/M metagenome (GOLD analysis project Ga0114950, IMG submission 83503) | Deep subsurface microbial communities from Kermadec Trench to uncover new lineages of life (NeLLi) - N075 metaG | ecosystem: Environmental > Aquatic > Marine > Ocean trench > Sediment | place...
GGATATCTCGAAACAAACAACAGGATATTCAGGAACAATATTCGTTCAAAAATCCGACAAGTACACTCGAATAAACGCAGCTGACATTTTATACCTGGAAGCATCCGGAGATTATACAATTATCAGTACGCACAAAGATCAATATGTAAGCTCAAGGGGAATCACAAAACTTGAGCTGAAGCTGGATCCGGAACAATTTATCAGGATTCACAGATCTACCATCATAAACCAGGACCATTTGTCTGAAATTGAAAAACATTTTAATGGTGGAATGATAGCAAAAATGGCCAATGGGAAAACATTTCCTATTAGCAGGAGTTATGTAAAAAAAATTCGTGATAAAATCCTTTAATCTAGCTTAAACACAACGTTTAACAGGATTGTAGAGCTAACCAGTTTAGAATTTACAAAACCAGGGACCCAATTAGTGCCGTCAGCTATCAATCTAATGGCTTCTTCATCACAGCTTTTAGTCAACCCCTGAATTACCTGAATATTACGAATAGTGCCACTTTCCGTAATTTGAAATGAGATGGAAACAATTCCTTCAATTTCTTTTGATTGTGCATCTTCAGGATATTTCAGCTGCTCATTGAGGTACTCTAAATAGACATCACGACCACCAATGGGGTGAGTGATTTGACTTAATTTATTCCCACTTACCTGAACTTCATATTCCATTTTTGGATTTGACCTGGATAAAACTATTTCACTATCTATTAAAGAAGTATCCTGGTATCCATTCTTACTTATACGAACGCCTTCATATCCGAACTCCCATGTAAACACGCCATCTTCACTGGTAACTTTCAGTGGTCCACCTTCTCGATAAATATTGACACCTCCAATTGGGCCGTCGGTTGAGCTGATAATACCCGAAAAAACTACAATCTCAGAAGAAAGGGCCTTTTTACTTCGAGCCACGGATGGGGCAGATTGAACTTCCCTTTCCCTTACTTCAGGTGCTGAATCAGCACCAACCACATCACCCTCATCTAATATATCAGCAGCATTTGTTTCCTGAACCGCGAGAGCTACTTTGATACCTTCTTTTTCAATAGTGGAAGCCAATTCGATTGTTTGGTCAGGTTCTGAAGTATCTATGAGATCTATAATTTCATTCTTATTTTCAGCCACTTCTATATCCAAATCCTGTGTTGTTTCCGTTTTTGTATCATCAATCAGACTTTCAGACTCAGGTTCAGGTTCAGGCTCTGTTTCATTTTCAATTTGATTTTTCGACGCTTCTTTTTTAACAGAATTTACTCCTGCCTTTTCTGCCTCTTCCTTCTTATCCGAATAGGACTTCTCCTGAATATTAACTGCAACAGTTTTGTTCTCAATAGGGTCTCTCAACATAAAAATAAGCCCTGCACCTAATGCAATAATGACGGTAGCTGCAGTCATCCAAACTCTTAATTTGGGGATGGCTGATTTATGGTGTTTTGACAATTGGATATCTGTGTCTCTTAAGACCTGGTCCAGTTCACCAATAGGTAATTCCTGGAAACCTTCTACGGCATCGTTCAGGAACGGATCAGAAAGCATTTCCTTCTCAAATTCAAATCTGTCAGCGTCTGACATTTCTCCCTTCAAATACTTTATTATTTCATTTCTTGATCTCATTCCTGACTCCTTTCAATGCAAATTTTAAGGTTCCGTTTACCATTTTGTATGTGGCTTTTAACATTCCCTTCTGATATACCGAATTTTACGGCTATTTGCTGGTAGCTCAATTTATCAAAATAAAATTCTTTCACACAGCTCTTTTGCTCTTTGCCGAGAGATTCCATACAAGCTGTTAATTTACTTTCTTTATCAGATTCCCTTTCGCTATTTAAAGGATGCCATTCTTCACTTGATTCCATAAATCTTGCGGAAACTTCTTCGAAAGGAACTTGTTTGTTATTTTTCTCCTTCCTTAATTTCATCAGGCAGTGATTCCTGGAAATCACATATACCCACCCACGAAAATGTTCGATTTTATGATTAATCAACTCCGTTGAGGCCTTTTCATAAATATTCATCAGTTCATCTTTCGCATCTTCTTTATTCTTCAGGTACTTCAAACAAACTCCTAAAATCAAATGTGAATACCTGATAAAAAGAGCTGAAAACACCTCAATATCTCCACTCAATCGGTAAGATTCGACGAGTTCTTCATCTGAATATAGATTATAGTTTTTCACTGATTTACTAAAAAATAAAACTTTTTTCTAAATCATTTATGGAATCCGGTGCTTCCATGCATCCTACAACAAATCAAATAGGAAAATTATGAAAAAGATCATTTTATTTATTGTACTAGTTAGTGTTTCACTAGCAAATACTAAGCCCGAACTATTAATCAAAGGTCAGGTACTCAGTGCTGACTCAAATACTCCTTTGTCAGGAGTCTATATTTTGGTTAAAGGCACAAAAATCAGTTCAATCAGTAATTCTGATGGCAATTTTGAAATCAGGCCGGAAAAATCAGGAAAATTAATTTTTCAATTACTCGGTTTCAAGGATAAGGAAATATCCTTTTCTTCATCAAATTGGATTACTGTAAAAATGAAAGCAGACAACTACCCGGTTAAAAAAGCTGAAGCTGAAGCTGAACTAACCATGGACATGTCAGGAACACCTGCGGATGGGATACGAACGAAAAATGCTAAAACACATTACCAGGGTCATTCTACACCGGTCAGAGAGGTTTTTCAAGACTGGAATACTGAAAACTATTCGACAATACATGATAATATTTTTCACAGACCTCAGGATGAACCATTGTCAACATTTTCAATCGATGTAGATGCAGCTTCGTATGCCAACATGCGACGGTTTTTAATGAATGGGCAACGTCCGCCGAAAGATGCAATTAGAATTGAGGAGTTGATTAATTATTTCAACTATGACTATCCTCAACCCAAAGGGAAGGAGCCATTTTCTGTAACTACAGAATTGGTAAACAGTCCCTGGAATGAGAATCAAATTCTTCATATTGGATTGCAGGGAAAAGTGATTCCGAAAGAAGATCTTCCATCCTCCAATCTGGTATTCTTAATCGATGTTTCGGGATCAATGGGCAGTGCAAACAAACTACCATTGCTGAAATCAGCTTTCAAGCTATTAGTAAGCGAACTACGAGATAAAGACCGCGTGGCTATCGTTGTTTATGCAGGTGCTGCAGGACTTGTTCTTCCTTCAACACCTGGTAGTCAGAAAGAAACGATAATGGCTGCATTGGATAACCTACAGGCAGGAGGAAGTACTGCCGGAGGGGCAGGTATTAAACTTGCCTACATTACTGCTACAGAAAACTTTCTTGAAGGTGGAAATAACCGGGTAATAATTGCGACCGACGGTGACTTCAATATTGGAGAATCCAGCGATGCAGCCATGGAAAGATTAATCGAGAAAGAAAGAGAACGTGGTGTGTTTCTTACAGTCTTAGGGTTCGGTATGGGCAATTACAAGGATTCAAAAATGGAAATCCTTGCAGATAAAGGGAATGGGAATTATGCCTATATCGATAATTTTCAGGAAGCGAACAAAGTACTCACTCAGGAATTTGGCGGCACTTTGTTTACCATTGCCAAGGATGTAAAAATTCAAATCGAATTTAATCCCGATCTGGTTAAAGCTTATCGGTTAATTGGTTATGTAAACCGTGTGCTTCAAAAAGAGGATTTCAATAATGACAAGAAGGATGCAGGGGATTTAGGATCCGGGCATTCAGTTACAGCTTTGTATGAAATAATTCCGGCGTATGGAAATTTCACAGCAGGCGTGGATCCTTTAAAATATCAGGAGGCAGTTCAATCAACAGACTTTAAATCGGAACTGGCTACTATTAAGTTACGCTATAAATTGCCCGATGAGTCAATCAGCAAACTGTTGGTGGATGAAATTGGTAGTAAACCAATTACCTGGAAAAAGTCATCAAGAAATTTACAATGGGCTGCTACTGTAGCTGCATTCGGAATGATCCTTAGAGAAAGTGAATTTTTAGATGATTATTCGATAGACCAGATTATTGCAATGGGGAAATCGTCAAAGGGTGATGATAAGAATGGATACCGATCAGAATTTATCCGATTGATGGAAATGTCGAAACAATTTTAAGTTATCAATAGGTTTCAGACTATAAAAACAATTAAGAGGTGCAATGAAACATTGCACCTCTTATTTTTGAGCTATGGAGGAAAATCTTCGAAATGCAATACTTCAATCAATCTCCGAGAATAATTCCTCACCCGAGAAGTTCAAAGACCTTCATTCGGTAAGTGGTGGATGCATCAACGAAGCAGCTAAATTCATTACGGATAAATCCGATTACTTTATAAAATGGAATCTAAAGGATGATTTTCCGGGAATGTTTTATCAAGAAAAACACGGGCTGGAAGCTTTACAAAAAGCTGGCGGTATTGTTCCAAAACCCATTTTAACAGGAAATTCAGGAATTTACGATTTTATAATTCTGGAATGGGTGGATTTCAGTTCTGCATCAAATACTTACTGGGAAAAATTGGCAATAATGCTGGTTTCAATCCATAAAAATGGGAATTCTCATTACGGATTGGATTCAAACAATTACATCGGATCATTGGAACAAGTGAATGAATTTAATGAGGATTGGATCGATTTTTTTATCAAAAGCAGACTCGAAATCCAGGTTCAACGTGCTTTCAATCTTGGCAGGCTAAATGTGCATGACTTGAAAAATTTTCAGAACATATACAGGAAATTACCGAATTTACTACCCTTAGAATCACCAGCTCTTCTGCATGGTGACTTGTGGTCAGGAAATGTAATGGCAAATGAAAACGGTGATCCTATTATTTTTGACCCTGCTGTTTACTATGGCAACCGCGAAATAGAATTGTCATTCACCCACTTATTTGGTGGATTTCATTCCCAATTTTACAATGTGTATAATGAATTATTTCCAATTGAAAATGGATTCGAAAACAGAATCCCAATTTACAATCTCTATCCTCTACTGGTTCATGTAAACTTATTTGGAGGAGCCTATATCAATCAGGTTCAGCAAATAATAAAAAAATTCAAATAGCCCCCGCCGCCCCCCCGGCACTGGCTCCCAGCTCACTGTAGCTAAAAAGTCAAATGTTGCCTTCGGTGTTTAAAAAATGGCCGCAGTACTGCTCTTTCAAATAAAAATAACCCAAGGAATCCATTCAGATAAATCAGCCCCTTAAAAAATAAATCCTGATTAATGTAGGAGCCCGGATCAAATGTTATTGTATTTTCCTGGAAGGTAATTTGCTTTACACTTGTAGGAATTATATCCGTAACAGGAAAATTTGATAACAATACAATTGCTGAAATAAGACCAACCGCGATAACCCCAAATGCAATTAACAATCCATTGCTCCTAAAACTGAATGTCTTTGATTCAAATCTTTTTGTAAGATTAGCCATTACCCTTTCACCAAATAAAGTGGAGGGGCTTTTCAAAGGTTGATCAATCAAAGCTTCATCAACTGAATTTAATTCATCATACCTTTTCCTTATTTGAGAGTCCTCATCAATAAGTAACCAGATTTGATCGGCTTTTTCTTTAGAAAATCTTCCGTCAATTAAATCAAGTAATATCTCGTCCGTAATCATCATTGAATTTATAATGTTACAAAATATTTGCCACCTCTTCAGAGAGATGATCTTTAAGTTTTTCTGCCATCCTTTTTCGGGATCTAAATAGTTTCACTTTAATCGCCGATATTTTAAGTCCTGTGATCTGTGAAATCTCTTCTAAATTTCGTTCCTTCAGATAAAATAATGTGATGATTGTTGAATCCAATGGATTCAACGCATGCAAAGCTTTTTCAATCACCGCACGTTGATCCTGCTTTTTTAAATTTATTGAAGTATCGTCATTCGAGGATATTTGATGTTCTATAGATTCAAGGCCAGATACTTCAATCCTCCTTTTCCTTTTATAGCTTATAGATGTGTTAAATGCAATCCTGTACAGCCAGGTTGAATATTTGGATTTACCACTGAAAGATGATAACGCCTGGTACCCTTTAATAAATGTATCTTGAGCAGCCTCTTCGGCATCCTCATCGTTGTTAAGTATCTTGTATGCTATTGTATAAACGTATGATTTATACTTATCAACAAGATCAGAATAAGCAGAAGTATTGCCGCCCAAAACCTCATTTATGACATGGTTGTCCTTAACTTCTACGTGCACGTTACCTTTGACGCTAGCTTTGAATTATAAGTTACATAAGTAACGGCTTATAGTCAAAAAAAATTTGGTATCCACTGTAACCTGTTCCGAATTCATTGCGTCAAAGAGCCGAACAACAAAAATTATAATATCATGGAAGGTACTTTAGCAATAGTCTGGTTAATGATTGTATCAGTTGGAATACTGATCACAGTGGTTTATCTACGCAGATTTTCTAACGAGGAAAGAAAATTAATGATCGAGAAAAATATAAATCCTGATGATTTACAGGTTACAAACAAAACAAGGGCATTATGGCCTCTCCGTTTTTCATTACTATTTATTGGCGCAGGATTCGGCCTTTTTATCGGTTATTTTCTAGACTATCATTTTAGAATGGAAGAAGTAGCATATTTTTCAATGTTATTCATATTCGGAGGAACCGGTTTAGGTATTTCGTATATCATTGAAGAAAAGAAAGACAAAGCAGAACGTCAAAATCAATCAGCTTAATTACCAGGAATGGGTTCGTGAGGTACTCAACTACCTCCGAATACCCATTCTATCAATGTGAATGTTGCGATTAGCAGCACAATCACACTCACAATATTAAGTACAAACCCCGCCCGAATCATATCTTTCATTCGGATCATGCCACTTGAAAATACAATAGCATTAGGTGGAGTTGAAATAGGCATCATAAATGCGCAACTTGCAGCCATCGTAACCGGAATAGTAGCTATCAGAGGATTAATTCCGATACCCGCGGCAATCGCGATCACCACCGGAATAAAAATTGTAACCAAAGCCACGTTACTCATCAATTCAGTTAAAAATAACATCGTTATTATTAGTAATACCATTATAATCCCAAATCCGAGGTGTCCTCTTTCAGCGATAGCTCCTCCAACTAACTGAATTAAACCGGTAGATTCCATTCCTTTAGCCAACGTAAGGCCACCACCAAAAAGAATTAAAATTCCCCAGGGTAAGCGAGTAGTATCGTCCCATCTCATTAGAAATTCGCCCTTTCTAAGGTTTATAGGGATAATAAACATCAATATTCCCCCAGACATTGCGGTAACTGTATCATTCAACAGATCCATCCCAATCACTTCATTGATTAAATTTTTGAAAATCCAGCCGCCTGCGGTTAGTGCAAATACTACTGATACCAATTTCTCCTCCCTGGACATTTTTCCCATTTCATTTAACTGAGTGTCAATAATAGCCTTTGAACCTTTTATTACTCCCAATCCACTCGGGAATAGTACCCTTGTTATCAGGATATAGGTTACGAAAAGGAGAAATGAACTTATTGGAAGCCCAATTAATATCCATTTCGAAAAATCCATCTGGTAGTTTACAAATTCATCAAGATATCCTACTAAAACCACATTAGGTGGTGTTCCTATGATGGTAGCAATGCCTCCAATATTTGCTGCATATGCAATACTTAACAATAGACTTAGCGAAAACAATCCAAACTTTGCATGGTCTGCTTCCTCTAAATTTGTGTCGTCACTTTTGATTAGTCCAATCACAGACATAGCAATGGGTAACATCATGACAGTTGTAGCTGTATTACTTATCCACATACTTAAAAAAGCCGTAGCAATCATAAATCCCAGGATTATTCCATTTGCATGGGTACCAGTGAATTGAATCAGACGTAGAGCTATTCGCTTATGAAGGTTATGTTTTTCAAGCCCAAGTGCAATTAAAAAACCACCCATAAAAAGGAATATGATTGGGCTTGCATAAGGTGCTGTTGACTCCTTAATTGTAAATATTCCAAGTAACGGAAACAGAACCAATGGCAATAATGCCGTGACCGGTATTGGTGCAGCTTCAGTTATCCACCATATTATCATCCAACAAGCCAGTCCAACAACTTTCCAGGCCTCTGCCGATACGTAACCAAGGCTTCCTGTTGTTATTATTATCATAAATACCAGTGGTCCTGATATTAATCCTGCTATTTTAAAAGTGGAAGATGACACGTAATTAGAATGATTTTTACCAAGATAACAAATTGCACAAAAAAAAGGCGCCTTAAGGCGCCCTTGGATCACATATTGGATAACTGGTTAATCGGTAATTATGTAATAATTTGTTATTTGATTGCTCATCAAAAAATCACTTTTTGCAAGAAGCTTATTCAGCTTTTCGTTTTTAATATTGTTCGTGTCATGTACAAGTCCATCATAGACTAATTCATTCTCTGAATTATATATGGTAATGTACTTGCATGAAGAACAATCATCAAAATATACATCAGCGATTGTTGTTTTCTTCTCTTCATTTATCTTTTTTATATCAAGTGCCATTGAACTTGATGCCAAAAGCATAACAGATGCAAGAGCTACGCTTACACCTTTTAAATGTTTTCTAAGGGTTTTCATATTTTTCCAAATTAAATTGAGTAATAGACCAATTCACGTTATCCAACCCTCGTGCCATTAAATACATCTCATTGATTATTAATGACTTATTGAGTTTCCCTGTTAAATTATATGATCGAATTCGAACACTATTGTGCTATGGTGTTCGCCCATTTGATTAGGCAACTACCGGGTTATTAGTTCCCGTGCACTTGAGAGAGATGAGTCTGTAACCTGGTTTCCCGAAATCATTTTTGCAACTTCTTCAATCTGCTCATCAACTGATAGTACTTTTATAAGGCTCACAGATTTACCTTCTACCTGATCTTTATATACGTGGAAATGCCTATCAGCTTTAGCTGCTATTTGTGGTAGATGTGATATGCTTATTACCTGGTGGTTCTCAGCCATTTTTTTCATTAGCTGACCCAATTGTAGCGCCACTTCTCCAGAAACTCCGGCATCAATTTCATCAAAAATAATGGTTGGTAAAGCAGTTTTATCGGCCAGAAGAAACTTAATTGCAAACATTAATCTGCTAAATTCCCCTCCAGATGCCACATTCTTGAGGGGTTGAGGATTCACCCCTTTATTTGCACTGAATAAAATTGAAATTCTGTCAATTCCTTCTCTGCTCAATTCTTTTTCGGAATGTTCAATAACAACCCTGGCATTTGGAATCCCTATTGCATACAATATCTCCTGTATTTTATTACCAAAATTAGCCATCCCTGACATTCTGCTTTCTCTCAGGTTATAGGCATTTTTCAATGCTTTGTCGTGGCTGTCCTTTACCTCGCTTTCAACAAGGGCAAGATCCTGATCGATGGATACTGCTTGCTCAACTTGCGCTGTGATATCCTTTTCAATTTCGATAAGCTCATCGATAGAATTTACCTGGTGTTTTTGCTGGAGCTGATAGATCAGGCTAAGTCTGTCCCTAATCTCTGAAATTCTTTCAGGTTGATGCTCAACATTCTGTTCCAAATAACTCAACTCCGATGAAACATCATTCAGTTCAATTTTCAAGCTATCAATCCGATCAAAGAAAGTCTGGTATTTTGCAGATAGTTTGGAAAGTTGCTGCGTGGCAATAATCGCTGCATTTAAACTATTCAGTGACGAATTATCGCCATCGGTCATGGCTTCCAGGGCATCATTTAGCTGCCTTTTTATTTCTTCAGCATTTTCTAATTCCTGGAGTTCTTCTTCCAAGATTTCCTGCTGACCTGATTCAAGATTTGCAGAGGCCAACTCATCAAGTAAAAATTTATTGTAATCGGCACTTTTACGAATTTCCGCTTCTCTGGCCTTCAGGTTTAACAGGTTGGATTTAACTTCCTGATAGGTTATAAATGATGTATTATATGTAGAATATGCACGTGATGACTCACTGTATTGATCGATTACTGCGAGTTGATACCCTTCGCTGCTTAATAATATTGTTTCATTTTGCGAATGTATATCAATTAACTCTTTTCCCAATTCTTTCAAAGTATCAAGCCTGACAGGGGTGTCATTCACAAAGGCCCTGGATTTCCCCGAAACACTAATCTCTCTTCGTATGATTATTTCAGTATCATAATCCAGGTCATTCCCTTCAAAAAAATGTTGAAGGGAATAGCTTGAAATATCAAAATTCCCTTCGATTATACACTTTTTTGATTCATCCCACAGCGCATTTGAATCGGCTCTTTTTCCCAATAATAAACCAACGGCACCGAGAAGAATCGATTTTCCCGCACCGGTTTCCCCTGTAATTATGTTCAACCGGTCAGATGGATTAAATTCCAACTGCTGTATGAGCGTATAATTTTGTATGGAAAGAGAAAGTAGCATCGAACAACACTACAATATTAGAAGAATACTAGCAATTTAGTTTGCGATCAATTGGAAATTATCTTCGCATATTTATCCCTTTTGCTAGGGCTAACTTCCAGCAGTAAATTGTACGCCTCTCTTCTGATTTGCATTGAACCAGTACTAAATATATTTACCAGTTCATCTGACTTCGCATCGAGGAAGGAGACAATAATTATAGCATTAGGATCAACATCTCTTAAATCTCTTAGTGTTTTCAATACATTCAAAATATTCCTTTGGGCAAGCTCTTCATCCTCTTGATATATATCCAATCCATTCCGATGATATGAATAGTATCCCTTACGAAGTTCTGACATTCTTTGATTTGACAGGTTTTCCACCAGCCAGTACCTGTTTCTAAAGCTCTCCAGAGAGTTCCAGCCACGCCTACCTGATTGGGTGGCATTGGTAACAATATTTTGAGCTACCTGATAAAAGGGTGTTCCATCCATCTCCCCAAATGAATCATAGTCCATCCCAATAATAATATAGGCATAGAATGCCAACATCGATGTGAGGTTACTTGTGTAGGCATTTTCGTTAAAATCCAATGGCAAGCTTTGTACATATTCGAAAGTCCAGTCGCGGTCGGCAAAATTTAGTAGAATAGATTCATAATTTGAATTATATACCGGTCTTGCAGATTGAATTTGGACTGTTGCCTGAAAGCGTCCGATCGATGGCATTCTATCAATTGTGATGCTGAGATTACACTTGATACGTTCTTGATTTTGGAATACATCGCTGCTCCATTTTCTTCCGTTCATAAACTGGGCGAAAGCAATTTCCATATCCTGGAAAACCTGCCTGTCAGAAGTGGAAATCTGATCAGCATTTACAATTACATTGCAATTGAGTTCCTGACCATATGATCGAAAACAAAATGAAAATAAAAACAGTATGATCAGGTGTCTCATTTAGCAGGGATCATTTCAATAATTGCATCAACAATATCTTTTGCCACTTCTTCTTTACTTTTTAACTCAAATTCAGTGATTTTATTATCCTTTCTGATGATTGTAACCTTGTTGCTATCGTGTCCAAATCCAGCGCCAGTATCCCGCAAAGAGTTTAGTACTACCATGTCAAAATTTTTGGATTTCAATTTTGAAGTAGCATTTTCGATCTCGTTGTCAGTTTCAAGGGCAAATCCAACAATGCACTGGTCATCTCTTTTTACTTTTCCAAGACTCCTGGCAATATCGGGAGTCATTGTGAGTTGAATATCCAATCCTGAATCTGTCTTCTTTATTTTCTTATCTGAAACATTTGTGGGTTTATAATCAGCAACAGCTGCGGCTAATACTGCTACATCAGTTGTACTAAATAACATCATGGCTTTTTCATACATTTCATCAGCAGATACAACTTGAGTTACATTGATGCCTGATAAATCGAAAGATTTCGCCACCGGTCCCAGTATGAGTTCTACTTCAGCACCGTTGGATTGAAGCCTTTTTGCAAGTGCTACTCCCATCTTGCCAGACGAGTGATTTCCTATAAACCGAACTGGGTCAATCCTCTCATGTGTAGGTCCCGCAGTTACGAGAACTTTCTTGCCTGATAATGGCAGATCTTTATTAAAAAAATCATCGATGACATTATAAATAGTTTCTGGTTCAGCCATCCTACCCGTTCCTGTTAATCCGCTTGCCAATTCTCCAAATTCAGCCTCAATTACGTGCACATGCTGCTCTTGCTGAAGAATCTTTAGATTTTTCTGGGTTGACGAGTGTTGGTACATATCCAAATCCATCGCCGGAGCAATAAAAACTGTGGATCTCGCTGATAGATACGTGGCAACCAGCAAAGTGTCGCTTATTCCGTTTGCCATTTTAGACAATGAGTTTGCCGTGACAGGTGCCACTAAATACACATCAGCCCAAAGGCCAAGTTCTACATGATTGTTCCATTCACCTTTTTCACCATCAGTGAATGATGATATCACAGGATTTTTAGAAAGTGTAGCAAGGGTGAGTGCGGAAATGAATTCTGAAGCAGAGGGGGTCATAACAACCTTAACTTCGGCACCCGATTTCACAAATAACCGAACAAGGTTTGCAGCTTTGTACGCCGCAATACTTCCGGTTACACCAATAAGAATCTTTTTCCCGCTTAGCACGGACTTAATTTACAAAATATCCCCAGGTTGTTGCTCTTCCTCGGTATTTTCCCTGTAAATCAGTTTGTCATCCAAAAACTCTTCAGCTGCAAATCTTGAAGGTTTCGGCATTCGCTCGTAGAACTTACTGATTTCAATTTGTTCACGGTTTTCGAATATCTCTTCCAAATTATCAACGGTTGAAGCGAATTCAGCTAATTTAGAACTCAATTCTTCTTTTATATTTGAAGAAATTTGGCGAGATCGCTTTGAAATCACTGCTATCGACTTGTAGATGTTTCCAGTTTTAGCTGCTATCTCATCTATATTTCTGGTTTTTATTGCTGCTTGTATTGCCATAATGCAAATATATTATTCTTTATTGTAATTGTTGACTTTTATTTATTCTAGCTAACGCATTTACGATCCCATCATATATGCGATCAGCCTCACGCAGGTGTTTGCTTTGAGGGTAATCTTCAAGAAATTCCTGGTAAAAATTGATGGCTTCTTTATAACGCTCTTCTCTTTTGGAGGGGATACTTGCCTGCGCCATTTGGTATTGAGATTTGAATTTGATAAATCTTAATTCTTCATTATATATCGCATCCGGAAAATCGATCGCGTAGTTATCAATGGCGATGATGGATGATTTATATATACCCATTTTATAATACTGTTTCGCATTCTCAAATCCCTTAATTTCCAGTTTTGATCGCATTTCCTCAATAATGGATTGGGCTTCGTTTGAGTATTTGGAATCGTAATTCTTGTTAATGAAAAGTTGCATTGACTCAATTGCCTCTATTGTACTTGTTTGATCAAGGTTGTAAATAGGTGAATCAAGATATAATGAATACGCTGCCATAAATTCAGCTTCCTCTGCGTATTGGCTTCTTGTATATGTCTCCCTGAATGATGTAAAATAATGAGCAGATAACTGATACAGTTTTTGATAATAATTGCAGTAAGCGAAGAAAAATTGTGCCATCTCACCTTCCTCCTGACCTCGAATAATAGGCATGATCTCTTCAAACAAGACGCTTGCCCTATAGTAATCCTCATCTTCGTAATACTCCAAGGCTGCTTTATATTTCACATTCCAGTCCTGACTTTTTTGAATTTTACGAAAGTCGCTACAAGAACCAAGAAAAATGAATAGA
>Ga0114950_10002682_pt1 | contig 13688 bp, 10 predicted proteins | sample N075metaG_FD_83503 | JGI IMG/M metagenome (GOLD analysis project Ga0114950, IMG submission 83503) | Deep subsurface microbial communities from Kermadec Trench to uncover new lineages of life (NeLLi) - N075 metaG | ecosystem: Environmental > Aquatic > Marine > Ocean trench > Sediment | place...
ATGTCCGGTAATTGGCCGGCTCCGGGTACTAAGGCCACTTCATCGAAGGCTTCACCATAAGGCCTGGTTGCATCTATACCCATGGTAGTCAATACCCCGAGTTCCGGTGCAGAGGGATCAAGCTGGAAGGCTGCCGTTCTTGGAATAATAATCAGGTCTTTGTCTGCCTGACTGCGGGTGCAAACTGCCCACATGACTTTGTCCAGGTCAAACACATCCACATCTTCATCAACCACGATAACTACCTTGGTACCATGAGCTGATAACATTGTCGCCAGCATATTGCGTGCTTCATACTTGGTATGCTGTTGCATGGCCACTATACCCAGCAAACCGACACCACCGGCCCCGTGAAAGTGTACTTTTTTGACACCGGGGAACCGTTGTTTGAGAAATGCAAAACACGACGCTTCCATCGGGATCATCTTCAGTACATGGTTGTCGGTTGTCGGCAAACCGGTCAATGCAGTGTGAAAAATTGCATCCTGACGATGGGTGATCGCCGTTATTTCCAGATAAGGTTTGGGATAGGCGGCTGTATAGTAACCGGTATATTCACCAAACGGTCCTTCCATTTGACGTTTGTCCGGGTGCATTTTTCCTTCAATAATTATTTCTGCGGTTGCGGGAACTTCCAGGTCGACAGTTTCACATTTTACAACTTCCAAAGGCTGGCCTTGTAACGCCCCGGCCAGGGTCAATTCATCCACGCCATAAGCTGCTTCCCATTGTGTGCAGATCAAGACGCCCGGTGATACACCTAATGCAATGGCAACTTCCAATGGCCGGCTCTGGGCTTCCGCCTTTTGGTATTGCAGACCAAGATGGTGTGGTATCGGAGACAGAACGCCGAGTTGCCTCTCGCCTTGTTGCTCAAATCGATAAATGGACGCATTTTTACTGCCATCCTCCACATCTTTACTGATTGCGACACCGGCTGTAATAAACGGACCACTATCCAGTTCGGAATGCACCGGTATGGGTAATTCAGCCAGCGATGCCTGCTTACCTAATTTGATCACTTCTTTACAGGGACCAGAGTCAACCAGGCGTGGCTCAGACAGGTTCTGCATGGCATTAAGATAATGATTGACGGCCCTTTCTTCTGTTGTTTCCATTGCTTTCAACATCAAACGACGACTTGAATACAGGCCGCCCACAACAGGCATGGAATGACCTATTACATTTTCGAATATCAACGCCGGTCCTTCAACGTCAGACGTATTGCGAATGTAACCTGCAATGTCGAATTTCAGTTCCACTTCATCGTCAATGCGCAGCAACTCGTCATCAAGTTCCAGCAGCTGTATGAATTGTCTCAAATCTGTTATAGCCATTTTAATTTTTCACGCTCAAGTCGAAGTATTTTCCAATCATGTAAGCAAGAATATCAATCTCCGCACCCAGGCTCAGTCCAACCAGGATTGCCGCCAAAATCATCCATGGAATGGTATTTATGAACAAGCCAAGTGACGCGAATACAAAAGGTGAGATCCTCGATGAAATTCCGATTGTAAATGCGGCAACGATAAACCATCCATCAAAAATTTTTATTTTTTTTTGCATGATTGGTTCATATAGACATATTATTTCGTCAATGCTGGGCAGGCACTATTGGTTCTTGCGGACCATCATTTTATTTTACTAGTATGCTTATTTAGTGCCTGATTACACGCAATATTTTTATAACATTTGCGAGACTTTCAAGATTATGTACGGGAAGAAAATAGTCCAGGAATGGCAGGGCTGTCTGCATCCCCCGACAGATTGGCTGGTAATCCTTCTTTCCCTTTAAGGGGTTCAGCCACAATAATTTATATACACTTCGCTTCAGAATTTCCATTTCAGTTCGCATGAGTTTAGCATCACCGAGGTCCCAGCCATCACTCAATATAATGACAATAGTGCTGTGAGACAGCATCTTGTGGGCGTAATACTTGTTAAGTTCGTGCAAACTGCCTCCAATATTTGTTCCACCGGCCCAGTCATGTACCTGCGCCGATATTTGTGTAATCACCTCGTCAATGTATTTACTCTGTAAATAAGGCGTAATATTGGTCATACGGGTTGAAAACAGCGCGACCTCAAGATCAGATAATTTACTGGCCATTGCATAGATTAACTGAATAAAAAAACGGCTGTAGCGCTCCATCGATCCACTCACATCACAGAAAAGTAAGAGCCTGGTTTTCTTAATCCGGTGTTTTTTGTAGAGCAATTTCAGGCAATATTCTCCATAAGGCATGCTATGGCGATATACGCGTCGGAAATCAATGTGCTTTGCTTTTTTTGCAGGCGTAAACCGTTTGCTTTTCCGACTGATGAGAACAGCGATTAATTCAGTAACTATTTTCCGCGCCTTTTCTATTTCCTCTTCGGACATGGTGCCAAAATCTTTTTTTATTAGTAATTCCTTGTCAGAATACCCGACTTGTTTCAGCTCAGATTTTGCACTGGATTGTTCATCTGATCCATCACCTTCCAAATCGTTTTTTTTATCATGTTGCTTGTTTTCTGCCTGATCCGGTCTACCGGCTTCATCTTCATCCGGTTCATCACCGGGCTGCTGTTCCACTAAAAGCAGTGGCTCGAACTGTTCCCAGTACTGGCGAAATGCAGAGTCAAAGATTGCGATGGAATCCCTGTCGGAAATAAGTGTACATTTGGAGGCTGCAAAAAAGTCAGCCTTATTCCCTATATCTATGTAAGAAAAACTACGACAGAGATCCATAAGATTGGATGAATTTACATCCACTCCGGAATCGTGTAAAAACCGGGAAAATTTGACCACGTGAGCAAACGTGCTCAGTGATTTTGCCGGATCCTGCCCTGATTGGCTGTGCTCTAGCCCGGACATTTTACCAAGGATCCGGGATTTGCGCTGTAGATGGCGAAACAGTTTGGTTGATCGTTCGAACAGCCATAGCGCCAGCTATGGATTGAGAAGGATCGGCCGAAATGTGAAGCCAGATGCAGTACAAAACCGGATAGGACAAACTGTAAGCGACAGAAACAAGATAAAACATTCATAACGAATTGAATAAATAAAATTATTCCCATAATATCGTCCGCCTTGGTGAAATGTCCGGGCTAATACTGTCAAGTTTTAGTTGCCCGGGTTGATTTTAAAAACAGAGTTGTGAATCCTAGAGTACGCTGCTCTGTTCACTAACGACCGGACCACCTTTGAAGTTTTTTGTTAAAGCAACGAGCTTTTTCAGGTCACCTTGTAACAGTTTTTCATGATCATTTTTGTACTTAAGAATACAGCCCAATGTCACATCTATTGTTGCCTCATCCAGCTCCACAATATCAAGCGCTATCAGCGCGTTGGCCCAATCTATGGTTTCTGCAATGCCTGGACGTTTATAGAAATCCTGTTCTCTCATTAATTCCATAAACCGGCAAATTTGCCGGGCCAGGATGGTCTGAATATCCGGTACTTTTTTCGAAATAATATTCATTTCCTTTTCAAATGTTGGATAGTTGATCCAGTGGTACAAACATCGTCGCTTGAGTGCGTCATGTATCTCGCGTGTTCGATTTGAGGTCAATACAACAATCGGCGGGTGTTCCGTCCGTATGGTACCGATTTCAGGTATGGTAATTTGAAAATCCGAAAGTATCTCCAGCAGGAATGCCTCAAACTCCTCATCAGAACGATCAATTTCATCTATCAACAGGACTGCTGGTTGTTTGCCTTTTGCCTGGATGGCTTTCAGCAATGGCCTGGTCAGAAGAAATTCCTCACTGAAAATATTACTGCCGATTTCATCTTTGTCGATACCGCGTGCTTCCTGTAATCGAATTTCCAGCATTTGTCTCAGATAATTCCACTCATACAGTGCTGTATTGGTGTCCAGACCTTCATAGCACTGTAAGCGTATCAGTTCAGTATCCAGGACTCGGGCCATAACTTTCGCAAGTTCTGTTTTGCCCACGCCGGGTTCGCCCTCAAGGAAGATGGGTTTGCCGAGAGTGACTGACAGAAATATTGTTGTCGCCAGAGAGCGATCAGTAATATAACCACAGCTTTCAAACTGGCTTTCGACTTCATCAATTGATTTGAACATGTTTATTGCAAACTTTATTATCGTCGGAGCATTGTAAATTACGCCTGAATTAAGTTATACCTACTATACAATGACCCTACAATATTAACAATATAGTTAATAATCATACTACCATGTTATTGCTACAATACACTTTAAACCAAGTTTTCCAGTCCTCAAAAACCAGTGAGCGAAATCGTAAATTATGCGTGATTATATTCAACGGTTAATTGCCCGTAAGGAGATGCACATCGTCGAGCGCGAAGTTGATCCAAAGTTCGAACTCGCTGCCATTATCGGCCGATCACAACAGGAAAGTGATTATCCGGTGTTATTCCGCAATGTGCGAGGATCACACTTACCTGTCATATCCAACATTTATGGTAGTCATCGACGATTGTGCGAAATAATTGGCACCAGCAAGGGTGATTTTTGTCGGCATTGGCAGTCAATCATTGCAAGCCAGCAGCCGGCTGTCGCTGATTATACTGAGGAAATTTCAGACACTGACGATTTGGTTGAGGGTAAATTAAGCGATCTGCCACAAATTACCTATTGTGAAAGGGATGCCGGACCATACATCACAGCGGGGGTATTTCTGGCGAATGAACCGGATACCGGTATTCCAAACCTGTCTTTTTGTCGATCCATGATGATCAATGAAAAGGAATTGCGGGTGCGCCTGGCACCACCACATGACATTACCCGATACCAGAAAAAGGCGGAAGCAAAAGGTCAACCCCTGGAAGTGGCAATCTTGCTGGGACCCCCACCGGAAGTCTTCCTTGCAGCCTGTGCTTCTGTTCCGTATACAACAAATGAGATGGCAATCGCAGCACAGCTGAACGGTGGTACATTAAAGATGCGGCCATGCAATAAAATAGACTTGATGGTGCCGGCTGAAACTGAAGTTGTTATTGAAGGCCGTATACTGCCAGACAGGAGAGAACCCGAGGGACCATTCGGAGAATTTCTTGGTTATTATGTTGAAGAAGGACTTAACCATGTTTTCGAAATACTGCAGGTCTCCTGGCGTGAAGGCGCTTTTTTCCACGGTTTGTTATGCGGCTTTCCTGAGGATCTGCGTGTACTTGAAGCGTCATTTGCTACCCGTACCTATAAACACCTGGTAAGCGAATTGCCCGGTATCCTTGATGTCAGTTGTAATCCCTCACCGGTGCACTCCATAATTCGAATAAACCAGCAGTATGAGGGGCATGCAAAACAGGTCATTCTGAAAACATTCAGTTCACATTTACAATTCAACAAAATCTGCATTGTTGTTGACGAGGATGTTGATATTCATGATTTCAACGATGTCTGGTGGGCAGTCATTACCCGCTGTCGTGTTGATAAACATGTGCTGATTATTCCGGATGTGCCTGGTTTTCACCGTGACGAAGAAAAAGTGTACTGGGGACGGCTTGGCATTGATGCGACAATACCCTTTGGCAAGGAAGAAAAATTTGAACGGAAACGGGTTCCGGGACTGGACGATATCGATCTGAGCAAGTACTTCATTTAATGGGTAATACCAACAATTGATTTCGCCATATACGGCCACTGGATAATGAGCTGTTATTTATGGCAATCTGAGAATTTCGATGACCGCGTCAGCCAGACGGTTTTCCTTACCCGTGTCGTCAGTCGCTATACACGAATCAAACAAGTCGCTTAATTCCTGTTCGTTGATAATGCCTCGTGACCCTATGACAACGATTTGGGAAACGGGCTTTGTATCACCCCACGGTCTACCCTTGGTCAAAGTTACCCGTTTACCAACCATTTGCAAAACCACACGTTTGTCATCTACCTCACTGAGCTGAAGTATTCCTTTTGCCCGAAATATGGAAAGCGGTAATGTCTTGAAGGCATGATAAATAGTCTGAAATGCCAAAGGTTGATCCGCGGTCCAGGTGTAGCTGGAAAATATGTCACCGTGATTTGTATGCTTATGCCGGGGGTTGAGCTTCGTCTTGTTCCAGGAAACAGATAAAACTTCTGCCACACCAAATATCAGTTCCATTGGTACCTGGCCGTATGTTGCTTCAATCATGCGCGCCTGTGGTGCGGCATTCTCAAGCCAAAGACGGACTTGTTGCAACCGTTCCACGCTTACCAGATCGGTCTTATTGATAACAATAATATCTGCCACCTCAATCTGATCGATGGCCAGTTTTTCATTGATATTATCCAGTTCCAACACTTGTTCTGCATCTACTACCGTTATGATGCTATCCAATGCAATCTTTGCCGCAATTTTGGTCGACATTACCAGGGCCATGGCGGCTGATTCAGGATCAGACACACCGCTTATCTCCGTAACAATGTAGTCCGGTGGTGTGTCAGTAGTGATTAACTGCAGGATGGCGTTAACCAAATCATCACGAATAGTGCAACACACGCAACCGTTAGCGAGGCTGATGGTTTCACCTTCTATATTGGTGATCAATTGTGCGTCAATACTGATAGCGCCGAAGTCGTTAACGAGTACGCCTATCCGTAGTCCATGATGCTCATTCAGTATCCGGTTTAACAGAGTTGTTTTCCCGGCGCCCAGAAAACCAGCGAGCAGACTTACTGGAATTTTGTTCACTATAGTTCTCTGTAATTCATCTAATACAGCTTAGCCGATCTTTTTCTGCAACATAGCAGTCTTTTGATACTGATAGTTATTGCTATAACAACCACCGGAGGGGCAGACCATGGAATAATAGAATACACTAGATTGTAAATTATATTATTAATGATTATACTCGATCATTATTTTACTTCAAGAGAATAGAATTACCCGATATTTCAGTCCCGGATTCACCCTAATCACTGAAGCTGATGAGAATACAATGAACTATGATTTAGTCATTCATGGCGGCAACGTCGTCACCCCCGACGGTACTTCCAAGGCTGATATTACCATTGCTGATGGCAAGATCCAGTCAATCGGTCAGACATCATCCATGCACACTGCTGAGCGGGAAATCGATGCAACTGACCGTTATGTAATGGCAGGCATCATTGACCCCCATGCCCACCTCGGTTACATGGATACACTAGAGGCAGTAGAATCTGAAACACGTGCGGCAGCCTGTGGTGGCGTTACCTGTTTGGGGGTCTATATCCTCGCATTGAAAGATGGTCTCCTGAAGCAGTTTGAACGGTTTAAAAGCGAGTTCGAAGCAAAAAGCTTTATAGACGGGTTTTGGCATTTGATGGTAATCGATGCTTTGACAACCAGCGAGATTGAACTCTGTCCAAAGGAAATTGGATTGACATCGTTTAAATATAACATGGGATACAAAGGTCCCCATGCTGACCTGATAGGAATTACGGCTACGGATGATGGTGCAGTCTATAAAGGGTTCAGCATGATCGCCAAACTGGGTCCACCGGCCCTGGCTGCCTGTCATACGGAAAATATAGACATACATCTTATGTTGCGGGATGAATTAATCGCCCAGGGACGTAAGGATTTCCAGGTCTGGAATGAGTCACGCCCGCCCTTCGTCGAGGCAGAATGCATGCGCCGTGCCATCTATCTCGCCAAAAATGCCGGCTGCCCTGTGTATATTCCACACATCACCATCGCCGAGGGTGTGGATATCATTGCCGAAGCACAGCAAAATGGCTTGAATGTGACCGGCGAAACCTGTCCCCAGTACCTGACGCATAATAATGAAGAGCCTGCCCAGATCCTAATCGATCATCCGGCATGCGGATGTGTGAACCCGCCATTACGTGACCGTGCAAGTAACGAGAGATTATGGGAGGGAATACAGCAGGGCATTATAAAATGTGTTGGTTCTGATCTCGCACCGACCACACTGGAAATGAAGGGGGATGATATCTGGAATGCGCCCATGGGATTGGGCAATGTTTCTGAATTACTGTTACCGATTATGCTCAGCGAAGGTGTGAATAAAGGGCGTATCAGTTTGGAAAAACTGACAGAAGTCTGCTCCTATAACCCTGCTTTGACATTCGGCGTCCTGCCCAATAAAGGCAAGCTGGAGGCCGGTGCCGATGCTGATATTGTCATCGTAGACCTTGAGGAAGAACGTACTGTATCTCCGGATACACTTAGGTCTATGTGCGACTGGAGTATTTATGACGGATGGACACTAAAGGGCTGGCCTACCCATACGGTTTTACGCGGCCAAGTCATTCTGGACGACGGGGAGCCAGTCAGCCGTGGTCCCGGCCAGGGAAAATATATCCCGCGTAAGTTTGCTGCCAAATCCAATAACTGAAAAACGTATGATTCCTGCCCGTTATCAAGATTACGAAGATACCGTTACCGTCGGTTGTGTCAATTATGACAGTGTCTGGGGAGACAAGGCAGCCAATCTGGAAAAAATAAAGGGAATAATCACTGAAGCGGCAGATCAGGGTATCAACATCCTTGCATTTCCGGAGCTGGCACTCAGCGGTTATGAATGTAATGTGGATTTTACCATGCACCGGCAAGCCGCCGAGACAATACCGGGACCGGCAACCGAAGAGATTGCTGCATTGACTAAAAAACTTGATATATATGTTGCCTTTGGTATGCCCGAACAGGACAAAAATGATCCGGATGTTTGTTTTATTGCCTGCCCGTTAATTGGCCCGGATGGTTTGATAGGCACCTATCGCAAGATTCACATTGGTCCGTTGCCGATGTTTACCGAAACCATGTGTTTCCAGGGTGGTACCGTTGTTCCCGTATTTGAGACCCGTTATGGTCCAATCGGCATACAAATTTGTGCTGACTTCTGGGTTTACCCCGAACTTTCCCGGATTCTCATGTTAAAAGGCGCGCGCTTAATCATTAACAGTACGGGCAGTGCTGATGCACCAGACAGACCTTTTTATATGACCTCGATGACATGTGCCCGGGCAACGGAAAATATGCTGTATACGGCAAGCGCCAATTTTGTCGGCAAAGACAGAGCAAAATCCTATTATGGACACAGTACCATTGCTGGTCCGGACTTCCCACGGTTTTCCAAGGTCTATGCCCAGGGAACGGACAAGGAGGAGATCGTCAGTGCAACACTCAGCTTTGAAAAACTACATCGGTTTCGTGAAACCATCTCAATTGACAAACTTCGGCGGTCTGAAGTCATTATGAAAGAATTTCATAATCTCGAGGCCTGCCGGAGTTAATTATCATCCTTATTGAAAACACACATAAACATGCCGAAAATTGTTAAAGAATTTATTGTTAATGCGTCACTGGACGATACCTGGGCACTGGTCAGCGATATGGAGAGATTCAGCCTCTGTATTCCAGGCTGTAAAAAGGTTTCAAAAATCAGTGAAACTGAATTCGATTGGGACCTGGAAACCAAGGTGTTGCGCACCACACGAAAGGTGCAGGTGAGGACCAGGGCGATTGCCATGCAACCACCGACAAAAGCAGAGTTTGTCGGCGAAGGTCGATTATTTGAGAGGTCGAACTACTATAAGCTAACGATTGAAGGAACTACGAATCTGGCGTTGATTTCAGATACAAAGACAAAGATCAAGTTTGCAGGCGTTGTTAAGGCGTCCGGTCTTGGTGGTGCAATCGTCGAGAAGGTGGCAGCAGGACAAATGGATGGTTTGTTTCAGGAATTTGAAAGTAATATAAAACAGACTCTGGGTGATACAGGGGAAACCGGTTCCGGCAACGGCTCCGCATACGAGGTTGAACAGACAACGCCTGCAGGCATTGAGAAACACCATATTAAACCGGCGATTTTGATTGGTGTTGCTGGTGTCGTCGTTATTATTTTCATTTTATATTATCTGCTTCGTTAGTAGTGTGGTAATAAGGTCCAAAAATAATTTAATAGCAAATTACAAGTTAAACCGAAACTACATGAAGAGATTGAATCGATGGAATATTACAGCCCCACAGAATTGAGTGAAGCGTATGCATTACTGAGCAAATATGGCGATGCGGCCATCCCCATCGCCGGCAGCACATTTTTTATGGGTCACCGGGAAGAGCTTTTTAATGAGGTAGACGCGGTCATAAACATCAAAAAACTTGGCCTGAGTTATATCAAGCTTGAAGACAATATATTGAAAATTGGTGCTACTACCACGTTGAGTGAAATATTTGAGTCAGGTTTAACCTCGCAGGGTGTTTACAAGATACTTTCAGAGACGGTTAACGAGCTGAATATCTATGAAGTGCGAAATATGGCCACGATCGGTGGTGAAGTGTGTATCGCAGGGGAAGTTGATATGCCCACCACTTTACTCGCCTATGATACGAATATTGTTATTGGCAGCAATGATGGGACACGCGTTGTTTCCATGGCGGATTTTCATATCGGCTATCTTAATAACGCACTGGAAGTGAACGAAATGGTGACCGAAGTCCAGATCCCGAGACCACCAGCAAATACTGGCGGCGGTTTTCGCAAGTTTAAAAGAACAGCAGCGGATTTACCCATCGTAAGTGTGGCTGTGCGTGTTTCACTTGGCTCAGACGGCGCCTGCGAAGATGTAAGGGTGGTTGTAGGTGCTGCAACTTTGTCTGGCATACCACAGCGATCAGCTGCGGCCGAGGCAGTTCTATTGAATCAAAAAATTGATGAGGCATTGATCAAACAGGTAGCTGAGGCATCAAGCGACGTGGAATGCATTGATGATTTTCGTGTACCTGCTGTAGTACGAAGTTTATGGGTTAAATGCAGCATCGAAGATGCCCTGAAAAAAGCCCTTGCTGAAGCTGGAAAAGGGGAATAACTGTGATCCCAATCTGTTTGAAAGTTAACGGCGAAGACTGTCCGGTCCAGGTAAAAGCACATTGGTCACTTGCCTTTGTATTGAGAGAAAAAATAGGTTTAACCGGGACAAAAACCGGTTGTGAAATGGGTACCTGTGGTTCCTGCACAATATTGCTGGATGGAAAACCGATCTTCTGCTGCTTAAAAATGGCTGTTGATGCGGAAGGGCATGAATTAACGACTATCGAAGGAATAGAGAATGACGGTGTGTTACATCCCCTGCAACAGACATTTATAGATGGTCATGGTATGCAATGCGGCTATTGCACACCTGGCATGATCATCGCAGCGAAGGCCTTGCTTGAAGGAAATTCCAATCCTTCAGAGCATGAAGTACGACTGGCGATTGGCGGTCACCTATGTCGATGTGGAACCTATGTGCGTATTGTAAAATCAATAATGGATGCTGCTGAAATAGTAAGAAATACATAAGAGGTACGAGACAATGACAATGGAAACTTCGGTAATTGGTAAAAGCCTGCCATTATTAGATGCTTATGAAAAAGTCACAGGCAGACTCAAATTTGCCGGTGACATGCCACCATTGCAGCGCATGCATCATGCCAAGGTACTGCGAAGTCCTTATGCTCATGCGAAGGTTGCGCATATTGATACCTCTGCAGCAGAAGCGCTATCCGGTGTCAGTGCTGTTATTACGTATAAAGATGACATCACCGGCAACAAAAAGACCTGTAATTCGCCGTGGCAAGATTTCAGTTTCAATTTCAGAGGCCCCATGATATCGCAGGAAGTCTGTTATGTGGGTGATGAAGTCGCCGTGGTCTCAGCCGTCGATGAAGATGTCGCCAAGGAAGCATTACAACTGATTGAAGTGGAATATGAGGAATTACCGGCAGTATTCGATATGGAAGAATCTATGAAGCCCGATGCACCACAGGTACATCCCTGGGGACCGAATGTGTTGGATCCTTCCGTTTTTGAATGGGGTGATATTGAGCAAGGCTTCAAGGAAGCGGACTACATTATTGAAAACCGAATTACACTTGGTAACCAGCAACATGCCCCGCTGGACAGGAATGCCTGCACTGCACATTGGGAGGGAGATCGCGTTTCGTTGTGGACATCCACTCAGGCCTTGTTTTGGATCAGGGACGCAGTCACGGAATTTTTTGAACTCTCACCTAGCAAAGTAAGGGTTTATAGTTCCCCCACAGGTGGCTCGTTTGGATTATGGTGGGGCAACAATTTTATGTTTCTTGCCATCGCAATAGCGAGAAAGGCACGTCGTCCTGTGCGTCTGATATTAACCCGAGATGAAGTGCAGACTACCGTCAAACGCCGCGAGCGACCACTAATCGATGTAAAAATCGGAATAAAAAAAGACGGCACCATGGTCTCTCAGTCTTTCCGTCACTTAATGGATAACGGCGCCTATGGTAATAAATTTGATCCCTATCAGTCAGTAGCTGATATCTACACGACACCTCATGGTCGAGCGGAATTTATTGGTGTATCAACTAATTTATTGCCGGCAGGATGTATGCGCGGGGTAGGTGATTTGACTCTGGCCTATGCCATCGAACAAACCGTGGACATGGCTGCGGAAAAAATTGATATGGATCCTGTGGAGTTCCGGTTAAAAAATCATTGGAAGACCGGTGATATTTGTCACACTTCTCAGGAAGTATTATTTGCAAAGTTACTTTTCAATAAAGAACCGGAGGTTTCTTTGACCAGTTCTGGTTTGGCGGAGTGTATCCAGAAGGGCGCCGATAAGATGGGTTGGAAAGAAAAATGGAAGGGTTGGGGTAAACCTTCATCAGTGGATGGATACAAAATACGCGGGGTGGGTATGGGTATTTCCACGCACATCAGCGGACTGGCTTTCTTCGGCTTCAATGGTATTACGATTAAGGTAAACCCTGACGGCACCATGGCCTTAACCACGGGAATCGGTCGCATGGGGCAGGGTGGTGACACCACCCAGGCAATGGTGGCAGCAGAAGTACTGGGTGTGGAACTGGAAGATATTAATGTTATAGATGGTGACACAGAAGTAGTTGGGCACACCATGGTAACCTTTGGTAGCAATGGCATGCATATGGTTGCCCGAGCAACCAAGGCAGCTGCAGAACATGCTAGGGAACAGTTGTTGGAATTTGCTGCACAAGAGCTTGAGGCCAATCCGGAAGATCTGGATATAAAACACCGCCGTATATTTGTTAAAGGTTCAGAAGATATAGGAATTGAGCTTAAGGAACTGATGAGTAAACCCATTTACGAATATCTTTCAGCACCTGAGGTCATTGGAAGTGCGTCAAAAGGTGTGGAATTTCATAAGGCTGGGAAGATGATGATTGCTGACTTTGCCGAAGTAGAAATCGATACCCGCACAGCGCAGATGAAGTTGATTAAATTCGTCGCTTATCATGACAGCGGTACCATCGTAAATCCGGCGATATGTGAGAACCAGGTAGCAGGGGGTTATTATCAATCTATGGGTCTTTGCACAACTGAAAACCTCATATTCGATGAAGAAACCGGCGCGATCCTCAATCCAAATTTCATGGACTATAAAATAATGGGACCACTGGATATGCCCGATCCCGATATTTATTTCGCGGAAGTCTATGATGAAGATGGCCCGTTCGGTGCTAAAGGCATTGGAGAGGGCGTAACCTGTGCCGTACCGATCGCGGTTGCTAACGCGGTGTATAACGCCATCGGAGTCAGGTTTGATTTACCCATTACTCCTGAAAAAATATTGCAGGCTTTGAAATCCAAAGTGCATTAAGTTTTCCATTAGCGACTGAATAAAATTGCATTCCTTATACCAGGAAGAAAAATAAAGTAACTGACAAAAACAATGTTGAAGACGCTATTGTATTACTGAGAAAGGATATTCAACAAGGGC